>Ga0265296_1001838_pt1 | contig 22801 bp, 23 predicted proteins | sample MunlanPumphouse1_FD_189073 | JGI IMG/M metagenome (GOLD analysis project Ga0265296, IMG submission 189073) | Groundwater microbial communities from a municipal landfill in Southern Ontario, Canada - Pumphouse #1 | ecosystem: Environmental > Aquatic > Deep subsurface > Groundwater | place... | reverse complement strand
ACGCGACTCGTTTATCCCATGCATCTTTAAACCATACGACGCAAAAAGATTTAAACTGTATTCCCTTATGTTTTGTGTGATTCAAAAATGGCCTCTTCTTCCGCCAGCAAAAAACCGGTATCCAAATCAATTTCCGTTTTCTTTCCGGCTTACAATGACGAAGCCAGCATTGAAAAAATGGTTTTGGATGCCCTGCAAGTCCTCAAAAAGTTTTCCTCCGACTATGAAGTAATTGTGGTTGATGACGCAAGCCCTGACAGGGCTGGCATGATAGCGGACAATCTTGCCAAAAAGCACCCTCGGGTTAAGGTTGTGCATCACAAAAAAAACAGGGGCTATGGAGGCGCCCTGAAAAGCGGCTTCAAGGCTGCTTCAAAGGAACTGATTTTTTACACTGACGGCGACGCCCAGTTTGACGCAAAAGAGCTTGAAAAGCTCCTGCCTTACATTGACGACTACGACATGGTCAATGGCTACAAAACAAAAAGAAGCGACAACGCAGTAAGGGTCTTTTTCGGAAACCTTTACAATTCAGGCTCAAGGCTGTTTTTTGGCATAAAAATCAGGGACATTGACTGTGACTTCAGGCTCTTCAACAGAAGGGTGATTGACAGCATCTCCCTTGAGTCAGATTCAGGCCTGATTTGCGTTGAAATGATGAAAAAAATAACAGACAAGGGCTTTTCAATAAAAGAGGTTCCGATAAGCCATTTCCACCGGGTCAGCGGCGGAAGCACTTTCTTCAAGCCCAAAAAGATTTTGGTGACGCTTGCGGCATGGGCCAGGCTCTGGTGGAAACTTGTTCTCGGAAAAAAGCTCGGCTTGACAAAGGGCTGAACCTTTGGTGCAATTTTCAAAAAATGGGGTTTTTTAACCAAAGCCAACTGTTTTAAATTGGCATTTAAGCAAATAATTTCTTACTAAGGCGATGGAATGCAAAACCTGGAAAAATACTATTCCGGCAAAAATGTGCTGGTTACCGGCGGCCTTGGCTTCATTGGAAGCAATCTGGCGCACAAGCTTGTCCAGCTCAAGGCTAACATTGTCCTGGTTGATTCGCTTATTCCGGCTTACGGCGGAAACCTGTTCAACATTCACGGCATTGAAGGCAAGGTCAAGGCAAACATTGCAGATGTCAGGGACGAGAACAGCATGAACTGCCTTGTGAAAGGGCAGGACTGCATCTTCAACCTTGCCGGGCAGGTAAGCCATTTGGACAGCATGATTGACCCCTACACCGATTTGGAGATAAACTACAGGAGCCAATTGAGCATTCTTGAGGCATGCAGGAAAAACAACGACAAGGCAAAGATTCTTTTTGCCGCAACAAGAAGCCAGTACGGCAAGGCCTGCAAGCTGCCTGTCGACGAAAACCACCCCGTAAGGCCAACCGACATAAACGGCATAAACAAGACAGCAGGGGAATGGGCGCACATTCTTTACCACAATGTTTACGGCATTAAGGCCTGCTCGCTCAGGCTTTCAAACACTTTTGGCCCAAGGCATTTGATGAAGCACTCCAAGCACGAGGTGCTGAGCTGGTTCATCAGGCTTGCTTTGGACGGCCAGCCGATAACAATTTATGACGAAGGAAAGCAATTAAGGGACTTTAACTATGTTGACGACGTCGTTGACGCAATGCTGCTCGCAATGGCTTCGGACAAAACAAACGGCGAAATATACAATGTCGGGTCAGGCAAGGGAACACAATTGGTTGAAGCGGCAAAGCTCTGCGTAAAAATTGCAGGCAAGGGAAGCATTACCCACGTGCCTTTCCCGCCGGAAAAGAAAAAGATTGAAATCGGCGATTACATTGCAGACATCGGCAAAATCAGGAAAACGCTTGACTGGGAGCCCAAAGTCGGCCTTGAAGACGGCATAAAAATGACGATGGATTTCTTTTCAAAGAACAGGCAGCACTACTGGTGATTTGTTGGAACGCATAGAAAAGCAACAGCTTTTCGTGCCTCGCAAACCTGAGGGTTTGCTCGGGCTTTCTTTTTTTACAGAGCTGAGGATAAGGCTCAGGACACAGTTTTATTATTTTTTCGGGAAAAAAAAGCTAAAGGAAAAGATTGCGGAAAGGCAGGGCAAATGCAATCAATGCGGCGTGTGCTGTGAACTTGGCTTTTTTGGGATGCAATGCCCTTTTTTTGACAAGGAAACCAGAAAATGCAGGGCATTTGGCACAAAAAAGATGCCTCCAACCTGCAGGCTTTTTCCCTTTGACAAGGCAAATAGGTATGAGGGCAGGGTTCCGGAAATCGAGAAAAGCTGCGGCTACCGGTGGAAAGAATGATTCCCTTCATTGACCTCAAAAGGCAATACTCTGCAATAAAGCCGGAAATTGATTCTGCCATCGGCAGGGTGATTGAAAGCGGCAGGTTTGTGCTCGGAGAACAGGTCAATGGCTTTGAAAAAGAATTTGCATCCTATTGCGGAACAAAATTTTCGGTTGGTGTTGCAAACGGCACAGAGGCACTGCAGATTGCCCTGCTGGCAGCAGGGATAAAGCCAGGCGACGAGGTAATAAGCGTTGCAAACACCGCCTCTGCAACAATAACTGCGATAAAGGCGGCAAAGGCAAGGCCTGTTTTGGTTGATGTGCAGGAAGACTGTTTTACCATGAACCCTGGTCTGATTGAGCAGGCAATTTCAAAAAAAACAAGGGCAATAATTCCGGTGCATTTGTTCGGGCAATGCTGTGACATGAAGCCTGTTCTTGAAATTGCGGAAAAGCGCGATTTAATGGTAATAGAGGACGCATGCCAGGCGCACGGCGCGCTTTATCGCGGAAAAAAAGCTGGTTCAATTGCAGAAATAGGCTGCTTCAGCTTTTACCCGACAAAAAACCTCGGCTGTTACGGTGACGGCGGAGCAATAACCACAAGCAACGCAGAAATTGCCGAAAAAATCAGGCTGCTGAGGAATTATGGCTGGAGAGAAAACTACAACAGCGAAATAAACGGGATAAACAGCAGGCTTGATGAAATGCAGGCCGCAATTTTGAGGGCAAAACTCAGGCATCTTGATAACTGGAATGCAAGGCGAAAAGAAATCGCAAAAAGGTATTGCGGGGAATTGAAAACGGTTCAGGTTCCTGCCGAAAAAAGCTATGCAAGCCATGTTTACCACCTTTATGTGGTAAAAAGCGGCAAAAGGAATTTGCTTGGCTCTTTCCTCAAAGGCAAAGGAATAGCAAGCCTTGTGCACTACCCTGTTCCAATATACCTGCAGCAGGCCTTCAAAGATGCTGTGATTGCAGGCAAGCTCAAGGCAACGGAAAAGCTTTCAAAAGAAATACTTTCAATCCCAATCTTCCCTGAACTTGAAGACAGCGAGGTTGAAGAAGTGATTGAAGCCATCAACTCTTTTAGGTGAGTTTTGGCTAAGCAGGAATAGCCCAGATAACATGCGGCAGAACCCTGTTGTAATTTACCAAAACCACAATATCCAAAACCAGCAGTGTAAAAAGCGTAAACCAAACAAGGGCACGCGCCCTGTTTTCCTGTTGGTTCAAAAATTTCATGAAATACTCAAGGCCGGCAATGAACAAAATTGCCCCTAGGCCGATTGTCGGAAACAAAAGCCGGCCGTCGGTTGCAAAAGAAAAAATGTTGATGTATGTAAGGCCTGCAAGGTTAAGCAGGACTGGCAAAACCAATGCCGCAACAACAATCTTTTTTCTTTGGGCATTCCATTCGCTTCCAAGCAAAAGCCCCGCAAAGCCGGCAAGGGCAAGCAGGGAAACAATGCCGTAAAAGGCAAAAAACAAATACCTGAAATCCGGAATGGATGCAACGCCGTATTCCTGCAGCCAAATGCCGGGAAAAAGATAAATGACGTAATATGAAACCCAGTTGAGGTTTATGTCCATCAGGGGCCTCAGCTCTGTGGGCATGATTGTGCCGCTTAAGGCAAGGTTTCTGAACACAACAGGCAAAGCAATGAACGGGACCAGGGCAACGGCAAGCCTTTTCCAAAGGCTTTGCTTTCCCTTAAACAAGACAACAAGCCATGCCGCGGCAAAAGCTATTGCAACGCTCATTCCGGTAAACATTGTGAGCGTTGCCGCCGCAACCAAAAGGCCTGCAAGAGCCAAATCAACCAGCTTTTTGCCCTGCATTGCCGCAATGCTGAAATAAACCGCGCCAAGGCAAAAAACCCAGTTCAGGGGACTGTTGCTAAAGGTGCTGCTTGCAATCACATGCGTTGGAAGCAAGGCAATGAACACTGCGCTGCCAATCCTCACGCTTTTTCCAAAAGAAAGCTTTTTTGCAATAAGGTAAGTCAGGGGAATGCAGGCTGTTCCCAAAATGACCGTGAACAACCGCAAAAAATGCACAATAGCCTTGTCATCCAATGCCGATGCAAGCTTGTAAAAGGGCGCCATTGCCATATAGAAAAGAGGCGGCTGGTGGATGCTTTCATTGTAAATGCTTACAAGGGTTTCAGCCGAAAGCTTTATTGCGGGCAAGGCATTGTTTTGCCCGATAAACTCAACGTAAAAAAAGTGGGCGCCCTCTTCAGGGCCTGACCAGACCGGAAAAAGAATGCTTCCGGCAAGCCTTAAGCCAAGCCCAAGCAAAATAATGAGCGCAAGAAGCCGCAATTCATCCCTTTTTTCCAGGTCCATAAAGAAACGCCTTTGTGAAAGCATTTAATAACTATTGCAGGCCCTCCAGGCCCTTGATTGGCTCGCTGCTGAAAAACACAAAGCCGATTGCGGCATTAAGGAGATAGCCAACGGCAAACACCAGAACTGAAAAGGCAACGGCTTCAGGCGGGGAAACGAAAAAAATTCCCAGCAGGATAATGCAGGCAGCCTCCCTTGTCCCAAGCCCTGAAAAAGAAATCGGAAGCATTTCGACAAAGGCAATTGCCGGCAGCAAAAGAAAAACAAAATAAAAAGGCACCACAAAAATGTTCAGGGAAAGCAGGTAAAAATACAGGGTAACCGCGCCGGCGGCCCAAACCGCAATCCCAATGCAGGCAGCCAAGGCAATTGCTTTTCTGTTTTTGCCCGCTTCGCCAAGCGAGGCATAGAAATCGTTAAAGCCTGTTCTTGCCGCATGCTTCAGGCTTTTCGGCACAACAACATTGAAAACAGGCTTAAGAAAAAATTTTGCAAACCTTTTCCTTGAAAAAATCGATACCGCCAAAACAAAAGCCAGGGCAATGCCTGCAACAGCCTCAACAGGCAAAACCGCAATCCGCATTGAAAAAGAAAAATATACGGCGGCGGAAAGGCCCATTGCAACCAAAATTGCAAGGTCAATTGCCCTGTCAAAGACAACCGTTGAAATGCTCTTGCCAATTGAATGGATTCTTTTGTTGGCATAAAAAGCCCTTGCAAGCTCGCCGACCCTTCCCGGCGTCACAAGGCTCAAAAAAAAACCGATAAGGAAAAATTTTGTGCATTCAAAAGCAGAAATATCCCTGTTATGCGCCTTGACAACAAACCTGTACTTTAGGCCTTTCAAAAAAATGCCCGCAAGCTCAAGCGCCAAGGCAGCAAAAAAATAACCCGGATTTATTCCGGCCAAAATTTCGGCAACAGCCCAAAGGTTAATGGAACTGAGGATTAACGCAAGAAGCAACAGCCCTACAATGCCCAAATGCCATTTTTTTATCTTCATTTTTCCCATTCCTACAAAAGCAATTTTCCAAACCTTATGCTTCCGGCCAGGCGGTAAAACTTTATCGCAAAAACATAAACAATGCCCAAAAGGATTATTGCAATCGCATGCAGCGGGCTTTTGTTTTCAAGCAGCACAATGCCCCTCGGAGACCCAAGCTTAAGCCGCTTGCTGCTGCCCTCCCACTTGTTCATCACAACCCTGAAATCCTGCATTGGGTCAACCAAAAAGCCAAGCTTCACGTGTAAAAATGGCGCGGCAAGCAGCGGGTGCTTCTTGAAAAGCAAGGCATCGTTCTCATGGTAGCGAAGCCTCTTCAAAACATACTTCAGCATGGCCTTTTTTCCCTTTGGCGCAACCTCCTTGTGGTCATGCACGTAATCTGCCTTCACCACCCTGTATTCATAGCCCAAATCCATTATGCTGAACGTCAGGTCAGTGTCCTCCCTGTAATAAAAATAACTTTCATCATAGCCATGCACCCTGTCCAAAAGCTCTTTCCTGAAAGCGGTGGAAGTGCCGCCGTAAGAGCCAAAGCTGCTCACAACGCCAACCTTTGGGCCTTCAAAGCCCTTCACCAAATCCTTCAGCCAGCTTTTTGAAGGAATGCAATCATGGTCCATGTTCACAACAATCGGATAGCCCGCAGCCCCAATGCCCTCATTGCGCGCCTTGCACACGCCCCTGTTTGCGCCAAAGCCGATTACCCCGATCTTTTTTTCATTGCCAAATTTTTCATGCAGCATTTCAACAGTGCCGTCGCTGCTGCCGTCATCCACAACAATTATCTCAAATTTGGCCGGATAATCAAGCACAAGCATTGCCTTCAGGACCTTTTCAAGCACAACCTTGTTGTTGAAAGACGCTATGACAATGCTTGCATTCGGGTACTGGAAAGCCATCATTTTGCCCCCTTTTTCTTCAATTCCTCGGCATAAATCCTTTCCAGCCTGTCAACGCTTGCTTTGATACTGTAAAGCTTTTCAACGCGTTCCCTTGCCTTCTTCCCAAGGCTCTCCCTGAGTTTTTTGTCTTCAATAAGCCTCAAAATGCCTTCAGCCATCGCCTTTTCGTCATTTGGCTTCACAACAAGCGCGGCGTCTCCCACAAAAGGCCTCACGTTTCCAATATCAGTGACAACACAGGCCTTGCCCATTGCCATGTACTCCAAAAGCGAAACCGAGGTTGAAAACTCGTAAACATAGCTGTGCGGCGCAATCTCTGTTGCAGCCCAAACATACTTGCAGTCCTCAGGCCTTATGGCGCCTGCAACAACAACATTCCTTTCAAGCCCCTGGCTCTTGACAAAAGCCTCCATTGCCGGCTTTTCCGTGCCCTCGCCAAAAATCACATATTTATATTCAGGGTGCTTTTTTCCCACAATCTTCATTGCCTTCACGACAAATTCAAGGCCTTTCACATTCGTTCCCCAAAGCGTCTTGATGGAAGTAATCAAGTGCCTTCCGTACTTTTTCTTGACTTCTTCACCGCTCACGCCAATAGGATAATTGTCAAGGTTGATTGCGGCAGGCATTACCTCAATTTTTTCCAAGGCAATGCCCCAGGGCAATAAGAATTTTTGCTTCATCTGCTCTGTCCAGACAACAAGCCTGTCATAATTCAGCCTTGGCAAAAAAACCCTTTCCGTTAAATGGATGAATTTTGTGTGAATGTTTGCGTTCTGCGAACTCAAAAGCTCTATCAGGAGAACGTGCGGCACCTTCAAATCCCTTTTTATTGCGTGCCCTATAAGCCCCATCATGCTGTTGCTGTGGCTCTGAATCACATCCGGCCCGAATTCCCGCGCGGCCTTCAATGCCTTTCCGCAAAAAAAAGGCGCCTCAAATTTCCAGAGCGCGTGATGACCTGCCCTTGGCAGGTAAACCATCCTTGCGCCCTTAACGCTGTAAGGGTTTGGCGTGCAGACCATTAACTCATGGCCCCGCCTGATAAGTTCCCTTATCAGGTCCCTTGTATAAATCTCGCTCCCGCCGGAATCTCCGAGAACGCTTGTAAGGTAAAAAATCTTCATGAATGCAAAGCTTCAGATAAGACCCTTTTTCCTGAGCTCTTGCGCGGCCTGGTCAAACTTGTCAACAGCTTTTACGTTCTGGCTCCACTCTATTATTTCCTTCATTCCTTCTTCGAAGGAAATGCCCGGCTTAAAGCCCAGCTTGCTTTTTATCTTTGAAATGTCGGCAAAGCAGTGCCTTACATCCCCTTTCCTGAACCTGTTTGTTATCTCGGGCTTTATGTCTGAACCGTAAAGCTTTGCAATGGTTTCCGCAACCTGCCTTATTGAAAGAGGGTTTCCGGTGCCCACGTTGAAAATTTCGTAGTCAGCTGCACTTTTTTCCATGGCAAGGATGTTCGCCTTTGCAATGTCGTGCACAGAGACAAAATCGCGGCTCTGCATGCCATCTTCGTAAATAACAGGCCTGTTGCCGTTCTTTATCCTGCTCATGAAAATCGCGGCAACTCCTGTGTAGGGATTGCTCAGGCTCTGCCTTGGCCCAAAAACATTGAAGTACCTTAAAGCCACTGCCTTTATGCCATAGGCCTTGCCAACCATGAGCACAAGCTCTTCCTGGTCCTTTTTTGTCAAGGCATAAACGCTGTTGCAGTCCAAACGCTTTGTTTCAGGCGTCGGAACAGGCTTGAGCTCCGCGCCGCAAGAAGGGCAGTACTGCTCAAACCTGCCTTTTGCCATCTGATTCTCGCCCCTGAGCAAAGGCTCAACAAGCCCGCATTTTCCGCATTTGTAAAGGCCTTCGCCATACTCGCTCATGGAAGCCGCAACCATCATCTTTTTCACGGAATGCTCCTCATTCGCAAGGAACTCCAGAATGTTTGCCGTGCCCCTTGTGTTCGCATCCACATAATAGTTCAATTCGTACATGCTTTGGCCAACGCCCACGGCCGCAGCCTCATGGAACAAAACCTCAATGCCATCCATGGCCTTTCTCACGTCATCCTTGTTCCTCACATCGCCCTTGATGAACTCGGCTTTTTTGTTGAGCCAGGCAGGCGCCTTTCCCGTGGGATGCACCTGCTTATCCAGATTGTCAAGAATCACAACATCGTGGCCTTTTTGCACAAGTTCGTCAACTATAAAAGAGCCGATGAAGCCGGCCCCTCCTGTCACCAAAACCTTCATTTTCAAGCCTCCAAACCCTCAAACATTTCCGCATTTTCCTTAACCCAAACATAAAGCTTCTTGACCCCTTCCTTTGCGCCAATCTGCGGCCTCCATTCAAAAACCCTTTCCGCCTTGCTTATGTCAGAAACATAAACAGGCTGGTCGCCCGGGCGCCAGTCGGAATACTTTACGTCAATCTTCCGCCCAAAAAACTCTTCAAGGTAAGCCAAAAGCTCAAGAAGCGACATCGTATTCTCCGGGCCGCCGCCTATGTTGAATATCTGTCCGCGCGCCTTCGCAATCTTTTTTGTTGCTATGTCATAAGCCCTTACAAGGTCATCTATGTGCAACACGTCCCTAACCTGCTTGCCGTCACCGTAAATGGTAAGCCTTTTGCCCAAAGCGGACGCAATCGTGAACCAAGCTACCCAGCCCTGGTCCTCAATGCCAAACTGCCTTTGCCCATAAATGCAGCTCTGCCTGAAAACAACCGTGTTCAAGCCGTAAATCCTTGCATAATCGCGCACATACTGGTCGGCACAGCCCTTGCTACAGCCATAAGGGCTGTGGAAATCCAAAAGCATTTCCTCAGGAATGCCTTTTGCAAAATCATCATACTCATAGCGGTTGTTCCTTTCAACAACCTTAACCTGCTCCATGCCGCCATAAACCTTGTTCGTGCTGCTGTAAAAAAACGCCGCCTTGTCGGCATTCTTCCTCACAGCCTCCAAAACATTAAACGTGCCAAGCGCATTATTCTCAAAATCCTTCCTCGGGTCAGTTACGCTTGTAGTAACAGCAACCTGCGCGGCAAAATGGTACACGGCATCACAGCCCTTCACAGCTTTCTCCAAAGCGCCCTGGTCTTTGACAACATCTGCCTTGACCACCTCAATGTTCCTGTGCCTTTTCTTCAGCCATTCCGCATTTTCCTTTCCGCCCTTTCTTGAAAAATTGTCCAGCACAACAACCTTCCCGCAATTCTCGGCAAACCTGTCAGCAAGATTGCAGCCAATGAAGCCAGCGCCGCCGGTAACAAGAACCCTGTCCATCTTTTCACCTAAAACCTACTAATTTATTGAAAAACCCTTTTAAATACCGTTTTGGTTCATTGCCCAAAACTACTGCATTTTCCCTATCGCCTTCTTGCCCACTGTCTTCAACGGCTTAGGCAGCCCAACCGCATTATTGAGCCTGCTTGCCAGCGTGAAAAGGCCCTTAAGCAAAAGCACCCGCCTGTTCTTCAGGCGCTCCATTGCAGTGTTCTCCCTGACCTTTTCCGCAAAGGTAATTGAGTCAACAAAGCCAATATTCCTGAAATGCCTTGAATTGAACACCAAATCATGCACGACCTTTTTAGGGCCAGGCACAAGCATTGTGTCATGAAAAGCCATTATGCCATGCTCCAAAACCTTTGGAAACCACAATTCAAAATCCTGCTTCGCATGCCCGTAAGAATGGTCGCCGTCAATAAAAACAAACTCCGCATCGCCCTTAAAGCCCAGCGCCGCTTCCTCTGAAGTTTTTACAATCGGCTCAACCATTTCCTCAACGCCGGCATTCCTCAAATTCTGCATGAATTCCTTTAAGCTGTTGCCCTGCGGCATCTCCGGAGAACTCGTATGAGGGTCAATGGCAGCAATCCTTTTGCCAGCGCCATCCCTTGAGCCAAATGCAAGCCAAATAGTAGACCTGCCCTTCCAACTACCGATTTCAACAATCGTGTCCCCGCTCCTGCAGTTGCGCGCAAGCCTGTACAATAGCCTGCCCTCGGCTTCGGACAAAAAGCCCTGCGCGTTCATCGCCGCCTTTTTCGCTTCCTCAATGCCCATGCCAAACCAGCCCAACCACTGCCATTTGCTTCAACAGCTTCTTCAACAACCATTTGCAACAATTTTTTTTTCCATCAACAATCCTTTTTAGTTCAAAAACAAATAAAAATGCCAATTGCCTGCACTCAGAACAGCCTTGCCTTCCTTTTCTGCCTTTGCTTCAGCACTTCCTGCCAGTTTGCAAGGTTGTTCCAATAGCATTTAAGCAAATTGGGCGCCATTCCGCTCTTCAGGCTGTTCACAAAAATCAATCCAAGGCCGGGAACATGGCTTGCCATGTCAGGAACGCTCAAATTGTAAAGCATTGCCTTTATCCTGTTTGTTTCAAGCAGCTCATACCTTGCAATTGCCTTGATGCTTTTCATGGTATCCTGGCCGCCTATGTGGAAGACCCTGCTTGCGTTTGTTTCCAGAACCTTAAAGCCGGCATTTCTCGCCCTATAGCACCAGTCCTGCTCCTCGCCGTAAATCGGGGACCAGAGCTCTGCATCAAGCAAGCCGACCTTTTCCAAGGCTTCCCTGGAGTACATCATTGCCGCACCGCAAACAGCAGGCCTTTCCCTCACAACCTCTTTGCCCTGCAGCCCTTTTCCATAATCCGCCTTTGAAACAAGAGCGCTTCCCACGGCGCCTGCCTTACCGGAAAGGCCTTCCGCAGCCTCAACGGCTTTTTCAAGCCAGCCCTTTTCCACAAGCGTGTCATTGTCCAAATGGTAAACATATTTACCATTGCATGCCCCAAAGCCCTGGTTCACGCCGGCACTGTAGCCCGCATTTTTCGGATTCAAAATAAGCTTTTTCACAACGCCCTTTTTCTGCATTTCCTTCAGCATTTCCACACTGCCGTCAATGCTGCCATTGTCCACAACCACAATCTCATAATTAGGATAAGAAGTATTCCTCAAAACAGAATCAATGCAGTCCTTAGTAAGCTTTTTGCCGTTCATGTTAAGCAGCATAATGCTCACCAACGGCTTTGAGTCCCCTGACTTTTTCTTGCCGACCGCCTTTTCCTTGCCCACATTCACATCCTTGCTCATTTTCCGGCCTCCAAAAAAAACGCAATCCTGTCAACAAGGCCCCTGCGGCCTGATTCAAGGTTTGGCCTGAAAGAAAATGCATTCAAAACCCTTTTCTCCAAATCGCCTATGCCAAAAACCGCAATCGCCTTTCCTTTTTCCTCAAGTGCCCTTGCGAGGTCAAGCTGGTGGTCGTTTGTGTGCTCGCCGAATTTTTTCAGGCGCGGCACAACAACCAAGGGCTTCCTGCCAAGCAAGGCGTTTATTATCGTGCCGGCTCCGCCATGGCTGACCACAACGTCGGCCCAAGCCATTCTCATGTCATACTCCTTGCCGCCAAGAAATTTTTCAAAGCCAAAGTTCTTGGGCTCATAGCCTGAATTGCCTGTTTGCGCAAAAAACTCAATCTCAGAATGCCTTGCGGCAACTGCATCAAGCTCTTTGAGCAGGCGGTCAAAAGGCTGGGGGTGAGTTCCAACGCTGGCAAATATTTTTCCGGCAGCCATTCAGAACACGCTCCCTGCAAACTCCGCTTTCGGAAAAAACTCCTTGTTCTGCGGCCACTGTACAAGGAACAAGTCCGCCTTGCCGTACATTATTTTTCCGCTCAGGCTGGCTTCCTTTATCCTGCAGAAGCTCTCAATGAACACGACTTTCCTGCGGAAAAGCTTTGCAATGAGGCAGATTGGAATTGCCGTGTCAGCGCCGGTGCTTATCACAACATCTGGCTTTTCACGCAGGAAAATCCGCAGTGCCTGCGCAAAGTTCAGTGCAAGCTTCAGCGGGTTCCTCCGCGGGCACGAAACAAAAAGCACCTTTTCCCTTTTGGCCAAGTCAATAGCGTTCAGCCTCCTGTCGGAAACAAAAAAATGCGGCCTGTTTTCCCATGCCTTTTCAAGCTGCAAAAGCTCGGTCAAATGCCCGCCCGCGCTGCAAGCAAGACAAACATTCCCTAAACCCATAAAAACACCTTTTCTTCAGAAAAGCTTAAAGTAGGACACTGAGAACACAAGAATGCTTACCACTGCCTGCATTGCAAGGATTATTTCCACGACCCTTTTTTCGGTAAAATTTCCCATTCTCATGACAACGTGCGTAACGCTTGCAACCTGCTTTGGCGCGTGCAATGTGCCGTCTTTTGCAGGAATTCCAAACCCTTCCTTTTGCATTTTAAAGCGCATTTTAAGCGCAAGCTCCACAAAGTAAATTGCGAGCAGCAGCACGCCGATTTTTTCTATATTGCCCAAAATTGCGGCAGTGGCAATGCTTGCGCCGATCATCAGTGTCAGGGAATCGCCGCCAAAAACCCTTGCGGGATACCAATTAAAGCGCAGGAAAGCAATCAAGGCGCCGAGCATTGCGATTGAAACAATGGCAGCCTCCATTTTGCCCTGGGTCAGGGCAACGGCAAGCATTGTTGCCGAAATTATTGCGCCAAGCCCGGCCTCCAGGCCATTGAGCCCTGCAAGCATGTTGGTGGCATTGCTTGCGCCTGTAACGCCGATTGGAACAAAAATCAGGCTGTAAATCAGGCCAAAGCTCACAACACCGACAAAAGGAATCACGTACTCTGCAGGCGCAAAGCCGAAAAACGGAATCATTATCGGCGGGTTGCTTACCTTTATGGCCATGAGCGGCAATGCAGCAAACACCGGAATGAGCGCGTGCTGCCATTGCCTGATGCCGGTTTTCCAGCCAATCAAATCGTCTATTACGCCCAAAAAGCCCACCACTATTGTCGTGGTGAAACCGGCAAGCAAAAAGGTCAGGTCTATTTCAATCCATTTGAGATAAGAGAAAACAAAAATGCTCGCTATTATGCCGGCGCTGAAGCCAAGCCAGACGCAGATGCCCCCCATTTCCGCAATCTTTGGCTTTTCATACTTGTTTACATCAATGCCTGTAATGCGCCTTGCCTTCATTCTCACAATCATGAAAGGCAAAACCCTTGTTGTAACCAAAAAAGCGAGGAAAAAAGACAAAAGAAGGCTGGCTATAACCAACGGCATATTATGCATATTTAACCAGCTTTAAGGATTTAAAACAAAACCATTCTATTATTGTAACAATCAGGCCAAGGCTGTTTAATTCGCGTAAAGCGCGTCCTTTCTGACCTTGAAGATGCGCATTCCAAGCCCCTTGTACACTTCCTCAAAGTACTTCATTGCCTCGTCCTCGTGGAACCAGAGCCTTGAAAGCATGCTTTCATTGACAGCCGGGTTCGTAACATAAATCTCAGAATTGTCCTCGGCCCTGTAAATGTACAAAGGAACAGTGTTCTCATAAAGCTGGTTTGAGGCTGTTGTCCACTTTGCCGGAACGCTGTCCATGGACTGCAGCGGAATGCTGTTTGAGCCGCAGACATAGACATCGTTGTCCTTATTGCACGGAATGGCGTTATGCGGTGCAATAAGGAACTTTACAATGCGCGGGTCTGAACTGTTCATTGTGTCGTAACCGTAATTGCCATAAGAGCCTATTTTCAAAAAACTGTCGCTGTCAAGGATGACATAATCAAAATCATAGGTTCTTGCGATTTCAAGCGCCTGGTTCAAATCACTGGTAATGTTAAACAGTGAAAAGTCGCGGTTGCTTTCAAAGCTCATGTTCCTGTTGTCAGAGGAAACACGCCTCTCGGCAACAAATGCAATCCAGTGGCCTTCGTCCCACCAGTTGAAAAACTTCGCATCTGTCGGAATATTCGCAGGATTGTTCATCCACTTGAGCGTTTCCTTCCAGGCAGGATACGGCTGCTCAATGTTCGGCACATTGTCCGGCACAAAGATTGTTGCGGCCGCAAGGCCGACCAAAAGCATGAAGGCAAGCGAAAGCAAAACAATCGCCTTTTCCAAAGGAGCCCTTTCCTTTAGGTAATAAAACATTTCCGCGGCAATAAAGCCCCCTGCTGCGGCAATCGGCAGACCCAAAGTATAAGTGAACTTGAGCTTGTACCATGCCATGAACAGCGTAATCAGCACCCAGAAGAAAATGACAATGCTCAAATGGTCTTTTTTGTCGCGCAAAAACCTTATCGGAATCAAAAGCAGCGCAAGCCACGCGAATATTATCAGGGCATTGTACTTTGAGCCAAAGAACTGGTGCCCTGTGTTTTCCTCGCCCACTGTCATTCCAAGAACCGAACTCTCCGTAAAAAGCGTTGGTGTTGTGATGAATGTAAGCACAATTGAAATCACAGCAAGGTAAAGCAAAATCGCCGAGATTATCATTACTGTCTTGGATCCTGCTTCCCTCTTTTCAGGCGCCCTGTTCGCGTAAGCAAGGCAGATTATAAACCCGCACAAAAGCAAAAATGCCCCTGCCACAAAAGGGAAAGCCATTTCCTGCGGCAGCCCAAGCGCTGATGCCGCCCTTAAAACAGACTGCATTGCATAACTCGTCGCGCTGCCAATCCACCCTGTGTCAACGTATGGCGGCGTGAAGGCAACAGACGCAATTGCCACAAAAATGCCGATTGAAATCGCGTACAGCTTTATGAAATCAAGCATTTTCCCAAAGCCCATTTTCGAGTAAACGCCAATAAGCCCAAACACAAGGTAAAGGCTGAACACAAGCGGAATCAACAGGAACATGTCCCATGTCAAGGCCATTATGCCGAAGAAAATCCCGGACACAACAGCATTGATGATTCCCTTTTTGTTGAACACAGGGTCCTTTACTGCCCTTGCAAAAAACACCATGCCTATTACAAGCCACAAAAATCCAAGGCAGTCCTCTTCAAAAGTTCCGGCCATTGTCCTGTAAACAAAACTGGGCACAACTGCGGCAAAAAAAGCCATTACATAGCCGGCACGCCGGTCATATATTTCCTTTCCAACGAAAAACAAGGCAATGGCTGTCAAAGCGCCGAACAAGGCAGGCAGCACCTTCACAAACTGAATCCAAAGCGTTTTGTCATAAGGCGCGCCAAGAGTAGTAACCTTGTAAATGGCTGCGCTGAAATACCACATAAACTGGTTCTTTGGCGGGGCAACACCATTTTCAAGGAAATAATAAGCTGTAGGGTCATGTGCAGGCACAGCGCCTGTCTTCAAAAGCTCTCCAACCAGCCTTGCATGGTAATAAGGGTCAAAACCAAAAAAATACTCATACTTGAGCAAATGGCCCCTTATGCCAAAAGCAAGCATGAAAATAAGCAGAAGAAAAAACAACTGCCTTTTATCAACGCGCTTCAGGCACCCAATAAGGTCAAATCTAGGCATTAATACTCCCTACAATAAAAATAACAATAACTTTAAATAAGAAACTCAGATGATTAATATTGGGATTGATTCCGTTGAATTTTTCATTTAACAGAAAAACAGCCTTGACAAATATCGTGCTGTTATTGTTCTCTCTTATAATATGCTTTATCCTGCTTGAAGTAATCGCCCGAATACTCATAGCCCAGCAGGAAGCAACCGTGCCATGTATTTATCAGGAAGATTCAATGCGTGGCTGGGCATTGCAGTCAAACCTAAGCATGACAGCAAATGCCCCAGGCGGAGAATACTCCAATTTTATTCAGACAAATTCAAGGGGGGAAAGAAGCCCTGAAATTTCCGTTTCAGGACAGCAGTTTTTGATTCTTGGCATTGGTGACAGCATGACATTCGGGCAGGGTGTTGACGAAAACCAGGCCTATCTCAGGCTTTTGGAAAACGGATTGCGGGAAAAAGGCAAAGATGTTGCTGTGCTAAACGCAGGGGTGGGCGGCTATAACACAAAGCAAGAGATTGACACCCTTGAATACTACCCTGAAGATTTTAGCCCGGACCTGATAGTCCTTGGCTTTTTCACAGGCAATGACGTTTACGGAAACCTTGAAGACCGCTTCAGGTATGATATAGTTAACGGGTGCTTGAAGGCAAAGCCTGTTGAAGGAACCGGCTTTAAGCATTTTTTAAGAACAAACCTTAAAAGCTATGGATTTTTTGCCGAAAAATTAAGGGCAGTTCCGGTCGTAAGCGATTTGCTGATGTCAATTGGATTAATGTCGAAAAAAAGGCCAAATGTTTACATGCTGAGCATGCAAAATCCCCCTTCTGCAGAGATGCAGCCCGCCTGGGACGAAACAGAACGGCAGCTTGAAAGAGCGCAGGCAATTGCGGAAAAGCAAGGCATAAAGATAATCATAATGGTAATTCCTTCAAGCTTTCAGGTTTATGACGAGATTGGCAAAAATGCCCTTGCATCTTATGGTATTGACAAAGAAGGGTTTGAATATAATTATCCCGAAAAACAGCTTGCCTCTTTTGCGGAAGGAAAGCCAAACCTTGTAATTGTTCCATTGGTTGAAGAATTCAGAAAAAGCGATGAAAAGCTTTTTTATGAAAAAGACCCGCACCTGACAGCGGCAGGCCAGGCCCTTGCAGCCCAAATACTTGAAAGAGAGGTTCTGAAACAAAGCCTTTCCTAATATCAAAGGGCAAAAATACAGATACAAAATTTGCCCTTTGATAGCTATCAAAAGGCAATTAAAAAATTTTTACAATTAATGCCTTTTGATACAAAAACGCTTTTCCTTAAAACAGCGCATAGACAAACGGGCTCAGCACGCTGCTTTGGCTGAAAATTATCAGCAGGCTGACGATTATCAGCATTATGACAATCGGCGCAAGCCACCAAAGCTTTTTTTTCCAGACAAAATTGCCCATTTCCTTTGCAAGATAAGCCATTTTCATATAAGGACTATAAAAAGCAAATTCTTTTTAAAACCTGCCGTCAAATGCCCTGCATTTCATTTTTTCATTCTGCCGAACGTAATCCAATAGCCGCCTTCCCTGTCCAGTTGGCCAATCCACTTTAACTGCTTAAAAAACCTTGAAACAAAATTGGGCTTTGGCTCGCTGTTCCAGACTCCCCTTATGCCAAGGTCAGGCTTGTTCGGAACAATCTGGATAAATTCAATTCCGTTTTTATCAAACCATTTCAAAACTTCGCCAATCGTATGCGTTGTTTCATGAGGGTGCAAATACTGGTCGTTCCACCATCCCCTTGCCCTTTCCTTGTCTTCAACATCCCCGATTTGCATTCTGATAAATCCGTCTTTTACTTTTTGGTTGTTCTTAAAAACAGTTTTTGCCAAAATTATTCTCGCCTTCAAAGGCAGCCTGCCAAACCGGTTATACAAGCCGACGGCAACCAATCCGTTGGGCTTCAAAAGCTTCAAAATGTTCTGGAAACCGCCATAAGCATCGCCTGTATGATGCAAAACACCCAGGCACAAAACCACGTCAAACTTTTTGCCAATGCCCTCAATTTGCTTTTTGTCAAGGATATCAACTTTTTTCAAATGCAATGAATTCAAGCCAAGCTTTTCCTTCAAAGCCTTTGCCTTATTAAGGGAAGAATCGGAAAAATCTATCCCCCACACGCACTTTCTCCGCAAAGAAAGGAATGCGGAAAGCTGCCCTGTGCCTGTGCCGACATCGATGACTGAAGCATCCTGGTCAATGCTCCGGTCAAGAATTTCCGCAAAAGGCCAGGCACTTGCGGCCAAATAGCCCTTGCAATTAAACCTGCTTAATTCATAATCCGGAAAAGGGGTCTTGTTGTAAAAACCCTGGACCTTTTTGCCAACCTCGGTAGTCATTTCATGCCTCTTCTTTTTTTTTAATTGCTAATTGCCTGATGCCTCGGCCTTTTTCTCCGAATCCCATTCGTCCCTTAAATTGTCCTTCCTTTTTATCAAAAAATTGCCTGCAAACAACGCATCAATTCCTGTTCCCATCATGCACTTGTAAGCATCAAAGGGAGTGCACACAATCGGCTCGCCCCTGATATTGTAGGATGTGTTTACAAGGATTGGCACGCCCGTCTTTTTCCCAAACTCTTTTATTAAATCATAATACAACTGGTTTTGGTTTCTCCTGATTACCTGCAGCCTTCCGGAACCGTCAACATGGGTAACGGCCGGAACCATCTTTTGCCTGCTTTTCTTAATCGGCCAAACCATCAGCATGTAATATGCTGGTTCAGGCAATGGCTTGTCAGCCTCAAAAAAGGAATCAACATCCGAATCGCAGATAACAGGCGCAAAAGGCCTGAAGTATTCCCTGTGCTTTACCTTAAGGTTAAGGATGTCCTTCATTTTGCTTTTTGTCGGCGAAGCCAGAATGCTTCTGTTCCCCAAAGCCCTTGGCCCCCATTCCATCCGCCCCTGGAACCAGCCTATTACCCCGTCCTTCAGAAGCATGCCAACAGCCGCCTTCAAAAGCTCTTTTCCAGAACCGAATTTCGTGTAAGCAATTTTTTTTTCCTTCAAAACCCTTTCAATTTCCGCATCGGAAAAACCAGGGCCCAAAGAAGCGGAATCAAAGACAAAGTTTCTCCTGTTCCCAAGGGTTGAATTGTAAACATAATAAGCCGCGCCAATGCTGCCTCCTGCATCGCTTGCGGCAGGCTGAATCCAGATTCTTTTGAAAGGCGTCTTTTTCAGAATCTTTCCGTTTGCAACACTGTTCAATGCGACACCGCCTGCCATGCAAAGGTTTTCCTCTCCCGTAATCCTGTGCAGGTAATTCAGGGCGGAAAAAATTGCCTCTTCGGTAACCTTTTGCAGTGACATTGCAATGTCCTTGTGGAACTGTATAATCGGCTCGCCGCTTTTCCTTTGCTTTCCGAACAATTCAATGAATTTTTTGCTGGGCATGCTCATCCTGTAATGGTAACAAAAGTAATCCATGTCAAGGGCAAAGCTTCCGTCAGGCCTTATGTCAACAAGCTTTTTCATCTTGTCATAGTATTTCGGCTTGCCATAAGGTGCAAGGCCCATGACCTTGTATTCGCTGCTGTTTACCCTGAAGCCAAGGAATGCCGTAACCGCACTGTAAAGCAGGCCCAGGGAATGCGGGAAATTGATTTCTTTAAAAATTTTTACATCATTTCCATAGCCTTTCCCCAGCGTTGTAGTAGCCCATTCACCAACGCCGTCAGCGGTAAAAATTGCCGCGCTCTTAAAAGGGCTCACCAAAAAGGACGAGGCGGCATGGGACAAATGGTGTTCCAGAAAACAAATTTTTCCCTTAAACCCCATTTCGCCCAAAACCGCTTTTATCAAAAGCCTTTCAGTGAGCCATGGCGGCAGGCTCTTGGCAAAAGCAAAATAGCTTTTTGGAAAGGTTTCAACAAACTGGTACAGCAGCCTTTCAAACTTCAAAAAAGGCTTTTCATAAAATGCAACAACCTCAATTTTGCCAATTGTTGTTTTTCCTTCCTTCAGGCAATACTCTATCGCATTCTTCGGAAAATCCGAATCGTGCTTTTTTCTCGAAAACCTTTCTTCCTGCGCAGCGGCAATCAGCTTTCCGTCCCTTACGAGGCAGGCACTGCTGTCATGGTAATAGCAGGCAATTCCCAAAATATCCATAAAATCCCCTTAAAACATTTCCTCAATTTTTCCCGATTCCTTTTTGTCAATCCAGTAGCTTGGCTTTTTCTTTGCCTTGATTTCCATAAACCTTTTGCCAGCCAGCCTTGAAAGCACAAACACAAGGCCAACCCCAAAAAAATAGGTCAAGGTAAGCGTAACCCAGCTGACGGCAACACTGACCCTTTCGGCAAATTCTTTGCTGCCCTCAAGCATTCCATCGCTAAGGCTGTTTTTCAGCAGCATCTTCAACGCCCTTGGAAAAACCGCGTTGACCAAAATTACTGCGGCAAAAGCGATTGCAAAATTCCAAATGTTTTTCTGCAAAAACCCCTGCTGAAAAACAATGAGGTAAAGGACCCCTGCGAAAAAGCCAAGCATTGTATAAAAAGAAAAAGCCTTTCCAAACCCAAACAGCTTTCCCACCGGTTTTTCATCAAAAAGCATGATATAACCAAACCGAATAACCTTTAAAAATTGCATTTATGCATTAAAAATAAACGCGCTTCCGGGAAGCGCAAACAAGCACCCTGAACAAAAAAAGGTTTTGAAACAACAGAAAAAAAATCATTTCTTCTTGGCGTCCTTGCCCTTGGCATCGCCTTTCTTCGCATCCTTTGCTTCCGCAGCCTTTCCGCCTTTTGCCTCGGTAGGCTTGCCACCCTTTGTTTCAGCTGCCTTGCCCTCTTCTTTCTTGCCGCCTTTTGCTTCAGCCGGCTTTTCTTCCTCTGCCTTTGCCGCGCCTGCCTTGACCTCTTCTTCTTTCTTCTCTTCGGCAATGATGTCCCTTGTCTTCTTGGGCTTGGTTCCAATGCTCTCAACATCAGTGCCAACCCTGACCTTGATGTCAACGCCAAGCTTTGACCCAGCCCTCTTACAGGCAATCTTTGCAGTTTCAACGTTTTCCTCGTCAACAAGAACAGACATAAGAATCTGGCCGGGCCTTACCCTGACAGCCCTGCCGATATTCTTTCCATAACAATGGCTCATTCCTGTGGAAACACGGTCAGCCCCGGCTCCCTGCGCAAGCTTGTTTTCCCTCAAAATATGGAAAGGATAAACCCTGATTTTCATAAAATAGCCGTCCTTTCCAAGCTTGTTGTTCAAAAACCTGTTGACAGCCATCCTCGCGCTCTCAAGTGCATTGTCCCTGACCTGCGCATGCCCATCAGCAACAAGGTTAAGAACCCTGTTAAACTGCTTAATGCCATCGCCCATATTGAACTGCCTTGTCTTAAGGCCAGGAATAGAACCCACATAGCTGCGCCTGTGCACCTTAACAGCGTAACGCGTAAAAGCCCTGTCCTTCTTGGTGTTATAGCAGTGCCCAGGCCTTATACCCATTTCAAACCACTTTCAAGCTCAAAAAAACCTCTAAAAAAATAGGGTTCTTCAACGCAAATAATCTCACAAGAAAAGCTTTAAAAAGCCTTTTGCATTGCAATGCGAAAAAACAATTGCCTGTAATAAAGCATTTATTAAACAATTAAAAGAATAAATCATTGCATGAAAACCCTTTTTGTTGCAGGCAGGAACCAGGCGCTTGCCAAAGCCGAAACCCTTTCTTTCTTTGAAAGGCAGGGCAATCCTGCCAAGGGCATTTCAGCGGAGCAAAACGCTTTCCTTTTGGAAACAGACCGCGAGCCTGATGCCAAAAAAACAATCAAGGCGCTTGGCTCGACAATTGCAATTGGAAAAGAGCTTTGCTCCGGTCCCCTTGAAGAAATAGAAAAATTCATAGAAGAACGCGAGGTTTACTTCGGCGAAAAAAACAACTTCACTTATTCCCTGATGGAATTTGCCGATGAAGAAAGCGCAAGTGCAGTGCTTGGCGCGCTCAGGCAAAAATTCAAAAGCGAAAAAACCAAGGCGCGCTTCAAGGCAATGAGGGGCACAATTCTCACGCAGGAAGGCGGTGTCATTGCGGGAACGCCCTCAAAGGCGTCGGCAACAGACGCAACATTCTTTCTCTTCAAATCAGGCAACGCGCTTTCATTCGGCTTCATTGAGGCTTTTGCCGACACAAAAGAAGCCGAGCAATTTGACATGGGCAAGCCTGTGAGGCGCGAAAGCCTTGCGATTCCCCCAAGGCTTGCAAAAGCCCTCGTAAACCTGAGCCAAACAAGGCAAGGGCAAACGATTTTGGATCCGTTCTGCGGCATAGGCATAATATTGCAGGAGGCAATGCTCCAGGGCATAAATGTTGCGGGCGTGGACATCAACAGCACTGCGGTTTCCGACGCAAGGCGCAACATCGAATGGCTGAGAAAAAAATACCGGGCACAAGCAAATGCAAAAATAATGCAGGGCGATGCGAGGGATGTTTCGCTTCAAGGCATCGGCGGAATTGCAACAGAGCCATCGCTTGGGGCGCTGCTCAAAAACATTCCGCACAAAACCGAAGCCCTTCAGATGCAGGCGCGCTTTGAAACCCTGATGATTGCTGTGCTCAACAACCTCAAAACAGCCTTAAACCCAGGCGCAAAAATCGCTTTCACAGCACCGTACATCAACACCGGAAAGCAGCGCATTGGTTGTGATATCCAAAAAATCTGCGCCGCAACCCATTTGAAAATGCGCGAATTCGGCTTCAATGTAAAACAGCCACTGCGCGACTACAGGCCAACCCAAACAGTCGGCAGGGAAATATTCGTGCTGGAAAAATAGCAGGCAAAACTTGCCGGGCTTTTGGCTGCCAATGACCTGTTGCCCGATAATGAAGCTCTGGCTCAGAACGCGCCAGTCATTGCTCTTCTGCTAGCCCTGTTTGTCTTCAACGGTTTTTTTGTCGGCGTTCTTGTAGG
>Ga0265296_1001837_pt1 | contig 22814 bp, 21 predicted proteins | sample MunlanPumphouse1_FD_189073 | JGI IMG/M metagenome (GOLD analysis project Ga0265296, IMG submission 189073) | Groundwater microbial communities from a municipal landfill in Southern Ontario, Canada - Pumphouse #1 | ecosystem: Environmental > Aquatic > Deep subsurface > Groundwater | place... | reverse complement strand
CGCGAGTGTAAAACATTTGAAGAGCTTAAAACAAAAACGGCGGAATATATCGATTATTACAACAACGAACGGCAACAATGGAATTTAAAAAAGATGACTCCGGTAGAATACAGAAATCATCTTTTGTCCACCGGAAAGTAGGTTTTTATTTCGTGTCTACTTTACGGGGTACGGATCAGAGTGAGAGTGTTTTTTTAATTTTTTATCTTTTAGTTCGCGGATACGACGGCCACAAAGACGGCTTTCTCTAATGAACCATGGAATTTTCTGACTTTTTTTTGGGAGAATTTAACCTTGCCTTCTCTTTTGGCAAAAAGCGTGTCGTCGTTGCCTCGGCCGACATTTACCCCGGGACGGTATTTTGTGCCTCTTTGGCGGATAATAATAGCGCCTTGCTTGGCATACGCGCCGTGAGTAAGTTTAACGCCCAATCTTTTGCTTTGTGAATCGCGGCCTAAACGTGTAGAACCGCCTGCTTTTACGTGAGCCATAGCCAAAATTTTAATTTAATTAAAATTTTGGAAATTCGAATATCGAAATCCGAAATCCGAAACTTTAATTTTAAATCTGTAATCTGTAATTTATGGTATCACAGCGTTAAAATTTTGTCAAATGTCTGTCCCTCCTTGTCTGTCCCTCCTCTTAAGGTAAGAGGAGGTTAGGAGGGGTTATTTTAAAATTAAAAAGAGCCAAGCGTTTAAACTTGGCTCTGGAGTAATTTGGAGTAGCGCAACTTGTTGCGCGTAAATTGGCGCGCTGCAAGCAGCGCTACTCCTTGAATTTTTTACGTCTCCATTTTCCACTTGCAATTGGGATTGGTGCAGTAGATGGTTCTGACGGGCCGGGTGGTCGGGGATTGGCAGTCGGGGCAGATTAGAGTGGGATTGTTCGGGTCGGACTTTTCTTTGGTGAAAAATTTGCGTTCGTCCCATTTGGGTTTTGGCTTGGCGACAGAGAGGGATAATTGCGCGGATTCCGCGGGGAGCAGGGATCTTTCCAAAAAAACCACCCCCTGAGCTTGTCCGGGCCTTTTAATCGACCATGGCAATCGTGTCCTTCTTTCCAGTCTGACGGGTTAGTCACCTTTACTGGGTAGCTTTCTGTGACGGCGTCCTTAATGTCTTCAATCACCACCCCCCTGCCTTCTTTGTCACCCTCAAGCCAACTAGCCGACAAAGGTCTGCCGTTTTTATCAAGGGTAAACTTAACCACATCGCCGACTTTGTATTTTAGCTGTTTCATTTCATTCCTCCTTTTTACAACAAAAGGTCCTTCCAGCCGCAGATTAGACACACGTGGCCGACTAAAAGCGGTTGGGTTTCCGCGCCGCCGCATCCAGGATTCGGACAGGGGACGGCCGGCTCCTCTTTCGTTTTCATAAAGAAAGCGCGGGTTCCATCGTCGCCCGACTTTTCACGAGTGATTGGCTTGGTGTGGACGGAGGGGGTTCGCGCGGTTTCCGCGGGGCGTAGGGATCTTTCCGAAAAAAACCATCCCTTTTCCGCATCCGGACCCGTTAATCGATTACCGCAACCGTGTCCTTCTTCCCAGTCCGACGGGTTAGTCACTTTTACTGGGTAGCCTCCTCCGTTGTCACTATTAATTACTACCCCCCTGCCTTCTTTGGCTCCCTCACGCCATTCAGTCGAAGATGGTCTCTTTCCGTTTTCCTCAAAGGTAAACCTAACCGCATCGCCAACTTTGTATTTTAGTTGTTTCATTTTGTTTCTCCTTTCCTTGCTAATGGCTTGTCCAGCCGCAGATGGGGCAAACAACGCTGAAAAAAATCCGCTCGGTTTCCGCTCCGTTGCAGGCAGGATTCGGGCAGTGAACAGCCGGATCTTCCTTGGTTTGCATAAACCAGGCGCGGGTTCCATCGTCGCCCGACTTTTCACGAGTGATTGGCTTGGTTGAGGTGGTGGAAGTTTGCGCGGTTTCCGCGAGGCGTAGGGATCTTTCCAAAAAAAACCATCCCTTGCGCTTGTTCGGACCTTTTAGCCGACCATGGCAATCATGTCCTTCCCAGTCTGGCAAGTTAGTCACTTTTACTGGGTAGCTTTCTGTGACGGCGTCCAAGATGTCTTCAATCACCACTCCCTCACCTTCTTTGGCGCCCTCAAGCCAATCAGTCGACGAAGGCCTGCCGTTTTGAAGGGTAAATCTAACCACATCGCCGACTTTGTATTTTAGTTGCGTCATTTTATTTTTCCTTTCTGTTTTATATAGGGTTTACGCGTTTAGTTCTCTCCCTTTGTAAAGGGAGAGTTTCCGCCAGAGGCGCCCGCCTGCAACGCTTGGTGCGTAGCACCTGCGGGCAGGGATCCGCCTTGGGCGGAAGAGAGGGATTTTTTGAGCGTATTTAAGTATTTTAAATCCCCCTTATTCCCCCTTTACGAAAGGGGGAAATAAAAGAATTTCCCTTTACCCCTTTTTATCAAAGGGGGAGAAAAAGAATCGCGAAAGTCCTATTACGGTTTATTTTTGGATTTTTGCCATTCCCAAACCGCTTTTATTCCCTTGTAAATCCCTTTTAATACAGCTTCGGTTAGTTGAAGCAGGCTTCGGAAGACAAAACAAACCAGTTTCTTGATAGTTTTTTCAACAAAATTTGGAACAGCGGTTTTATGTCCAAGAATGTAGAAACAGCCATGAAGAACAAGCAAAAACAGGATTAAAGAAACAATTAAACCAATGATGCTTTTTTGCATTTTTTTCTCCTTTTTTATCTTTGTTAAAGAACCATAGTTTCATTACATATTAACACAAACCTTGAAATTTGTCAAGCGATATAGTAATATCTATATGGGAATCGAATGGCGAATCAACCCGAATATTACGAATAGTTTTTTGGTTTTTATATGACTTACGACATCGCGATAATAGGAACAGGGCCGGCGGGAATGTTTGCCGCTTTGGAAATTGTTGCCAAACGGCCGGAGTTGAAATTGGTGATGATTGAAAAAGGTAGTGCCAGAACCAAAGAAGACAGGAGTAATATAACCTGCGGCTGGGGGGGCGCGGGCGCTTTTTCCGACGGAAAATTAAACTGGACGCACGTTACAGGCGGGCATCTTTTGGCCGAAGTTTTGGGAGAAGAAAAGTTTAATGAATTAACCAAATACGTTGATTCAAAATATTTGGAATTCGGCGGGGCGGGACATATTATAGACCCGAATTGTCCGGAAGTGGAAGCTCTGAAATGCAAGGCGTACGCCGCCGGATTGGCTTTGGTCTCTTTTCCAATAAGGCATTTGGGCACGGACAAATGTTTTGAAATTGTTGAAAACATCCGTAAATATTTGCTTTCAAAAAATGTTGAAATAATTTTAGATAATGGCGTGGCGCATATTGAGAGAGCGGGACAAAATCTCCCCCACCTTTCCTCCCCCTCCTTCAAGGAGGGGGAGGTCCCTAAGTCGTTTTCAACGACCGGGATCCCGGCTCCGACTTGTCGGAGCCTAGGGATAGGAGGGGGTGGAGGCGGGCCTGCCCTCCGAAGCCTTGGCGAAGGAGGGTTTGTTTTGACCTTGGAAAATGGCGATAAAATTGGAGCTGGAAAAATAGTGGCTGCCATTGGTCGTTCGGGCGCTGATTGGTTTGTAAAAGAAGCCGAAGGTTTGGGTTTGAGTTTTAAGCATAACGGGGTGGATATCGGCGTGCGCGTTGAGGTGAGGGCGGAAATTTTGGAGCATTTAACACGCAATTTATACGAAGCAAAAATATTTTTTGAAAGTCCCACTTTTCGCGACAGAGTGAGAACTTTTTGCATGTGTCCATACGGTTTTGTTGGAATTGAGCAGTACGCGGCAAATTTGGGCCACAACGACGGGTTTTGCACGGTTAACGGCCACAGTTATTCTAATAAAAAATCTGAAAATACTAATTTTGCCGTTTTGGCAACCCAGTTTTTCACCGAGCCGTTTAATGACCCGATAGGTTATGGCAAATACGCCGCAAAGGCGGCGAATAGATTGGCGGGCGGCGGTGTTTTAATTCAGAGATTGGGAGATTTAAAAAGCGGCCGCCGCTCAAATCCCGACAGGATTTTAAAAGGTTTTGTGAGGCCGACTCTTAAAGAAGCGGTGCCGGGCGACCTTTCTTTGGCAATGTATCATAGGCAATTGACGGATATTGTGGAAATGCTTGAGGCAATGGACAAAATCGCTCCCGGAATAGCAAGCGACCACACGCTTTTATACGGCAACGAAGTTAAGTTTTATTCGGTTCGCATTGATGCTGATAAAAATTTTGAAACAACCATTCCCGGGCTTTTTGTCGCGGGCGACGGTAGCGGATACACAAGGGGATTGTTGCAGGCATCAATGCAGGGCGTTGTAGTCGGCAGACATATTGCCGACAATTTCTAATTCCTAATTTCTAATTTCTAATAAAATGCCCAATACCAAAAAAATTTTAAGTATTTGAAATTTTATTGGAAATTGGTAATTGGAAATTGGAAATTTTAAAACATGCTTCCTTATTTTACAATGGTTTCATTTAAATTGGGACCCTTAACTATATATATTTGGGGGCTTTGCGTTGCAATCGGTTTTTTGGCGGGAATATTCACCGCTTATTTTGTTTGTAAATCCCCCTCGTTTTCCCCCTTTAATAAAGGGGGATTAAGGGGGATTTCCCCCTTTGTGAAAGGGGGAGGTAAGGGGGATTTTAACAAAATTTTTAATTTGTCCGTTTTGCTTTTGATTTTTGGGATGCTCGGCGCGAGAATTTTTTGGTGGTTTGAGCATTTAGGCGAAGTAAAATCGTTTTTTGATTTTATAAACATCAGCAACGGCGGATTATCTTCTTTGGGCGGATTTATTTTTGCGGGGATTGTTTTAACTCTGGGGCTTCGGGAGCCCTCAGGGCTCCCGAAGCCCATTAAGTGGAAATATTTAGACATTCTAGCCATTAGTTTTATTCCGATTTGGTTTTTTTCCCGTTTGGGATGTTTTTTAATTCACGACCACATTGGCCGTTTTTCCAATTTTTTTCTTGCGGTAAAATTTCCGGGCGGAGCGCGGTTTGACTCGGCATTTTTAGAGATTATTTTGATGGTTTTGATTGGAATTTATTTTATTTTCAAAATAAGGAAAAACGCGCAAATCCCCCTTGCCCCGCAGGAGGCGGGGCTTATTCCCCTCACCGCCTTTGGCGGGACCCCGCCAGGGGCGGTGGCTTTAAAAAAGGGGGAGACGGAGAGGGATTTTGAAAATCGGGACAGCGAACCGCGCGGCGGTTCTTACGCGCTGTCTTTGGTTCTAATTTATTCATTTTTTCGTTTCTTCTTAGATTTTTTGCGCGCTTTTGACTTGCCATTTTCCGACCCGCGTTATTTTGGCCTGACTTTGGCGCAGTGGGGGATGGCGGCGTTATTTATTTTGGGCGCAATCCTGACGATTCTTTATCGGCGAGGCAAGATTAAGTTAGCTGCTTGACATAATGCGGACATCACATTATACTAAAAATAGAATTAAACCCCGCAAATTTATGAGTTCAAATAATGACGAGAAGACAATAACAGAATTATACGAGTCTTTACAAGAGCACATGGTGACAAGAGAGGAATTTAACGAGTCGCAGAAACAAATGGTGACAAGAGAGGAATTTAACGAGTTGCAGAAACAAATGGCAACCAAAGAGGATTTGGGAGCGCTTAAAATAGACTTAAAGGATTATATCGACGAAAAACTTTCCGATTTGCAAGGTAATATAGTTATCTTGATGCGCAAGGAAGATACCAAAGTTTTGCATTTGATAAAAATTTTGAAAGACAAAAATGTGCTTGAAGATAAAGAGGTTAAAGAACTATTGAGAATGGATCCATTTCCGAAGACGGTTTAAATCTATTTTTGGGTGATTTAAACGGCTACGACTGTGTCGTAGCCGTTTTTAACAAAAGCCAATTTACCGCGGGGGTCTTGATTTTTTTCAAGAGGCGTGATAAGGTTGATTTATAGTTTAGAATGTCCTTTAACAATTTAAGCCCACTGATTTTCCGGCACTGATTTCACTGATGTTTTGTCCCTAAGCCTTTTAGGCCGGGATCCCGGTCCGATTTCATCGGACTTAGGGATCAGCGTTATCAGCGCAAAAGAAATCAGCGGGCAAGCCGTCCTTCGCCAAAGGCTATGGACGGCAAGGGAGGAAAGAAATGTGGTCAGATAAGTATTTTGAAGCAAGAAAGGAAGAAAAGACGAGAAAGAGAGCAAAGAATCGTAACGAAAAATTGGCTATTATTTTGGTCACTGTGGCTGTTACAACTTTTATTTTCGCCTGGCTCTTTTGGCCGGTTATCAGTAAGTAAGCCGTCCTTCGCCAAAGGCTACGGACGGCAAGGAGGAAAAAAGATGCGAAGCAGAGCGAAGTCCGCCGTAGCCTTGTGCGAAGGCGGAAAAAAAACAGTAATGATTTTGGCGATTATTATGACACTCTCGTTTACGGCTTTTGCCGCGGACGAAGACGAGCCAAAGGTTCGCAAGGTCGCTTTGACCTTTGACGACGGACCGTCGGCAAAATATACGCCCCAAATTCTCGACATCCTCAAAAAGAACGAAGTGAAGGCAACGTTTTTTGTTCTCGGCAAGTGCGTCAAGCTCAATCCCGACGTGTTGCGCCGCGCTTATGCCGAAGGGCATTTTATCGGCAATCACACTTATCACCATGTAAGAATTTCTGACCTTGTCGGATCCAAAGAAAAAATCAAGGAATTGGTTAAGGAAATTAAGAGCGCGGAAAAAATTATTAAGGAAACCATTTGCGGCGATGACCCAAATTGCGAATTTGAGCCGCCAAAGTTTATGCGGCCGCCGTACGGCGCAAAGAATAAAAAATCAAAAGAAATTGTTAAATCGTTGGGTTATAAAATGGTTCTGTGGAACGTGAGCTCCAACGATTGCGAAGCGGTAAGCCACAAACTTGGCTGGAAGGCGATATTTAAAAGCATTTTCGATGCAAAGCGGAAAAGGCGGAACAAAGAGATCGTCCTTATGCACGATTCGGGCGGAAACCGCACTTACGATGTCCAGGCTTTGCCACAAATCATTACTAAATACAAGAAGCTCGGTTACGAATTCGTAACGGTGGACGGGTTTTATACTGCCAAAGAGGACTAGAAAAAATCTTTAACAACCAACAACCCGAAATTAATTCGGAGCAAGGAGGAAGAAGATGGAAGAAAAGGCAAAGGTCGGGTACACATTAGGAGAACTTGTTATAATGCTGGTCGTTGTGTTTCTTGTGGGTTTTGGCGCGGGAGCGCTCGTACATTGGAGCGTGAGCAAAAAGTCAATTTCCAAATCCGAACCAGCCAAAACCGAACAGCCTAATATTGAACCGATTAAAACCGAGTCGGCCCTAGAAGTCGGGGACAAGTTTGGAGAAGACAATACTGTCCTCGTTTATGTCCATAGTAATTTCCTGCCGATTGCGGGCTATTATTACTATCTTGATGGATATTATAGATATTTCACACGTCTTTCCTATAAAAACATTCACAACGAAGATGTGTGGGTTACTATGCACAAGAAATCTCGCATTATCGTCTGGATTAATGTTTCAGGCGTTGAATACAACTGTTCTGACTCAAAAAACGGGAATATTTGTAAAGAGGCGGGAAAGGCAGTCGTTTATTGGCAATCAATTATGGAATGGGACGAAAGAGTAAAGAGGATTTTGGAGGAACAGGCGAAACAGAAGCCCGAGGAGAAACTCTATTAGTCGCAATTTTATCATAGCCGAGAAATAAATTTCTCGGCTTTTTTATTACTGGCGGGGACAAAATAAAGCGGTCGCTGAATTTTGTCCCCCTCGCGCAAACATTACAGCGCGGTCGTGAAATAATGTTTCACTAAATAGATTTAAAATTTGAATTTAAAAAAGCTAAGCATTTAAATTTAAAAAAGCTAAGCTTCGGACAATACTGTCCGAAGCTTAGCTTTGAATTAAACCCGCCGCGAAAGATAATTTGTGGAGTAGCGCGGCGACTTGCCACCGCTTCCAGCGGGGTCTCGCCAGAGGCGATGATACGCCGCAAAATTAGCGAGGGACTTTGACTTCCGCCTTTTTAATTGTTACTTTATAATTAGATAAGAACTTTAAAAATTAACCATCCTTCGCCAAGGCTTCCGCCGACGCCAAGGCTTTGGCGGACAAGACGGACGGCCAGGGAGAAAAAAATGAGAAAGAAGTGGCTGTTTTTGTATCTTGCCTTATTTTTGATTTTTTTATCGCTTTTTTTAGTTTTGTTCTTTTCTCGCGGCAAAAACGAAACCAAGCTTGTTGCTTTAACTTTTGACGACGGACCGTCGGCAAAATACACGCCAAAAATTTTGGAAATTCTTGAAAAATACAACGCGCCGGCTACATTTTTCGTTGTTGGCGACCGTGTCCAAGCTTATCCCAACGTTGTCCGTCTGGCTTACGAAAAAGGTTTCGCAGTCGCAAATCACAGTTTTGACCACGAAACAATGTTTGGCAAGGCCGACATAGAAATTATTCAGGAAATTCAAAAAACAGACACGGAGATACGTTTGGCGGTTTGCGGAAATAATGTTTTGTGCAATTACAAACCGGCGAAGTTTTTTAGGCCTCCGTACGGCGAAACCAACATTCAAATCAAAAAAGTTGTCGCGGGGCTCGGATATACCGAAGTTCTGTGGAATATTTATTCTTACGACAACGACGCGATAGACAAAAATCAGAGTTATAAGGAAATAGTTTGGACCATTTTTTCTCACCAAAGATATTCAAAAGAAATTGTTTTAATGCACGATGCCGGCCGCGACCACACCAAAGACATTGAGGCATTACCAGAAATTATTGAAAGGTACAGAGAACTCGGATATAAATTAGTAACCGTGGCGGATATCGTTAAATAACTCTGCTCAGGATGAGACGGGTAACGATAGAATGTTTTTGTTGGTTTTATGATATTTTGTGCCCATTTCGCAGCATAGAAGCAGAACAACGCAGATAATGACGCAGAAAAACGCGGAAAATATCCCCCACCCCATCCCTCCCCCTTTTCGAAAGGGGGAGGGTAGGGAGGGGGTATCTGCGTGAATCCGCGTAATTATCCGCGTATATCCGCTTCTATGGTCTTAGGAAAGTAAAATGCCCTGATGGATGATAGACAAAAGATACTTAAGTGTTACCGATGTGTTCATCTTGTACAAAGTCTTGCGCAACGCAGGACTTTTTTGTTAAAGTTAAAATAGAATCAAGCACATTAACAAAAGCCGTCCTTCGCGTCCATCCTCCGTAGCAGTAGCACTGCTACTGCGGAGGACGGATAAAGCTACGGACGGCAAAGAGGGACAAGGGATGAAAAGACGAAAAATCATTATTTTTTGTGTTATTTTGTCGCAGATTGTTATGTTTTCCGGCTGTGAAAGCAGGCGCAAAGAAACGACTGAAAATTTTTCTGTTAAAGCAGGCGATAAGTGGCAAAAAAAACCGGCGATTTATAATTTCGCTGAAAGAATCAATTTTGCTTCGTTTGACCAAGGCGGACTTTTTATTGATTTTGGAACGACCGATTACTTTAAATATACGCTTGGCGGTTGGAACACGGGTTGGGGAAAAAACGGCAAGGATGGGAATATAACCTACACAGAAGTAACGGGGAATTTGAGCCAAATTAAATTTTCACGGCCCGGAGGAGATGTCGTTTTAAATCTTCGTTTTTTACCGCAAAAAGCCGATTCGGTTGTTGTTTATGTAAACAATCATCCGCTTGAAAAAATTCGGTTCCAAAAAAACGGTTGGCAGACGCGGTCGCTTAAGATTTCAAAAGAAATGTTTGCGGCAGGCGAGAATAAGTTGTTTTTCAGGTGGTTCCGCAATGGTTGGATTTATCCGGAGGAAATCGCGGCGTTTGTTGATTATGCCCATCTTCAAGAAACGAAGAATTTAGAAAAAGTTTTACTAACGCAGGAATCGGTCGCGCCCGACAATTCAACGCTTGTTTTTCATCCGGATTTTTCGCTTTCCTATTATCTTGAAATTCCAAAAAGCGAATTAGCGCCCGAGCTCGGTTTTTATTTCCAAAACGAAAAGATTGTTTCAACGGCGCGATGCCGAAAAACTGATATGATGGGTAATCTGAAAATTGAATTGTCGGCTGACAACTCCGAAAACGTCCAACTTTTAGACGAGCCGATTTATTGCGGGGAAAGCGCGGCGCGAAGCATTGACTTGAGTAACGCGGCGGGGAAAATTGTTTTGCTGAAAATTTCGTTTAACGCAGTTGGCGGCAAGCCCCCCCACCAATTAACTAATTGGTGGGGGGGCAAGGCAAGCGGTTTTGGATTAAAAATCAAAGACGCGGCAATTTATGTTTCTGAAAAGAAATTAGCTCGTTTGCCAAAAACGGAAAAACCGATTGCTAAAAATGTGATTGTGATTTTGGCTGACACTTTGCGCGCCGACCATCTTGGCGCTTACGGAAATCAAAAAATGAAAACTCCGGTTTTCGACAAAATCGCCGAGGAAGGAGTTCTTTTCAAAAGATTTTCCGCGGTTGAAGATTGGACCAAACCGACGGTTGCCACCGTATTAACCGGCGTTTATCCCGCAACTCACAAAGCGCAAACTGAACGCGTAATACTTTCGGAAAATTTAAAATTGATTTCCGAGGAAATGTCCGAGCGGGGTTTTGAGACGGCAGCGTTTATTGCCAATAGCTATATTTCTGAAGGGTTTGGTTTCAAAAGGGGGTGGGATTATTATGAAAATTTTATTACCGAAAACAAGCCGTCTGAGGCGGATTCTGTTTTCGGCAGCGCTGCCAAGTGGATTGAGGAAAATAAAGATAAAAGATTTTTCATCTACATTCACACCATTGACCCGCATTCGCCTTATTCGCCACCCGATTTATTCTTGAAAATGTATGACGAAGAACCATATGATGGGCCGATTAAACCCGAAATTACCCACATCCAAGTTGAAAATATTAAACAGAGGAAGCTGTCTGTAGACGAAAGAGATATTGAGCGTTTGGTTGCTCTTTACGACGGAGAAATTTCTTTTCACGATGTTTATTTGGGGCTTTTTATGCAACGGCTTGATGATTTGGGCCTCTTGCGCGACACAATGGTAATTGTTACCGCCGACCACGGCGAGGAATTTTCCGAGCACGGGAATTTCGGCCACGGCCATTCGCTTTTCCCGGAGTTGACGCATATTCCGTTTGTTGTCTACTGGCAAGGCGTCGCGCCGAAAGGAAAAAGAATTGAACGCAATTGCGACCAGACGGTTATTTTCCCGACGATTTTAGACGCTGTTGGTTTTGGCGCGCCGGATTATCTGGAAGGTATTTCGGTTTTGCCGGAAATTTTGGGCGCTTCTTCGTTTGACAAAAATGAAGGCTGGCCCGTTGCTGGCTTTTCTGTCCACGAAGATTACAAAATGGCGGTTCGGAGCGGGGATTTGCAGCTGGAAATTGACCGCGGCAGATTTAAATTCTTTTATAATCTTTGTGACTTGGGCACAGACCCGTTGTGCCAGCAGAATCTGGCGAAAAGCCATTTAATTGAAAGCCAATATCTTGAAATGTTGCTTGCTCAATTTGTTGGCGCCGGAGATAAAAAGAATTGGAAATCGCGTGAATTTTCCGAAAAACCGAAAATCAGCATAGAACTCAAAGAAGTGCGATGGGATGACGAACTTTTAAGACAGCTGGGAGAAGACTAAATTTTTTAAGACCTCGAATTGGTTCGAGGTCTTTTATTATTCGGTTTTTTGTCCAATTTCAGTCTGTTCGATTTCGGGAATCAACACGGTCTGTTTGGTTTCGTCTGTTCGATTTCGGGAATCACGCTGGATTCCCGAAATCGAACAACGGGAACCACGACAGGTTCCCGAAACCAAACAGAAGTGTTGCTGTTCATTTAAAAACCCGAAGCCTTGACATCCCTCATAATTTATGTTAAAAATAAATCAAGCTTCTCAATACGGAGAAGGGCGGTTCATTAACAATTAAACACAAACCCTCCTTCGCTTCCGCCTTCGCTAAAGCTACGGCGGACAAGAAAGCTACGGAGGGCAAGGGAGGCAAAGACGATGCCAGGGATTTTAGATTCAACGACGATAATATTGTCGGCTGTAATTTTTGCGCTTATAATGTTGGACATTTTAAAGTACAAAAAGAACTGGAAACTAGCTTTGGCCATAACGATTAACGCGTTGGTGTTGGCGGTGATTTATTTTGTTTTGATTTTTGTTGGCGCTGAATCCCCGTGGTGGTCGTGCTTCTGGAGTATTTTGTGCTTTGCTGTTGCCGCGGCATGGTTTGCCGAGGCGCGGCGGTACAAAAAAATCGCCGACCGCAACAAAGCGGCGGAGAAGAAAGAGTAATTTAGTAACAACAAAGAAGGAGGAAAAATGAAAAAAAACGTGAGTGCCGAAGATGTCCGCGAACTCCTTAAGAAGGATATTGATGAGGTCGTCCGATTTGCCTACGACGAATCTATTGATAGAGACGTTGCTCTCCGAACTGCTTTTTTGCTCTTAAAGACGGATTCATCTGTTCCGAAAATGAAGATTCTCGGGTTTGTGCAAGCTGTGTTGTCCGCCACAAGAGATTCGGAAGTATCGAAAGAATTGGCAGAAAAATGCCGCAAATTTTTGTATAGGCTCAGTCTGGGCGCATCTCAAGAAGAAAGCCAGGCGATTAATCGAATCTTTTGTCTGTTGCTGGTTAGAGTTCTCGACGGAGGAAGCCGGAAAAAACTTAAAGAGAATGAAACCGGTGTTTTGGCCGACGGAACGAATCCCGGCTCAAAAATTCTTGATGAAAAATCAGAGGCGCTGAGTCCTCAGGTTATTTTGGAGAAGTTGGAAAAGGTCGGGGAAAAATTCGCGTTGGTAACGGCGGAGGCAGTCAAATTACTGCGGGAGTTGCGGGAAAAGAATACGGAGGATAAAGGGCCGAAAGGAAATTGATATTAATTTTTCAAACCCAACCTCAATACCGAGGCGGGTTTGACCTTTCACAGCCGAGAATTTAATTTTTCGGCTTTTTTTGTTAATTCTCGAAATTTTCGAGTCCTTTAATATTGTCATTCTGACCCGCCGATTCGGCGGGGAAGAATCCCGCGGGAAGCCGCAGGCTGACCCGCGATATTCGTGGGTCGCTTTTGCTCCCACCTGCCCGCAATGCTACGCATAGCGTTGCAGGCGGGCGAGATTCTTCGCTCCTTTCAGTCGCTCAGAATGACAATTGCGCCGAGTTGTGATACTGGGGTTTTCTCTCGCCCGAAAATTTAATTTTATTCTTTTTTGTCATTGCGAGGGACCCCGACGTATCGTCGGGGGACCGAAGCAATCTCTCGTAATTATTTTTAACGAGATTGCTTCCCCGCCGATTCGGCGGGTCGCAATGACGGCTTTGTTGAGGTTTAGCGCTGGGATTTGAATTTTACGTCGATTTTGTTATAATAGTTTATAGAATATGGTAAAAAAATTCTACATAACCACCCCCATTTTTTACGTCAACGCCAAGCCGCACATTGGCAGCGCTTATACTGTTATTGTTGCCGATATTTTGGCGCGGTTTCATCGCTTAAAAGGCGAGGATGTTTATTTTTTGACAGGAACGGACGAAAATAGCCAAAAAAATATTGAAGCCCTTCGACTTCGCTCAGGGAATAAAAATATAACAAAAGACGAAATTCAGAAATATCTTAACGAGATGGCGGCGGTGTGGCAGAGAACTTGGGATGGTTTGGGGATTTCAAACGATGATTTTATCCGCACCACTGAAGAGCGGCACCTTAAAGCGGTAGAAAAATTTTATAAAAAAGTTTTTAAAAACGGCGACATTTACGAGGGAACATACGATGGATATTATTGCGAGGGATGCGAAGCTTTTTTGACCAAAGAAGATTTGGCTGGCGGAAAATGCGCCATTCACCAAAAAGAACCTAAATATTTAAAAGAAAAAAATTTATTTTTTCGCCTTTCAAAATACCGCGAAAAACTTTTGGCGCATATTAAAAAACACCCCGATTTTATTGAACCGCAGTCGCGCCGAAACGAAGTGGCGAGTTATGTTGATAAGTTCATGACCGATTTTAGCATCACAAGGGAAAACGCGGAGTTTGGAATAGCCGTCCCCGAAGGGACGGAAATTCGAAATTCGAAATCTTGTCCCGACACCAGTCGGGATCTCCGCTTCGCTCCGAAAATCCGAAATTTAACCCCCACATCCTCCCCCTATTTCGCCGCGGGCGAAACAGGGGGAGTTAGAGGGGGTCGGGTTCTTTACGTCTGGTTTGATGCTTTAATAAATTATATTTCCGCCATCGGTTACGGGACGGATGAAAAGAAATTCAAAAAATGGTGGCCGACAAACGTTCATTTGGTGGGCAAAGATATAATTAAATTTCATTGCGCTTATTGGCCGGCCATGCTTTTATCGGCCGGGCTTCCGCTGCCGAAAAAAGTTTTTGCCCACGGATTTTTTACCGTGGCCGGGCAAAAAATGTCAAAGTCGCTGGGGAACGCAATGGACCCGCTTATAATTTCAAAAAAATACGGCATAGACGCTTTGCGATACTTTTTAGTACACGAAATAAAATTCGGCGAAGACGGCGATTTTTCCATAAACCGTTTTGAGGAAGTTTACAATTCCGAGCTCGCGAACGAACTTGGCAATTTGGTTAATAGGGTTTTGGCGATGGCGGAAAAATACTTCGCCGGCCGTGTTCCGACGGCCGGAAATCCGAAATCCGAAATCCGAAATCCGAAACAACCCCCACTTTCTCCCCCTATTTCGCCAGGGGCGAAACAGGGGGAGTTTCCGCCAGACCTGCCCGCTTCGCTTTGCGAAGCAAGGCGGGCGGGGGCGGATCCGTCTTGCTGTGCCCGCCTTGGGCTGGGGGCGGAAGAGGGGGTCAAAATCAAAAATCTAATCAATGATTATGAAAAAGCGATGGAGGAGTTAAGGTTGCATGAAGCTGTGGAAATAATTTTGTCGCTGGTTCGCAACGGCAATCAAATGGTTGATAAAGAAAAGCCGTGGGAACTCGCGAAAACGGATAAGGAAAAATTATCGCAAGTAATATACTGCCTTTTAGATTCATTGCGTTTGCTCGGCTGGATGCTTTGGCCAATAATGCCCGACACAGCGGAGAAAATTTGGGAGCAATTGGGAATTGTGGAAGAAGAGAAAAAAAAGAAGTGGGAAAAGGGGAGTGTTTTTGGCGGGCTGAAGGCTGGAACAAAAATTAAAAAAGGTGAAACGTTATTTCCTAAAATAAATTAGATATGGATTACACGAATGGGCTTGCGCCCCACTAATAACACAAATATTATTAGTGTCATTTGTGGGGCAAAACTTTTTATAAAAGTTTTGCCCATTCGCGGCATCCTCTTATAATATATATGACCATCGTAGATATTATCTTGCTCGTTCTTTTGGGAGGTTTTGCTCTTTTTGGTTTTTGGTTCGGCATTATTCACAGTTTGGGCGCGCTTTTCGGCGTTTTAATCGGCGCGGGAATTTCCACGCGTTATTTTGAAATGGTTACGGGGTGGGTTCATCCTTACACCGGCGGCTCAATAAATGTTGTCCGCATTGTTGTTTTTATAATTTTATTTATTCTAATCAACCGTTTAGTTGGTTTTGTTTTTTATATCCTTGATAAAACTTTCAGATTTGCTCTGATGCTGCCGTTTTTAGCAGGATTTAACCGCCTCGGCGGCGCGATTATCGGTCTTGCCGAAGGCGCGCTCGTTCTTGGCTTGATTTTATATTTTTCCGGAGCTTATCCTATCAGCGAAACATATGTCCAGATGATTCTAAGCAAATCAAAAGTCGCCCACTACCTTTTAAATACCGCAAAAATTCTAATACCGCTTTTACCGCAGGCCATGAAAGAATTGGAAGCAAAGGTTTTTGGCAAATAATTGTTTTACGGTCTTCGTAAATTCAAAAGAGGCTCGTTTTAATAGAACGGGTCTTTTTTGACTGCAAAATTCGGTTTATCTGTGGCATCTGTGGACTAAATATCTGTGGTCGGGGTCTGTGGATAAGTCGTTTGTCGCGGCAATTTGACCTCCGTCAAATCTTATACTAAAATGAAGGTAAGAGGAGGAGGAAAACATCTATTATGCCCAATCGCAAAATTGTTTTAGACATTGAAACGCAAAACACATACCAAGAAATCGGAAAACATGACCCGACCAAATTGAAAATTTCAGTGGTCGGAGTTTATTTTTACGAAAATGACAAATACGAATGCTTTTTTGAGAAAGACTTGCCAAAACTTTGGAAAAAATTGGAATACGCCGATTTGATTATCGGTTATAATAGCAGAGGCTTTGATTTGCCTGTAATGAATAATTACTACGCGGGCGATTTGTTGCAACTTCCGAATTTTGACATTATGGAAGGAATTGTTAAAAATACCGGCTTTAGGGTCAAACTTGACGACATTGCCAAGGAAACGCTTGGCCAGCAAAAAACAGGAACAGGGCTCGCGGCAATTGAATATTTTAAGTCCGGGCAACTGGAAAAACTTTGCGATTATTGTCTGCAAGATGTAAAATTAACAAAAGAGCTTTACGAGTTTATTTGCCGCGAGGGTTTTGTGAAATTTAAAGATTGGTCGGGGAACGTGAAAGATGTTAAGATAGACATATCTAATTTACAGCCCGACGTTAAACCGAAGGCGATAAATCTTACAATGCCATTGTAAAAATTCCCAATTCACCTAATGTCTAATCCACCTAACAAAATGCCAAATTGCCAAATGTCCAATGTTTAAATAATTTATATTTAGACCTTTGGATTTTAACCTTTTATTAGGCCTTAGGTGAATTAGGTGAATTTGGCCTTTATTAAGTTTGTTTAGAGTTTGGGAGTAAGACAATTTAGAATTTATGAGCAACGACCTTTCTACAAAGGTCTTCAACGACCGTTACGCGCTAAGAGATGAAAATGGAAATCAGGTTGAAACAACCCCTGAAGAAATGTATCAGCGAGTTTCGCGCGGCGCAGTGGCTGTTGAAAAACCGGAATCAAGAAACTTGTGGCAAGAGAGATTTTACAATCTGCTCAGCGATTTTAAATTTGTCCCGGGCGGGCGGATTCTTTCGGGAGTCGGCGGTAAAATCGGGGTAAGTTTTTATAATTGTTTTGTTATTCCATCGCCCGAAGATTCGCGCGGAGGAATAATGGACAGCGTTAAATTAATGTCCGAGATTATGTCGCGCGGCGGCGGCGTCGGCGTAAATATTTCCTCCCTGCGTCCGCGAGGCAGCCGCGTCAAAGGTGTAAACGGTACGGCCTCGGGTTCGGTTTCATTTGGCGGGCTTTATTCCTACGCCACAGGTTTAATTACTCAAGGCGGGTCGCGGCGGGGCGCGCTGATGCTTGTGCTCGACGCGTCGCACCCGGATATTGAGGAATTTATCACCGCCAAAAAAACAGCGGGAGTTTTAACCAATGCCAATTTGTCGGTGGCAATCCCCGACGAATTTATGGAGGCAATAAAAAACGACGCTGACTGGGATTTGAAATGGAACGGCGAGGTTATAAAAACAGTCAAAGCTTCCTATTTATGGAATATAATTTGCGAGTCGGCGCATGCTTCGGGCGAACCGGGCGTGGTATTTCTGGACCGGGCCAACAAACTTTCCAACACCTGGTATCACGATAAAATTATTTCCACCAATCCGTGCGGAGAACAGCCGTTGCCGGCCTGGGGAGTTTGCAATCTCGGCTCGGTTAATTTAAGCGCTTTTGTAAAAGATGGAGTGTTTAACGAAGAAAGTTTGGGCGGCGCCGTGCGCGACGCTGTTAGATTTTTGGATAACGTTATTGATTTGAATCAATATCATTTTAAAGAAAATGAAACAACCCAAAAAGCCGTCCGCCGCATCGGGCTTGGAACAATGGGGCTCGCGGACATGTTAATAAAATTAAAAATTCGTTATGGCAGTGAGGAGGCGCTTGAGTTTGTCGACGAGCTTTACAGATTTATCCGCGACGAAGCGTACGCCGCATCCGTGGCGCTGGCCAAAGAAAAAGGCGTTTTCCCCGCTTTTGACAGCGAAAAATTTATTCGCGGAAAATTTATTGAGTCGCTCCCGGTTTTTTTAAAAGACGCCATTGCCCAATACGGAATCAGAAACGCCACATTATTAACGCAGGCGCCAACCGGCACAATAAGCATTTTAGCAGACACCAGTTCGGGCATTGAGCCGATTTACGATTTTTGTTATACGCGCAAAGACAGAATAGGCGAACACGTTGTTTGCCATCCTTTGTATAAAGATTATAGAGACGCGCATCCAGATGAAGAATTGCCGCCATATTTTATTACCGCCAAAGAATTGCCGCCCGAGGAACACATTAAAATGCAGGCGGCAATCCAAAAATATGTTGACGCTTCAATCAGCAAAACCGTAAACGCTCCAAACGAACACGCTCTCGAAGACGTTAAAAAAATGTATACTTTGGCATACGAACTTGGTTGCAAGGGCGTAACTTATTACCGAGACGGTTCCAGAGACGAATCAGTGCTTACATCCATAAAAGACGAAAAATCACCCCGGCATTCGATTGGGTTCGCCTCGGGCGAAAAAGAAGCAAAAAGCGAAGAAAAAATGGCTGTTGCCGCGGGCGGGGTTTTCGGGCAATTGAAACCAAAGGACAGGCCGCGTATTATGACCGGAGAAACTTATAAAGTGCCGATGGGTTACGGCAATATGTATGTTACCATAAATAACGACGAAGAGGGGCGTCCGTTTGAGGTTTTCGCGCGCATAGGCAAAACCGGCGGTTTTTTTGAAGCAAAAGCGGAAGCAATTTGCCGTTTGGTTTCCTTGGCATTGCGTTCGGGCATTAACGTAAAAGAGATTATCGGCCAAATTAAAGGCATTCGCGGGCCAATGCCTTCGTGGGGCGAAAATGGAATGATTTTATCCATTCCCGACGGCATTGCCCAAACATTAGAAGAACACATCAGCAAAGAACAGCAAAAATTAAATTTGGAATTTGGCGATTCCGCTTCGGCGCAGGCAAAAAAAGAAGCGCCGGAAAAAATTCCGGTTGAACTATCTGAACCCAAAAAAACTCCGGAAGAAATAATTAGTTTAAATCTTCCCGCGGCTCCGGCCGAACCCAAAAACCCAGATTTATTAAAAGAAATGTTTTATCAAAAAACCGCGAACTACGCCAAATTCGCTGATATTGGCGAGGCGCCGGAATGTCCGGGTTGCGGCAGTATGCTTGAATTCGCCGAAGGGTGTTTAATTTGCCGGGGGTGCGGGTATTCCAAATGCGCGTAAGATAGAAGCCGCTTCATCCCGACAAGTCGGGACGAACGCCGCGCTTCCGCCAACGCCGTTTTAACGCCGTTATTTATTATTCTGTCGTTGCGGGTAGCTCAGGTCTTTAGACCTGAAAAACATCAAACCTAAAGGTTTGAGTTACACTATGCCGGTTAATAAAAACGCTGATTTGCTTTACGAGGCAGAAACGAATTTGGTTGTATTTAAAAAGTTCGGATTATAAGGAGGGTCTTTTAATTAATTTTGGTTTCGAGGAGTTGGAATTCAAACGTCGCATCTACGACGAAGCGCGCGAGAAAGAAACTCGGCGTTATTGGCTAAGCCGCCAAAGGCGGCCGCCATCCCGGTCCCTAGGCTATCGGCCGGGATGGCGGCCGAAGGCCTAGCCACCGACGGCCTAGGGACCGGCGAAGTTGTCCCCGTAAAAGAAGGGGACAAGCGGCGTGATTCGGCTTCTAATTTCATATGCTTGGATTAATACACATCTACACCGGCGCCGGAAAAGGCAAAACAACGGTTGCCCTTGGTTTAGCGTTGCGCGCCGTGGGCGCGGGGCTTAAAGTGGCCGTTGTTTTTTTTGACAAAGGCGGCAAAATTTACAGCGAACGCGAATCGCTTGAAAAGCTGGGAATTGATTATTTTTCCACCGGAATAGAGCGTTATGACCCTAAAACCGGGGAGTTCAGATTTGGCGTAACCGCGGAAGACGTGCTGGAAGCAAAAAAGGGATTAAAAACCGCGAAACGGGTTTTGCAAAGCGGAAAATACAACTTAGTAATTTTAGACGAGTTAAATACCGTGGCGGCGCAAAAAATAGTTGAGACAAAAGATGTTTTGAACTTAATGGACAAAAAGCCAAAAAATGTGGAATTGGTTTTAACCGGCCGCGGCGCTCCGCAAGAAATTCTGGACAAAGCCGATTTAATTACCGAAATGTACGAAATAAAGCATTATTACCGCGAAGGCGTAAAGGCGAGAAAGGGGATAGACTACTAAAATTTCTAATTTCTAATTCCTAATTTCCAACAAGTTTGTCATTCCCCGATTTAATCGGGACGACCCGCATAAAATTTCCCCCTCTGAAGATAAGTAAATGTAGTCGCAGGCTTTAGCCTGCGGAGGGAAGCGCGTTTGGAGTAATACTGTTTGTGGCGCGTCAAGTAGTGCGAGGCTTTAGCCTCGCATTGTCATTCCCCGACCTGATCGGGCAATCCAGTAAAAATTGTAATAACACCCGTAAGGGTGTTTTAAATCTTGTCAAATTTAATAATTTTAGATAAACTTATATTTAGACGGGGGTGTGGTGAAGTGGTATCACAGAGGTCTCCAACCCGCCGATTCGGCGGGCGATTCCTACCACTAGTTAAAAATATGTTTTGTGGGGGCGTGGTGAAATGGTATCACAGAGGTCTCCAAAACCTTTGTCGTGGGTTCGATTCCTACCGCCCCTGCCACTTTTTACGAAGTGAAAAGTTTTTTATCGAGGTTGAACCTCGATAGTTTTAATCTCTTCCCTATCCGTCCTCGCCTTGTTATTTTCCGACTTGAAAAGAGTTTATGGCTCACCTGACCCAGTCAACTGGCTCATTTCCACCATTTGAGCCACATTTAGTTTCTGTTTTCAATAGGAGGTTCTCTTAATTTCTCCCCCTGTTTCGCCCGTGGCGAAATAGGGGGAGTTTCCGCCAGAGGCGGATCCGCCTCTGGCGGAAGAGGGGGTTACTTAAATCTTAAAACTGAAATCTTCCAGCCAAAGGCTGGTCCGCCTCTGGCGGAAAATCTTAAATCTATTTTTATGCCCGAAGAAAATCAAAACAATCAAACAAGCGAGCAAGCGGACATTTCTTCAGCCACGCCGTCCGCCGCCCCGCCGCCAGAAATTCCGCCCGAATCTTTACCAGCCGAAACACCGCCGTCCGATTCTTCGCCAGCCGCAACCCGACAACCACCAACCGCCAACCAAAATCCGCCGACCGAAACTCCGCCCCAAACTCTGCCAACTGAAAACCCGTCTGGAATTCCACCAATAGAAACCCCTCCCGAACCTGCCGCTCAACAACCACCTGATGTCATTCCTGTGGAAACAGGAATCCAGCCGCCGCCTTCGGCGGCGGAACCCGCGCCGCAAATTGAAATTGAATCGGCGCCGCTTTCGGCGGCGCCGTTAGAAACCGCGCAACCGCAACAACCACCACCACCGCCGCAATCCGAAACCCCGCAACCAGAAATTCCGCAACCACAAACCCCGCAACCGCAACAACCGCCAACTGAAATTCCCCAACCACCAACCAACAACCAACAACTACCACCCGCCAACCAACAACCGCCGGAGGAATCCAAATCAATCATCGCCCGGCTTTTTCAAAAAGCGAAAGAAAAAATCCAATTCCGCAAGCGGGCGAAACTGGAAAAAATTTTGCGTCTCGCCTCGGAGAAGGGGAGAATCGCAAATAACGATGTCCAAAAACTCCTCCGCGTCTCCGATGCCACAGCCACAAGGTACCTGGTTCAACTTGTAAAAGAAGGAAAACTTCAACGGCTTGGCAAACAAAAACGGCCGACTTACTCCCTCTCTTAAATTAAGAGAGGACTGCCTTGCCGAAGTTTTAACGAAGGCAGGGTTGGAGCGAGTTATTTTGAATCGGCGAAACTGGCTCACCTGACCCAGTCAACTGGCTCATTTCCACCATTTGAGCCATTTGACTTATTAATCCTATCGGACTTATTTATCCTATCAGACTTATCAAACTCAACGTCAAGGATTAAGGATCAAAAGTCAAGTGTCAAAATATCCTATCCGTCTTATCCATCCTATCGGACTTATTTGTCCTATCAGACCTACTTGTCTTATTTGACCTATCCCCCCCTCGTTCGTTCTCCCCCTGTTTTGTGAAACAAAATAGGGGATTCGTTTAATTTCTCCCCCTGTTTCGCCCGCGGCGAAATAGGGGGAGTTTCCGCCAGAGGCGCCCGCCTGCAACGCTTGGTGCGTAGCACCTGCGGGCAGGGATCCGCCTTGCTGTGCCCGCCTTGGGCTGGGGGCGGAAGAGGGGGTTCGTTCTCCCCCTGTTTTACTAAAATAGGGGGAGGTAGAGGGGGTTACTTAAATTTTAAAACTGAAATCTTAAATCTATAACTCGGTCTTTTATCCCATTCCGCTTCCATCTCCTCGCCTTAAGCCCCTTGGCGCTTTCAGCACCCCCCACAAGCCCATTTTTTAAAATCCCCAAAGCGGGGATTTTAACCCCCCCCCTTTCGTAAAGGGGGATTTTAACTTCCCCCCTTCTTAAAGGGGGATTAAGGGGGATTTTAACTTCCCCCCTTTTTAAAACCTGTCCCTTTCTGTCATTCTGAGCAAAGCGAAGAATCTCGCGGGAGCGGAGCGACCCGCGTAACTGTCAACTTATCTCCCTACGGGAGATCTCCCGAAGGGAGACAACTTATCCATCCTATCCGACCTATTTGTCCTATTATTCCTATCAGACTTATACATCATATTATATACCCCATCC
>Ga0265296_1001836_pt1 | contig 22826 bp, 20 predicted proteins | sample MunlanPumphouse1_FD_189073 | JGI IMG/M metagenome (GOLD analysis project Ga0265296, IMG submission 189073) | Groundwater microbial communities from a municipal landfill in Southern Ontario, Canada - Pumphouse #1 | ecosystem: Environmental > Aquatic > Deep subsurface > Groundwater | place... | reverse complement strand
CGCCCGCAGGCCGGCATCAAGGTCGGCTATCTGGCGCAGGAACCGGAGCTGGACCCGACCAAGACCGTGCGTGAAGCGGTTGAAGAAGGCGTTGGCGAAGTGCTGCAGGCGCAGGCTGCGCTGGACGCTGTCTACGCGGCCTATGCCGAAGAAGGCGCCGATTTCGACGCGCTGGCCAAGGAACAGGAACGCCTGGAAGCGATCCTCGCTGCCGGCGACGCGCACACCTTGGAAAACCAGCTGGACGTGGCCGCCGACGCGCTGCGCCTGCCGCCGTGGGATGCCATCGTCGGCAAGCTGTCCGGTGGTGAAAAGCGCCGCGTGGCGCTGTGCCGCCTGCTGCTGCAGAAGCCGGACATGCTGCTGCTCGATGAACCGACCAACCACCTCGACGCCGAGTCGGTGGAATGGCTGGAACAGTTCCTGGCGCGCTATACCGGCACCGTCGTGGCGGTCACCCATGATCGCTACTTCCTGGACAACGCCGCCGAGTGGATCCTGGAACTGGACCGTGGCCGCGGCATTCCGTGGAAGGGCAACTACACCGACTGGCTGACCCAGAAGGATGAGCGCCTGAAGCAGGAAGACAACCAGGAAAAGGCTCGCCAGAAGGCCATCCAGAAGGAACTGGAGTGGTCGCGCCAGAACGCCAAGGGCGGCCGCACCAAGGGCAAGGCCCGTCTGGCCCGCCTGGAAGAGCTGCAGTCGGTCGATTACCAGAAGCGCAACGAGACCAATGAAATCTTCATCCCGCCGGGCGAGCGCCTGGGCCAGGCGGTGATGGAGTTCAAGAACGTCTCCAAGAAGTTCGGCGACCGCCTGCTGTTCGACAACCTGAACTTCCTGGTGCCCTCGGGCGCCATCGTCGGCATCATCGGCCCCAACGGTGCCGGTAAGTCGACCCTGTTCAAGATGATCACCGGCCAGGAAAAGCCGGATACCGGCGAGATCGTGGTCGGCCCGACCGTGCAGCTGTCCTATGTCGACCAGAGCCGTGACGCGCTGGAAGGCAACCACAGCGTGTTCCAGGAAATCGCGGGCGGCTTGGACATCCTCAACATCAACGGCATCGAGATCCAGTCGCGCGCCTACATCGGCCGCTTCAACTTCAAGGGCCAGGACCAGCAGAAGATGGTCGGTTCGCTGTCCGGTGGTGAGCGTGGCCGCCTGCACATGGCCAAGACCCTGCTGCAGGGTGGCAACGTGCTGCTGCTCGATGAACCGTCCAACGATCTGGACATCGAAACCCTGCGTGCGCTGGAAGATGCGCTGCTGGAGTTCCCGGGCAACACCTTCGTCATTTCGCATGACCGCTGGTTCCTGGATCGCATCGCGACCCACATCCTGGCGTTCGAAGGCGACTCGCACGTGGAGTTCTTCCAGGGCAACTACCGCGAGTACGAAGAAGACAAGCGCCGCCGCATGGGCGACGACGCTGCGCCGAAGCGCCTGCGCTTCAAGGCGCTGAAGTAAGGAACGACGAAAGGCCGCGCTCGCGCGGCCTTTCGCCTTTCAGGGGCCGCAATCGATTTTTGTTGACGCTTTTGACCCTTTCGCGCCGCGCTCCAGCGCCACTCGGCTGAAGGCTGCAGGTGTAAAGCAGCGTTAATTACTTGTCGCATACGGCAAGCTCCGTACTTTGCAACTCGTTGTATGTTCCTGGCCCAACGCTTCGGTTTTCCTACGCACCCGATTCATCCCCCACGTAGGAAACACATGAAAGCACTGATCTCGACCACGGCGGCACTGCTGCTGTCCGGCACCGCCGCTGCCGCGCCGGCGAACTGGGAAGGCATCCATCTGGGGGCACATGCCACCCATGGCGAAGGCCACAGCCAGGACCGCAGCAATGCCAATGCCTCTGAAAAGAGCATCCGCGGCTTTGCAGGCGGGCTGCAGGTCGGCCGCAACTGGCAGTTCGACAACAACGTCGTTGCCGGGATTGAAGGCGCCCTGTCCTTCGGCAACATCAACCAGGAGTGGAAGGACCGCGACAACCATCAGTACAGCCCTTACTACGGCAAGGATGCGGTGACCCGTTCGGGCGCGATCAACCTGACGCTGGGTTACGCCGCAGGCCAGTGGCTGCCGTATGTCAGCGCCGGCGTGACCGTGGCCCGCCAGGAGTTTTCGCTGGGCTGCGACAAGTCCCTGGTGGAGGCCACCAATGGCTGTCGCGTCGCCGAATTTGAAACCCGCGCGTCCCATGTTTCCACCGGCGGCAACGTCGGCGCAGGCGTGCTGTACCGCTTCAACGACCAGCTCTCGGCGGGTGCCGAGTACCGCTACACCTACCTGGGCTCCAGCCCGGTTTACCTGGAAGATCCCAACTACCCGGCTGCGGCGCGACGCAGCTTCCATACCAACTACAGCAGCGTTACGCTGAAGTTGAACTACCACTTCTAACCGCCTGGCGACGCATCCGCAGGCCCTCTGGGCGGCAGGGCGCGCAGGTACGAGAGATCTGCGATGTCCCTGTTCGAACGCCTGTTCCAGCTGCAGCAGCACGGCACTACCGTGCGCACCGAACTGCTGGCCGGTGTCACCACGTTCCTGACGATGTCCTACATCGTCTTCGTCAATCCCGAGATTCTCGGCACCACCGGCATGGATGCGGGTGCGGTGTTCGTGGCCACCTGCCTGGCCGCAGCGCTGGGCTCGGTGGTGATGGCACTGGCGGCCAACTTCCCGGTAGGCATGGCGCCGGGCATGGGCTTGAATGCATTCTTCGCCTTCACCGTGGTCGGTGCTGCCGGCCTGCCCTGGCAGCAGGCGCTGGCGGCGGTGTTCATTTCCGGCCTGGTGTTCCTGGTGCTGTCGCTGACCGGCGTGCGCGCGTGGCTGGTGTCGGGCATTCCGGCGTCACTGCGGTCGGCGATCGTGGCCGGCATCGGCCTGTTCCTGGCGATCATCGCGCTGCAGAAATCCGGCGTGATCATCGGCAACGAGGACACGCTGGTCGCACTGGGCCCGCTCAATACTGCGCCGCCGTTGCTGGCACTGGGTGGCTTCCTGCTGATCGCGATCCTGGAAGCGCGGCGTGTGCGCGGCGCGATCCTGATCGGCATCCTGGCGGTGACCGCGGCCGGCTGGGCGTTGGGCGATCTGCAGTACCACGGGTTGGTGTCGTTGCCGCCGAGCCTGGCACCGACCTTCCTGCAGCTGGACCTGCCCGGCCTGCTGCACCACAACGGTGGTGCACCGATTGCGGTGCTGCTGCAGGTGGTGCTGGTGTTCGTGCTGGTGGAGGTGTTCGATGCCACCGGCACGCTGTACGGCGTGGTCGGCCGTGCCGGCCTGCTGAAACTGCCGGGCGCACAGAAGCGATTCGGGCGCGCGCTGCTGGCCGATAGCACGGCGATTGTCGCCGGCTCGCTGCTGGGCACCAGCAGCACCACCGCCTTCGCCGAAAGCGCCTCTGGCGTGCAGGTGGGTGGCCGTACCGGTTTGACCGCGCTGGTGGTGGCCGCGCTGTTCCTGGCCGCACTGCTGTTCTCGCCACTGGCGGCGATGGTGCCCGGCTATGCCACCGCGCCGGCGCTGCTGTTCGTGGCCGGGCTGATGCTGCGTGAACTGGTGGAAGTGGACTGGAGCGACCTGACCGAGTCGGTGCCGGCTGCGCTGTGCGCGCTGGCGATGCCGTTCACCTATTCCATCGCCAACGGCCTGGCCTTCGGCTTCATTGCCTATGCCGCGCTGAAGGCGGGCACCGGCCGCTGGCGCGAGGTGCATCCGGCGGTGTGGCTGGTGGCGGTGCTGTTCGTGCTGCGCTACGCGCTGGAGTAAGCCCGGTGGCTGTTGCCGGCCGCTGGCCGGCAACCTCACATGCCTCGGGAATCCTGCAGTTGCCGGCCAGCGGCCGGCACTACCCGATGCCGCGTGGCCTTCACTCGTACTGGATGGTGAAGGTTGCCTGCCCGTTTGCAACACCGGCACCCACGGTACCGGCCTGGGTCTGCACGTAGCGTGCGCGCAGCGGCAGGCTCAACGTAGAGCTGCCAATAGTGGTCGTGCCGACGTTGATGGTCTGGCCGAAACGCACTTCGCGCTCGCTGCTGCCATCGCGCTGCACCATCTGGATGCCGATGCGCGTAGCGCTGTTGGCAGCGGCGCTGAGCTTGAGCACGCCCGGCATGTTCGAACCATCCTGGTCGGCATCCAGGCGGATGCCGACCTTGCTCTGGAACTGTGCAAGGTTGCTGCCCTGGCAGTTCAGGCGGATGTCGAAATCACGGTTGACGGCCTTGGAGCCGACGCCGGTGAAGCTGGTGTTGGGCACGCTGCCGAAATCCACCGGAATGTTGCGGCTGCCGGCCTGTACTTCGCAGGTCGGGCTGACCACGGTGGTGCCCGAGCCCTTGAAGGTCGACGTCAGCACCGGGCGCCCGGCACCATCACCGTCGAAGTAGTACGTGGTGAAGCGGCCGTTCGGTGCGATGGTGCCTGAGCCGGTCTGTGCCGCCGTCTTGATCAGCTGGATGCGGAACTGACCGCCCACCAGCGAGATGGTGGCGTTGCCGGCAAAATTGATGGAGTGCGGGTAGTACGTCTGGATGGCACCGGAGTCGCGGAACAGACGGATGCCCACGCCCGCGACATCGGTTTCATAGACATTGGAGAAGCCCGCAACCGGCCGGCGCTGCGCTGCATTGACGTACTCGCCGACGGAACGACCACCTGACCAGTCACAGCGGGCAACGCTGTTCTGCTGATTGATCGCCACGCTGATTTCCTTGATCACACCGCCTACGGCGGTGCTTGGCAGGATCACGATCTGCCCCATGTCCATCGTCACGTCCTGAGCGGTAAACCCGCTGGACTGGATGCGACAGGAGGCGCTGGCCTGTTGGGCCAGCAGCACGCCGCCAAGCACGGCAAGGGTGGCCAGCGCCTTGCGGCCACGGAAGAGAATCATCGGCATGCTGCCTCCAGCGGGATGAAGCCGGTCTTGGACGCATCGGCGCCCGCCGGTACCTGGTAATCAACCGTGCAGCGCTGGTCAGCACCGGAGCCCCATTCAACCTGCAGGCTGCCCTGGTTCTTCTCGCTGCGCACGTACAGGCGGCCGCCCTGGCTGACCATGCCCACCGGCTGGCCAGTTTCGTCCTTGACCTGCGCGCCGAACGGCAGCGTGCGACCGTCGGCGTTGCGCACCTGGATCAGCAGCGCATTGCCCTTGCGGGTGTCGAAGCGCAGGTAGCTGATGGCACCGGCGAACGGAGCGATCGACTGGCTGCTGCTTTCCAGCTCGACATCGTGAGCCATGCCCTGCGGGTCCAGGGTCACGGTGTTGAGGCGATACGGCGACACGTAGGGGACCACGGCGTAACCGCGACCATCGATGCGCAGGCCCGGCGCGTTGCTGACCATGGCATCACGTGCACCCGGTGCCTCGACCAGCACCATGGTTTCACCGCGCTGCGGGGTCAGGGTCACACCACCACTGTGCATAACCAGGCTGCCGTTGGCACCGAACGATGCCTGGCGGAAGTCACGCGAATGGCCGTAGGTCGCGTTCAAAGCGGTGTAGCGGCTGCGGTACTCGGCATTGCCGACGGCGGTGGTGCCACCGTCGCGGGTATCGGACAGGGCCACGCCGTAGCTGAAGTTGTTGTCCACGCCTGCGGCGCCGGTGATGCCTACACGACTGCTGTCGTAGCCACCGCGTTCGCGCACACCGACATCGGCACTGAGCGAGACCGGGCGGGTTCCACGGCCCAGCGGCACGCTCATCGACAACAGGTACTGGGTATCGGAACGGCCCAGCGCACCTTCTTCGGTACGCAGTGCGGAGAAACCGAAGTTCACCGAGCGCCAGGCGTTGTTGTAGCCCACCTGGTACTGCTTGGCAGTACCGGGGCGATCATAGAAGTCACGCACCGAGCCGGTCACGTACAGCGCGCCCCAGCGACGGCCGAGCGGCTGGTTCAGGGTCAGCTGGAACTGGCTGCGCTGGCGGCCGCGGGTGCTCGGATCGATGCCACGATCATCGGCGTCGCGTGCGTACAGCGCATCCTGCAGGCTGTAGAAGCCTTCAGTGGAATAGCGGTATGCGGCCAGGGTCAGGTTGGTGCCGGTCTCGCCGATCATGTTGCTGTAGCTCAGGCGCACGCTGGCGCCGGTGCTGTTGCCGTAGTGATCGAACGAGGTGCGGGCATGGGTGACATCGGCGGCGAAGGCACCCAGCGGCGTGGACACGCCGATACCGTACAGCAGCGACAGGTAGCCATCGCTCAACGCGCTGCCACCGTACAGGGTCAGCTGGTTGCCGATGCCGCGCTGATAGGTGCCCTGCATCAGCCACGGCTCATCGCGCAGCTGCTTGTTGCGGACCTGGCCGGCAGTAATCGCATAGCGCGACACACCGGCGCGCAGCATCTGCGGCACCGAACCGAACGGAACCTTGAACTCGCGGCGACGGCCATCGGCTTCGACCACGCTCACTTCCAGGTCGCCGCCGTAACCGGTCGGGTACAGGTCGTCGATCACGAAGTTGCCCGGCGACACCGAGGCCGAATAGATCAGCTGCTGGTTCTGGCGGACTTCGACGCGCGCGTTGGTCTCGGCGATGCCACGCACGATCGGCGCGTAGCCGCGCAGCGAATCGGGCAGCATGCGATCGTCGCTGGCCAGGCTGGCACCGCGGTAGCCGATCGAATCGAACAGCTCGCCGCTGGTGTAGGCCTCACCCAGGGTGAGCATGCCGCGCACCTGCGGAATACCGCGCTGCGCATAGGTGGCGATGCTCTGCCAATGACGGCCGTCGCCTTCGTTCCAGGTCAGGTTGGAATCGTGGCGGAACTGCCAGCCGCCCAGGTTCAGGCCTGCGTTGAGTCCCAGGTAGGCGCTGCGGTTGCGGTTGCCACCGTCGGTGCGGCTGTCACTGTCGATCGCGTTGAAGCTGTAGCCAACGAAACCGGCATTGATGCCGCGGTCCCACAGTGCGGGATTGACGTAGCCTCGGGCTTCGCGGCGCATGAACGCCTGCGGGATGCTGAGGTCGTAGCGCAGGTTGCCGCTGTCATAGGCGCCGTAGGCGTTGGCCATGCGCTGCTGCACCGGCGCACAGGTGCTCTTGTCCAGCGCTGCGGACGGATCCTGCTGGAGCAGAACCGCTTCGCTGTCCACGCCCAGTTCTTCCAGCGTCGCCACATCCAGGCAGGCATCGACACGGCCCTGCGCATCGGCCTTGAACTGCAGGTCGCGGCGGCCCTGCCATGCGCCGTTGACGTAGACGTCGACGCGGTAGTTGCCGGCAACCATCGGGTTGCCATTGGAGAAAGCTGCCAGGTCGACCTGCTTGGCCTGGCCAGACAGGAAGCTGGAATTGAACTGCGCCTGTTCCGGCGCACGCGCCGTTGCCGCACCGCTTTGCGCCATCAGCGCTTGTTCGCCGAGATTGGCCGGTGCAGCCAGTGCCCATCCTGGGCAGGCGACGCCAGCAGCCAACAGGCAAAGCGCCTGATGGATCGACAATGTCAATCTGTTTCCGATCACACTGACATTCCTTCAATTCGCCGCACGGCGGCAGTTGCGGGATGCGCAGGCCAATGGCCCACGCGGCGCTTTCAGCCCCCGGTAGCGGACAGGCGGATCGTGTGTTCGACCCGGCCGCCGTAGTCGTTGATGGTGATGAAGCGGACCTGCTCGATGCCGGCCGGAGCCGCGAAATCGAGGCTCTGCTTCGGTGCAACCATCTTTCCCTGCTCTTCGACCGGTCGTTCGCCGCTGCCGGTCACGGCATGCACTTCAGCCAGGGTCACGTGGAAGGGACTGGGGTTTTCCACCCGCAGGCGATCACCGCTGCGGGTCCAGCGCAGTGCTGCAGGCGCGTCGTTGGCAACGCCCTTCAGGCCCTGCGGCCGGTAAAAAAGCTTGAGGCGCGAACGAAACGCGACCTGCAGGTAGTTCTGTTCGCCACTGTCGGCGCTTTCCGGCGACGGCGGCACATCCAGCACGTTGAGCCAGAACACCGATTCGTGGTCGGTCGGCAGCTGCGCGCCAGAGAAGATCAGGCGCAGCGCCTGGCTGCGACCGGGCTCGACACGGCTGATCGGCGGCGTCAGCACGAACGGTGCATCACTGGTATCAGCGGTCTGGTTGGCGTCGCCACTGTCGACCCACGCCTGCACCAGCGCGGGCGAGTCGCCCACGTTGTCGACCTGCACGGTGACTTCGCGCGATTGCGCCGGGTAGATCACTCGCGTGCCATTGACCACCACGCCGGCCAGAGCGTTCTGGCAGAAGGGCAGCGTGAACGCTGCCAGCAGCAGCGCCCGGGGAAAGATTGCTTTCATCGGAATTACTACGCTCGAGATGTGTGGCCAGGGGCCGCGAAGCACTGGCCGGCGCGTACGCCGGCCAGTGCGGGGTACGGCTACGATCAGTTGTAGATGATCGTGTACTTGACGTTGCTGGTGACTTCACCGGCAGTCGCGGCCGCGGTCGCGTAGTACTCAGCGTAGTAGTTCAGGTTGGCGGTGCCATCGGCAGCAACGGTCACCCACTGCGAGTTGTCCTGGGCCTGGTTGGCGCCCGAGGCCTTGACCGGCAGGAACTGGTTGTTCGAGCCCAGCAGCTGCAGCTGCACGTTGCCGGCAGCATTGGCCGCAGCCTGGTTGTTCAGGCGGCCGCTGTTGAAGTCAACGGTCGAACCCGGCTCGAAGTAGGTAGCGACGTTGCCGGCGCTGCACTTGGTCAGGTTGATCGCGAACGGGGTACGACCAGCGACGGCACCGGCGGCAGCCAGGGTGCTCTTGGACACGGTCGGCAGGTTGACAGAGAAGTCCTTGCCACCCGGGGTCGAGATGGTGCAGGTCTTGTCGGTGACCTTGCCGTTGAAGGTGATGGTGCCGTCGGCAGCATTGGCGGCCAGCGGAGCGGCAGCCAGCATCAGAACCGCGATGAATTTGATCTTGTGCATTGCTTGTACCTAACCCTACTGAAGAGATGGAAAGTAGAGGAGGAAGCAAGGAGCACTGCCGGGCATCGGACCCTTCCTTGCGTCTCACCTGTCGCCGGATTCGGACGTACCTCTCCCTGAATCCGTGACGCAAGTATATGCATAAATGTGACCCAGTTCTCATAATTTTTTATGAACACAACATCTTGACGCCAATAAATTGACGTGATAGCTCAAAAATGGAGGATGCCCGGGAAGCCAAGGCAGGCTTAGCGTGCGACGCAAATGGCACTCGATCGTCGACCGCGTTTGCAGGTAAAAACGGCGTTATTTGACGCGCATCACCCTTCTCGGGTGATGGCCCTAGCAGAACGAAACACTGCCTATCAATGACTGTTCGCGGTTGTCGCTAACTAGGACACACCGAACCAGAGAACGTGTCATGAAGAGCTCGATCCTGCTGTGCGTGGCCTTGATGTCCGTCAGCGCACTGGCCCAGGCCAGCAGCGGAAGCGTCCGCTTCAGCGGTCGCATCGTCGATCCCGGCTGCACGACGCGCCTGTCCCAGCAGGAGCTGAGCCTGGAAGCGTGCCCGCCGTCGGCCAAGGGCGCCAAGGTGGCGGTGACGGCGCTGGGCGAAGGTGAAACGGCAACGCTGCGCGAAGGCGGCCGCCATGGCCAGCAGCTGGCCGTGGCCGCACGCACGATGCGTGCCGGCGACCTGTCGTTCTCCGAGCGCTATCGCCTGGAAGCCTCCCAGCGCCAACCGCTGCGAGGCGCCTATCTGGTGGTGGTCGACTACCCCTGAACCGGGTCCGGCAGTTCGAACACCTGCCGCAGGTAGGACAGGTAACCCGGGTCATCGCACATGCTCTTGCCCGGTGAGTCACTGAGCTTGGCCACCGGCTGGCCATTGCAGCGGACCATCTTGATGACGATGTTGAGCGGGGTCGGCCCCAGATCGTTGGTCAGATGGGTACCCACGCCGAACGCCACCTGGCAGCGGCCGCGGAAGTAGTCGTACAGGCGCATCACCTTGGTGATGTCGAGCCCATCGCTGAACACCAGCACCTTGCTGCGCGCGTCGACGCGGCGCTGCTGGAAGTGGGCCAGCATGCGGTCGCCCCAGTCGAACGGGTCGCCGGAATCATGGCGCACGCCATCGAACAGCTTGCAGAAATACATGTCGAAGTCGCGCAGGAACGCATCCAGCCCGACCACGTCGGACAGCGCGATGCCGAGGTCGCCGCGGTACTCGCGTGCCCACGATTCCAGGGCCGCTACCTGCGAATCGCGCAGGCGCGGACCCAGCGCCTGGAATGCCTGCAGGTATTCGTGGGCCATGGTGCCGTGCGGGGTCATGCCGTACAGGCGGGCGAAGTGCACGTTGCTGGTGCCGACCAGCTGTGGGCCCAGCGCGTCGCGCAGCAGTGGCAGCAGGCGTGCATGCCAGTCGCGCGAATAGCGGCGGCGGCTACCGTAGTCGGCGATGCGGCACTGTTCGAAGCCGGGGGTATCGCGCAGCAGCGCGGCCTTGGCCTGCAGGCGGCGCTCGCCCTCGGCGAAATCGGCCGTGGTGGTGTTGCGGAACCAGACTTCGTTGATGATCGCCAGCAACGGCACTTCGAACAGGATGGTGTGCAGCCACGGACCGGTGATGTCCAGTTCGATCTCGCCGGGCACGGTCTTCGACGCACGCAGCTGGATGTACTTGCGGTCCAGGTGGAACAGGCCGAGGAAGTCGGCGAAATCCGGCTTCACGAAGCGCAGGCCACGCATGTAGTCCAGCTCTTCATTGCTGAAGCGCAGGCTGCACAGGTGGTCGATCTCCTCATCGATCTGGTCGATGTAGCGGGCCAGTTCGATACCGGGGGTGCGGCATTTGAAACGGTATTGAACCTGCGCGCCGGGGTGCTGGTGCAGCACCGCCTGCATCATGGTGAACTTGTACAGGTCGGTGTCGAGCAGGGACTGGATGATAGGCATGGCTGGAATTATGCGCCTGTAGGGGTGAACCGGGGTCCGCGGGGAGGTGGAGCCCTACCGCACGGCGTGGCTCTGCAGTAGATCCACGCCATGCGTGGATGATCCTGAGGCAGCGTGTTACAGCGACCTGCGCAGCAGCCTCGGTACCTGCACCAGCGCGTGGGCCCAGATCGCGCCCCACACCGCCACCCGCACCGGCAACGACCGCTGCGGCGCTTCGAACTTGCTGAAGTAGCGCCACAGCCCGCGATGCTTGTGCCATTCCACGAAGAACGGGCGCGAACGGCTGGACACCCCGCGCACGTGGGTCACCTTCAGGTCGTTGGCGATGGCGACCACGCCACCGGCCTCACGCACGCGGCGGCACAGGTCCAGGTCTTCGGCATGCAGCCGGTAACCGGCATCCCAGCCGCCGATGCGATCAAACAAGGCGCGCGGCATCAGCAGCAGCGCACCGGACAATGCCGGTACCTGCTGCAACGGCTGCACCGGGTCGCGGGCAATGGCCAACCGCGCGCCGCGCCCGGGCGAGCGCAGCATGGCGAGGAAGTCCGGATCACGACGCCTTACCGCGTCATCGGCCTGGCCGTGCTCGTCCACCTGCTCCACGCCCAGCAGGCAATCGCCCACCGCACCGGCACGGTCACGCAGTGCGGCGAGGGTATCGATTTCGACCATCAGGTCGGGATTGATGAAGGCCAGCCACGGGCTGCGTGAATCAGCAGCGCCCTGGTTGTTGGCTGCGGCGAAACCGGGATTGTCCGGGTTGGCAATGAAACGCACGCGCGGATCGTGGCTGGCGTGGCGCTGTATGACTTCCAGGGTGTCATCCAGCGAACCGTTGTCGATCACCCGGATCTCGGCCACGTCCTGCGCCTGGCGCAGTCGTGACAGGCAGCCATCGATGGTGCTGCCGCTCTGGTAGGTGACGACGATGGCGGCAATGGCGGAATTCAAACAGGCGGCTCCAGCGGTGATGACGGCACGAACAGGTCGCCCTGCCCGCGCGGCATTATCGCCTGCTGCAGATTGTGCTGCAGGTCCTGGCGCAGCGTGTGCAGCGGATCATGCATCAGGAAGTCAGCCAGCCGCGGTACCCAGCCCGGCCAGCGCGCGGCCAGTGCCTCCAGATCGCCGTCGCGGCTGGGCGCTTCACTGGCACGGCTGACGAAAGCGTTTTCGCACAACACGTTGCGCCAGCCGAGGCCGGCCATGCGCAGGCTCAGATCGACCAGCGCCGCGTTCCAGCCCAGGTAGCTTTCTGCATCCAGGCCACCGGCACGCCGCCGCGCATTGGCGCGCACCAGCACCGCATGAGTGACTGCCGAGGGGAGTTCAGGATGCAGGGTCGGCAGCGCCGCGCAGACGTGGGCCAACAGCGCCGGGTCGCTCGGCTCGGGGTTGAGTTCACCCAGCCGCGGCCAGGCAGCGGTTTCGCCCACATTGCACCACGGCGTGGCGGTGGCGATGGCGGCGTCACGAGCGAAGGTGGCCTGCAACTGCTGCAGCCATCCCGGTGCAGGCACGCTGTCCGGGGCCAGCACCGCGACGTCCAGGCCGTCGCAGGCACGCAGCATTTCGTCCAGATGGGCGACCTCGCCGAGGGGTCTGGCGCGGCGAGTGTATTCGGCCTGCAGCGGCGTATGTGCCAGCCAGTGTTCGACCACCGCCTGTGCACGTGGCCCGGCCTGTGCGTCATCGCCCAGCCAGATCGATGTCCCCGCTGCGGTACCGGCATCGAGCGCGGCCAGGCAGCGGTCAAGCACCGCGTCGTCCACGCCGAGCGGCAACAACACGATCGCCCCCATCCCGCCTCCGTGGTTGTCGGTGGCCACAGCGTAGCATCGGGTGGGTGTCGGCCGGGTTGCACCCGGCACCCGCAGAGGCCGCAGCAACGGCAACAGCAACAGCCGAAGCGGGTTTCCTGTGGGATGGCGGGGTGGGTCCGGTGGCGGGGGACGCCGTAAACCCATCCCTGGGGGCTTGGCCGCGGCATCCATGCCGCGGACACCCCCGCAACCGGACCCACCCCGCCTTCGACGGTTTTCCGCGAACTGTCGGAACGACTCTTGGGATCAGATCCGTTTTCCGCAGGAAAACGGATCTGATCCCAGATTCATTTCGATATCTGACAGATGTGTCGACCAAGGTCGACACCTACCCACAGCAGCAGGAAACTGTCGAAGGTGGGGCACTGTGGGTTTGCGGGGTGTGAGCCGCATGGATGCGGCGACCAAGCCTACATGGACGTATTTACGGCGTCCCCGCAAACCCACAGTGCCCCGCCCTCCCCCAGTAAACCCGCTGTTGCTGTTGCTGCTGCCGTTGCTTCGGCTTCGGCGGGTGCCGGGTGCAACCCGGCCGAACCCCCTTACTTCTTTGAGCCCGGCTGGTTCAGCGGCTCCATCGCGCGGAAGCGCTGGCTGTATTCGTCGGTCAGGGTGCGTGCTTCCTGGCCGTTACGGACGATGGTCGGGGTCAGCAGCACGATCACTTCCGAACGACGGCTGGTGCGGCTCTTCTGGCCGAACAGTGCACCCAGCACCGGAATCCGGCTGAGGCCGGGAATGCCGCTGCTGCCATCAGTGGCCGAATCGGTGATCAGGCCAGCCAGCATGATGGTGTCCCCGCTCTGCACCGCCGCCTCGGTGGCCAGCTTCTTGGTGGAGATGCGCGGATTGCAGTTGCGCTCCTGCGGATTGCAGTTCTCCGGTACGTCGGAGGCGCTGCTGATCTCCTGCACGATATCCAGGAACACCGTTCCGTCGCGGGTTACGCGCGGGCGCACCTTCAGGATCACGCCGGTGTCGATGTACTGCACCGAGCTGTAGCTGCTGGTGCCGATGCCGGTGTTGACCGTGGTGGTGTTGATCGGCACCTTGTCGCCCACGTTGAGCGTGGCTTCAGCGTTGTTGCGCACGAACACCGAGGGTGTCTGCAGCAGGCGCACATCGGTGACCTTGTCCAGTGCGCTGACCACGGCCGCACCGTTGTGCCCGGTAAATGCCCAGCCGGCGCCATCAGTACCGGTCACTGCACCGGCGAAGGTGTTCCAGGAACCGCCAGCCGCCGCCGGCAGGGACAGCCCAGCCAATGCTCCGGTCAGCGCGCGCCCTGCTACGGCGTTGTCGAAGTACCAGTTCACGCCGTACTTCAGGTCGCCGGTCAGCCCGACCTCGGCCACCTGCGCCTCGATATGCACCTGCAACGGCATTACGTCCAGCTTTTCGATCACCTCGCGGATCGAGCGCCAGGCCTGCGGCGTCGAACGCACCAGCAACGTGTTCGTCTCTTCCACCGCCGACACGCCGACACGATCGCCTTCCACTTCCAGACTGATGCTGACATTACCCGACTGGCGCTGCGGCAGGTTCAGGCTGCCGGCGCTGCTGCCACTACCGCTGCTGCTGCCGCCACCCACCGTGTTGTTGAAGCTGCTGCCGTTGTTGGCGTCCATGCCGCGGTCGCCATCACTGCCCAGCTGCGACGGAATGGCGCCCGGTGCCAGCGATGCCGGGCCGGCGCCGCTACGGTTGCCGCTGCTGGCAAAGGCTTCGCTGAGACGTTCGGCCAGATCGCGGGCTTTGATGTAACGCAGTTCATGCGAGAACAGGCGCGCGCTGCCACCAGCGGTATCGATGCGGTCCAGCCACTGCTGGATCTGGTCCAGATAGCGCACCTGCGGGGTGATCACCAGCACGGCGTTGGCGTTTTCCAGCGGCAGGAAACGGAACATGCCGGCGCTGGGCGTCTTGCTCTCCTCGCCGAATACCTTTTCCAGATCGGCTGCGACCTGCTCGGCCTTGCCGGACTGGATCGGGAACACGCCCACCGACATGCCCGAGAGCCAGTCGACGTCGAAGATTTCGACGGTGTGCAGGTAGTTCTCGAGTTCGGCACGGGTGCCGCCGAGGGTGATCACGTTGCGGCCGCTGTCGACGTTGACGATGGCATTGGGCCGCGCATAGGGCTCCAGCACCTTCTTCATCTCGGTGGCGGAGATGAACTGCAGCGGCACCACGCGCACTTCAAAGCCGCGTGCGCTGGAGGCGGGCGCGGTGCTCGGCGCCACGGTGCCGGCCAGTGCCTGGTCGGCGGCGACGATGTTGTAGCGGCCACCACTGTAGACCATGCGGGCGTTGTTCCAGCCCAGCACCATTTCCAGCAGGTTCAGTGCCTGTGCTGGCGATACCGGCTTGGGCGTGGCCAAGGTCACTGTGCCCTGCACCCCCGGGGCAATCACGTAGTTCTGGCCGAGCATGTCACCGAGGATGGCCTTGACCACCGCGTGCACCGACTCGCCCTCGAAGTTGAAGGTGGCTTCGCCGGAGCTGGCCGCATGCAACGCGGGCGACGGCTTGCGCGCGGCCTCGCGGTTGATCATGGTGCCGGTGCCACGGCGGATCACCGCCTGCGGCGTCCCCTGAGCTTGATCGGCCGCTTCGGTCTGCGCATCGGTGGCGGCCTGACCGGCGCTGGCCGATGGCTGCAGGTTGCCGTTGCGTTGCACATGCGGGGCGGACACGGTGCTGCAGCCGACCAGCAGTGTCAGGGCAAGGGACCAGGGAAGAAAACGCAGATTCATGCATTCACTCTATCGGTTGGTGCCATCGCCCGGGGGCGGCGACGGTTGTTGCTGCTGTTGCTGCAGCTGACGGCGGCGGGCCTGGATGCGTTCGCGGATGGCCTGCATCTGCGCTTCGCTGGGACCGTTGGTGTTGGCAGGTGGCGCGGCGGCCGCGGCCGGTGCAGGCGACGCGGGAGCCACGTTGCCATCGGTGGCACGTGGGTTGGGCTGGGTCTGGCTGGGCGCCGGCTGTGGCGGCGGCGGCGGAACCACCGCGCCGGGCACAGGCGGTGCGCCATTGGCCCCGCGCAGGACCGTCGGCGCTTCACCGCCCTGGCCATTGAACACGGCCAGCTCCAGCACCTGGCTGCCACTGGAGCCGATCACCGTGGCCTGGCGCGGTTCCAATGCGACCAGTTGCCAGCCATCGACGGCATCACCATTGAGGCGCAGGCGCAGCGAGCGGCCCTGCTCGGTGGTGAAGGTGGCCATGCTGAAATCACGGGTGAGCAGCACGCCGGTCAGGCGCAGCGCGGGACTGGCGGCGGCTTCGCTGCCCCCCAGCAGATACGGGCGCGGCTTGCGGTCCTCTGCGAACAGGGGCCGCTCGCTGATCACGCTGTAGCTGTCTGCGCCGGCCATGCGTTCGGGCGCCAGCACGGGCAACGCCGGCAGCGCGGCCTGGGCATCGCCCTCCGTGCTGACCGTGGGCAGGTGGCTGCCAAGGCCGAAGCCGGTGGCCAGCCAGGTCGTAGCGGCCCATCCGGCCACCGCCAGCAACAGCCCGGTGCGCAGGTTGATCTGTTCAAGCTTCATCGGCCACCTCCTGCGCATCGGCAGCAGGCTGCTCCGCCGGTGCCGGCGGCGACACCACCGGCGCCGCCGCAGGTGGCGTGGCCAAGGGCGCTGTGGCGGGATCGGCAGCCGCACCTGGCAACAGGTAGCCGGCCAGCTCGAAGGACACATCGAGACCGAGGCCGGATTCGTTCGGCGATTGCTGGAAGCGCTGTGCGATCAGGTTGAGGTTGTCCACGAACAGGCGCGGGCTGCCGGTCTCCAAGCTGTGCAAGACGGTGGCCAGTTCGGCCACGCCACAGCGCAGGCGCACCTGCATGGCCACACGGACGAACGCAGCATCGCGACGGTTGTCGCTCAATGGCGTGCGGTTGCTGATGGTGCAGCTGCGGTTGCCCGGGCTGGCCATCGCCACCGCATCCTGCAGGCGTGCGCCGAGCGCGGCCGCAGCGGCCTCGGCAGTGGCTTCCTGCAGGAATCCCGGGCGCTGCTGCAGGGCGTCGCGGGTCGCGCGCAGCCGCTGTTCGATCTGCGGCTGCTGCTGCAGCTGCGCCTGTACGCGCTGCTGGCGTTCGCGCAGGGCAGCGGCATCGGCGTCGATCGCGAGCAATGGCTGGGTGAACCACGGGTGCACCAGCAGCAGGTAGGCCAGGCCCAGCACTGCCAATAGCAGTGCCAGTGCCAACCAGCGGTCACGGCGTGCGCTTGGCATCGGCATGGGCCGCCTCCGTGGTTTCAGTCGCGGCGGCTGCGGGCGCAGGTGCGGCCGAAGGCAATGGCTGCAGCTCGGCGGTCAGGGTGAAGCGGTCGCGGCCACTGGCGGCACCATCGGCCTGCAGCACGCCGGTGAGGTTGACCTTGCGCCATTGCGGCGCGTCCTGCAGCAGCGGAACCAGCTGCGATGCTTCGCTGCTGAGGCCGATCAGCTGCAGGCTGTTGTTCTCGATCGCCAGTTTTTCCAGGTAGGTGCCATCGGGCAGGCGCCGGGTCAGCTCATTCCACACTTCGACGGTACTGGCGCGCTGGTTGCGTTGTGTTTCCAGGAACGTCGCTCCATCCAACAGCGCCTGCAGCTGGCTGCGTTCGCTGGCAACACCACGCGCGCTGCGGGCGCTGCGCTCGACGTCTTCGCGCAGCGCATCGACAGCAGCGCGGCGGTTGTCCAGCAGCTGCATCGCCGCCAGCACCAGCATCACCAGCGCCGCTGCGGCAAGCAGCAGGTTCCAGCGCCGCATCGGGTCCGGCCGCTGCTGACGCTGCGCGGGCGGCAGCAGGTTGACCTGCAACGTGCGGCCCTGTGCATCGATCGCATCAACACCGGCCAGCGCGTCAGCCCAGTCGCCGATCTGCGCACGCCAGTCATCGACCTGACGCAGCGGCCACGCCACCAGTTCCACCTGCAGCAGGCCTTCGCCGGCACTGCCCAGTTCACGGATGTCATAGCTGACCTGGCTGGCTTCGAACGGTGTCTGCCGGTCGATCTCGTAGCCGACCACCGCGCGCAGACGGTCACCGGCCGCGGCGGGCAGGCGCAGCGTGCGCCGCAGAACCTGCCCGGCGGGCAGCAGCCACACCCGTGGCAGGCTGCGCAGGCGCGGCTCCAGCACGCGGTCCAGGTCCGCCGGTTGCAGCGGCCACGGAAGACGGGCCACGGGCTCGAGGCCGTCACCGGTTTCGCGCCAGACCTGCAGCTGCCCGTCTTCGCACTGCAGCAGCAGGCGGGTCTGCGACCAGCCCAGCGCCCATTGCCAGCGCATCGGCACCCAGGCCAGCAACGACTGCCGCCACCAGCGCAGGAAACGGCCGGCACCGGGGCCGATCTGGCCCTGCACCTGCCGCAGACTGTCCTGCCAAGCCGTCATCTTGCTGCCATTCCCTGCTCCCAGCGAAGCACTGTGTAGGTCCGGCCGGGCACCCCGCCCGATCCGTTGCGCACCACCGCCTGCAGCACCGACAGGCGTCCGCTGCCGTCAGTGGCGCGGGACTCGATACTATAGGTGCCACTGCTGCTGGCAAGCGCCGATGCACCCGCAGCGTTATCTCCGTCACGCTCCTGCTGGGCGCGTTGCGCCAGCAGTTGTTCCGCATCCAGGCCCATTGCCGTCAACACCGGGCCACTGGCGAAGCGTGGATCGGGACGCGCCTGCCGGCTGTAGAGCGTCAGGTGCGGCAGCATCGCGGCGTACAGCGACCCGCGCATTCCCAGCACCCGCTGCAGTTCGCCCAGGGTTTCAAAGCGCTTGTTGCGCGGGCCATAGGGCAGGCCCGCGGCGGCGTACTCGGGTGCTTCGGCACCGCCACCCGGCTGCAGCAGGCTGTCTTCGTCGCGCCAGTCGATGATCGCGCCGGCCAACTGCTTGGCGGTTTCAGCCGGCTCGCCCAGTGCCTGCATGAATGCGGACAGCAGGGCCGCATCCGCCAGGTTGAGGTTGATCTTGCCGTTCTCGTCCAGCACCCGGATCTCGATGCGGGCCTCGTCGAACTGCCAGCGATAGGCGCGGCCGTCGGCCTGCCACGGCGGACGCTGCGGGTCTGGCTGCAGCCGCAGCAGCGCGTATTCCAGGCCCGCGCGCGCGCGCTCCTGGCCGCGTGCATCATCACCGAGCACCCGCTGCTGCAGGTGCTCGACCCGTGCGCTGAGTGCAAAAGCGCCGACCAGCGCGGTCATCAGCGCGATCAGCCACAGCACCAGTACCAGCGCGGCACCGCGTGGACGCTTCATCGCGCGCCTCCGCTGCCGCCGGCGCGCAGTGCCACCACCAGCGGCGGCCACGGCGTGCCCCTGCTTGGCACGATCTGCACTTCCACCAGCAACGGCAGGCGCCGGGTGTCATCCCAACGGGGCAACCATTCGGTCATCTGCCCGTTGCTGGCGTCGACACCGCGATAGCGCAGCCGTACGTCCTTCAAGTCCTCCGCCAGCACTTCGGGCGGGCGCGGCGGGTTCTCTTCGATGCGCTCGCCTTCCTGCAGCAGTACCAGCTCCAGCAGCAAGCGGCGGTGGCCAGCTGCGCCATCCACCTGCAGCGCATGCAGGTACGGGCCGCCGCGACCGAGATAGCCCGGCAGGTCGGCAACGAATTTCATGCCCTGATCGTCGCCCTGGAAGAACACCGGTTCACGGGTGGGATCGGGCACTTCCAGCGGGCTGCGCAGGGCGCTGGCGAGCTGGCGCCGCAGCAGGGCCTGCACTGCGCGCATGCGTTCGCTCTGCGCGGCAATCTGCTCACCGCGCTGGCTGATCGCCATCGCCGAGCGCACGCTGGCGAACGCCAACGCCAGGCCGCCAGCCAGAAGCACGGTGGCCAGCATGACTTCGATCAGGGTGAAGCCCCGCGCGCGGCGCCTCATCGCGCATTCTCCAGCGCAGGCGGCAACAGACGCAGGCTGCGCCAGCGCAACTGCTCGCGCTCGCTGTCGCCCCACCGCACCTGCAGCTGCAGTTCCGCCAGCCACGGTGCGCCCGGCGACTGCGCAGCGGGCAGCGCACCACTGCGCGGCTCGGCCCAGGGCTGCACCTGCAGCTGCCAGTGATATCGCCCCTGCTCCCACTCGCCCTGTTGGCTGCCGGCCTGCAGTGGCGCTTCCACGCCAGCGGCAGCCAGCAACGACTGCGCGTGCAGCACCGCGCGCGTGCGCAGCTCGGCATCACGCACCTGGCGCGCGCCACCGGACAGGCTGCCGAGCAACAGCGTCAGTGCCAACCCAAGCAGTGCGAAGGCAACGATCACTTCAAGCAGGGTGAAGCCACGGGCGCGCGACCTCATTGCGCCCGCCATGGCCCGGAACGGACTTCACCGGTCAACCAGCCCACATCGATGCGCCACTCGGCACTCTCCAGCTGCAGGCGGATACGGCCGCCGCTGGAGCCACCGTCGGGATGGAATTCGATCACGCCCTGACCGGGTGCGGTGGCCAGCTGCGCGGCACCTTCGAACTGCACCTTCAGCTTGGCCGGCACTTCACCGTGGCGCTGGCTGGCGCCCTGCCAGCGATGCTGCGCCGGTTCGATCACGAAGCGCTGCGGCTCGCCGCGGGCAATCGCCTGCGCGCGCACCATGCGCAGCTGGTTGGCGATGTCCTTGCCGGCACTGCGCAGCTGCATGCCGGCAAAGCCGCGCGACATGCCAGCGGCGGTGATCAGGCCGATGGCCGCGATCAACGCGATCACCAGCAGCATTTCCAGCAGCGACAGGCCCGCTGCGCGCCTGCCGTGCAGGCGCGGGCGTGACAACCGGCGCGGCAGGAAAAGCAGCATGCGCGCTTACGGCTGGTAGCGGATGTCAGCGTCGACGCTGCTGCCGCCGGCCTTGCCATCCTTGCCCAGGCTGATCAGCTCATACGCCTGGCCTTCGCCCGGTGCGCGATACTCCAGCGCGTGGCCCCACGGGTCGTTCAGGTCGGCGGGCTTGGCATACGGGCCCAGCCAGCCACCGACGCCGGCCGGCGCGGTCACCAGGTCGTTGAGCGAGGCAGGCAGCTTGCCGGTGTCGATCTGGTAGTTGTCGACCTTGGAGGCAACGGTCTGCACCTGCGCCTTGGCGATGTTCGCCTTGCCGCGATCGGCGCCGCCGAGCACGCGGCTGGCGACCAGGCACCGCGCCGATCAGCACGATGACGATGATGATCTCCAGCAGGCTCATGCCCGACTGGTGGCGTGCGGCGGTGAAGGAAAGGCGGATCGGTCGACGGGAAGCAATCATGGTCGGTCCTTTCAGGTACGGGATGTCGGGGTTGCGAAGGAGGCCATCGTCAGCCGATGGCGTTGGTGAGGTCGTACAACGGCACCAGCACGGCCACGATCACCGCGCCGACCACCGAGGCCAGCACCAGGGTGATCGCCGGCACCATCGCCGCCAGCAGGCGGTCGATGCGGCGGGCGCTGTCCTGTTCGAAAGTATCAGCAGCTTTCAGCAGCATGGTATCGAGCGCGCCGGACTCCTCGCCGACCTGGATCATCTGCAGGGCCAGCCGGGGAAAGCGCTTGCCGCGCGACAGCGCCAGCGACAGGCCGGTGCCGTTCTTGACCTCGTCGGCGGCGGTTTCCAGATCGGCCGCCAGCGCACGGTTGCCGAGCACGTTGCGGGCGATGCCCAGCGCCGCCAGCAGCGGCACGCCGTTGCGCAGCAGTGTCCCCAGGGTGCGCGCCAGTCGCGCGGTTTCCAGTTCGCCCAGCAGGCGGCCGATGCCGCGGCGCTGCAGCAGCCAGCCATCCAGCGCCAGACGGAACGCGGGCTGCCGCGCCTTGCGTTCGAACAACAGCAGCAGCACGCCCGGCACCACCAGCAGCAGCACCCACCAGTCGCGTACGAACAAGCCCAGCTGCAGCACCAGGTTGGTGAACCACGGCAACGCCACGTCCAGGCTTTCGTACATCTGTGCGAACTGCGGCACCACATAGCCCAGCAGGAACAGCAGCGCACCGCCCACCACCACCAGCAGGATCGCCGGGTACACCAGCGCGTTGATCACCTTGCCCTGCAGCGCACGGCTGCGCTCAAGGTAATCGGCCAGGCGCTGCAGCGTGTCGTGCAGGCTGCCACCGGCTTCACCGGCGCGCACCATGTTCACGTACAGGCGCGAGAACAGGCCGTGCTGGCGCTCCAGCGCGGTCGACAACGGCGCGCCACCGCGCACCACGTCGCGGATGTCGGTGATCGCGCGGCGCGAGCGCTCGTCTTCGGGCAGGCTGAGCAGGATCGACAGCGCGCGGTCCAGCGGCTGCCCGGCACCGAGCAGCGTCGCCAGCTGCTGGGTGAACTGCAGCAATGCCGCACCCTGCAGCGGACGCTGGCGGAACAGGCCGCGCAGGCTGCTGCCGCCAACCGCACCACCGTCGGCCAGCTGCGTTTCCATCGGCAGATGGCCCTGGTCCTGCAGGCGAGCGACCAGATCGGCCTCGCTGGCCGCTTCCATCTGTCCGTCGAAGATCTCGCCGTGCGTATTGAGCGCCTTGTAACGGTAGTTCGGCATGTCAGCGTCGTCCCTGCGCGCGCATCAGCCTTCCTCGGTCACGCGCAGGACTTCCTCAAGGGTCGTCTGCCCGCTCAGGGCCTTGCTCAGGCCATCCTCGTACATGGTGCGCATGCCGGCTTCACGGGCGATGCGCTCGATCTCGCCCATGCCATCGCGGCGCATGACCGCACGCCGCAGCGCGTCGTTCATCACCAGGAATTCCATGATGGTGGTGCGCCCCAGGTAGCCGGTCGGCGCCAGTGCCGACGGCTTCGGCCGATACAGGTGGATCGTTCCCTGCGGCTGCAGGCGACGCAGGTCGAAGCGCTCGATCTCTTCCGGCGAGGCTTCATAACGCTCGGCGTGGGTCGGTTCCAGCCGGCGCACCAGGCGCTGGGCCAGGATGCCGTTGATGGTGGAGGTGAGCAGATAGTCTTCCACGCCCATGTCGAGCAGGCGGGTGATGCCGCCCGCGGCATTGTTGGTATGCAGCGTGGACAGCACCAGGTGGCCGGTCAACGCCGACTGGATCGCGATGCGCGCGGTTTCCAGGTCGCGCATTTCGCCGATCATGATGATGTCCGGATCCTGGCGCACGATGCTGCGCAGCGCATTGGCGAA
>Ga0265296_1001835_pt1 | contig 22842 bp, 16 predicted proteins | sample MunlanPumphouse1_FD_189073 | JGI IMG/M metagenome (GOLD analysis project Ga0265296, IMG submission 189073) | Groundwater microbial communities from a municipal landfill in Southern Ontario, Canada - Pumphouse #1 | ecosystem: Environmental > Aquatic > Deep subsurface > Groundwater | place... | reverse complement strand
TCACCTCGGACGGAAACAAAAATTCAGCATCAGAAGCGCTATCGGAAATCTTTCCGCCCCTCCTCACATTCTCAATGATATCTCTGATTTTTAATTTAAATATCCTGTTCGGAATCGCGTTCGCAGTGATCTCCAAAGCCTGAATAACAGGAAGACCGGCTTCGATCAAAATCCCAATCAAAGAAATAAATTGAAGCACATAAACCCTTCGCAATAACAAACCGGCAACCGGCGCTCGAAGTTTCGTATAATCCCACCACGTCGCTCCATAATCCGTGCTCACATAAACCCTGAACAACGCATACAAAACCAGTATCCCGCCCAAAATCGCCCACCAATAACCAACAACCACATTTTGCGAATGTACTAAAAATCTGGTAGCCAAAGGCAGATCGGCAAAATCAACTCCGCCCTCATTCAAAAGACTGATCAACGTTGGGAAAACCCACACCAACATGGCGATCGAAACCGCCACCAAAGTGGCCAAAACAGCCAAAGGATAAAATGAGGCGCTCCAAAGCTTCATCCTTAACTCATGAGCCCTCCCCACTTGATCCGAAAGCTTAAATAACATACTCCCCAACTTCCCGACAGCCTCGCCGGACTTCACAACCCCAATCTCAACTTCGCTGAATACATCAGGAAATCTGGACATGGAGTCGCTCAAACTCGACCCTCTTTCACTGGTATAAGCAACCGTATTTAGAACTCTCGAAAATCTTTCGTTGCTGGTTCTCGACGCGAAAGCCTTCAAAGCATGCGTAACAGGGATCCCCGCATCCACCATAACCGCCAGCATATGAAAGAAATACGACTTCTCCCTAATCTTGACGCTGGAATGATCAATTAAAAAATCATTTAACCTTACCAGAAGCGAAGCTTCCTTATTATCATAAACTCCATATATAACTTCCCGCCTTTTCGCGTGTCCCTTTCTGGCAATTTTTGCGAGAAATGAATCTCCCATAAATTATTTTTAATTATTCTTGATAAAATGCATCCATAGACAAAGAAAACGTAACTTTCTTCACCTCCAAGTCCTCGAATTGACTGACCTGAACGTTAATCGACGTAACCTTAAACAATCTCGAACTTTCCTCTATGCCCTGCAAAAAATTAATCAACTCCCCGTAATTCCCCTCAAAACTGGCATTGATCTTCAAAGCCCCAATATCTTCACGATATCCCTCCGACAATCCGAAACTGACAGATCGAAGATCAATGTCATGCCCTTCAGCAACCTTTACCAAATCCTCAATCACTTTGTCCTGATTCACCCCAACAGGGATAGAATTCAAAAGTGTCAATTTCTGGACATCGGTCGTAACATTCATCTTCTCCTCAGCTAACTTAAAGGAATTGATTTTCTCCTTAAGTTTACTGATATGCTCCTGTTTCGAAGTAATGTCGGCCTTAAGTTCCGTATGCCCATCCCACAAAGGACGAACATAAAAAGCATAAGCCGAAATTGACCCGATAAGGAGCACCAAGCCAATCAAAGACAGAGCCTTTTTAATCCCTCCGCTCTCGGAGTAAATTTCATTATTTTCAGCCATTTTATTATTGTTAAATTAATTTTTAATTGGTGAAAATTTCGGAGCGGGAACGTCCGCGGGAAGATCGATCTTTGACCCTGCCTCCGGCGTCTCCTCGCCACCCACATATTCAACATTGAAATTAAAAGTCAAAACAACATCGCCCTCTGCTGTAAATCCAGGCGAAATCGCAGGAACAAACGCGTTTTCGAACTTCCCGCTCTCAGAAAACGCCTTAATCAGTTCCGCAACATCATAATATGGAGTCTCACTCGCAGGATTAGTTCTCATACTTATAGATAGCCTGTTCCCTTGCGAACCGGAATAAGAGGTGTAATCAACCAAGGGCAGTTTTGTGTCCGCCTTTTTAGGAGTGGTCGCCAAAATCGCCTCAATCACCTTCGACCATTTAACAGAATCACCCTTCAAGAAATCCAACGCCTCTTTAGCGGACAACGCAGCTTCAACGTTTCCACCTTCATATATAACCACATCGTTTTCCAGATTTGCTATTTGCAAGTCATATTTTTTCGCATCTTCATTCAGTTTCGCTTCAGAAAATTTCGCGTAACCTACAATGCCGCCTAAAACCAGGACGACAACTACACCCAGAACAAATAAAAACGATATCCTATTCATATTTTTTTTGTTATTTTTGTTTTATATGATTATAATATTATACCAAATCTGGAGCCAAACGTCAAAACATGAACTGCGAACCGCGGCGATTTTCCCCGGGGAAAACTTTACAGGTTAGCATTTACAGGTTGGGAGGTTTCCCCGGGGAAACCGCAACCGCAATCGCAACTGCAACCGAAACCGCAACACACATAAAACACCCATGCATCAAAAGTTAAACTTCATATCTGTAAATGAAGGCTTCAAATGCCTCAATTGCGGCGAAAAAAACCCGCCCGCGGACAAGACCTGCAGAAATCACTGCAGAAAATGCCTATGGAGCCTCCACGTAGACAAAACCCTCCCTGGTGACCGCGAATCAGATTGTCTTGGACTGATGGAACCAATTTCTCTCGATCAAAACGGCCGCAAAGGCTTTATTATCTTTCATAAATGCCAAAAATGCGGCAAAATGATACCCAACAAGGTCGCTTCAGATGACAACCAAGAAGAAATCATAAAATTATCCTACCAACCTTTGCCAGCCCCATGCCAAGAAACAAACATAAATCACCGGAAGAAAAAACCCTCCTAGCCCTAAAAAAATACCTTAAAGGAGGAGAAACAATCATCTGCGCAGTATCAGGAGGCGCCGATTCGGTATTTCTATTGAACTGCCTACTTAAATTCAACGAAACAACTCCAATCAAGATCGTTGTAATGCACATCAACCACTCGCTAAGAGGTCCGGAGGCAGATATGGACGCGGAATTTGTAAAAAATTTAGCGGAAAAGCATTCCCTCACCTTCCACTGCACAAAAGTGGACGTAACCGCACTCGCAGAGTCAACAAAATCATCACTCGAAGAAATCGGACGCGAAATCAGGTACAAATTTGGTTACGAATTGTTCGAACAATATGGCGCCGCCTATGTCGTAACAGCCCATCACGCCGACGACAACCTGGAAACCATTCTGCTGAACTTCATTAGAGGCAGCGGCCTGAAAGGACTGTCCGGAATAAAAGTCATCAAACAAAAAAGAAACGGGCTAAAACTCTTTCGCCCGCTTCTATCAATTTCAAAAGACGAAATTCGCAAATTCCTGGAAGAAAAACACATTCACTACAAATTTGATCAAACAAATCTAGACACCACCATCCCAAGAAATTTTTTGAGATACGAAGTCATCCCGAAACTGAAAGAATTTAATCCGAACCTCCAAAAAACAATCCTTAAAAATAGCCAAATCTGCGCAGAAATTCATGAGTTTCTAAAGGAAGAAGCCGAGAAATGGATCGAAAAACATAATCTTTCAGAAAATCCGGATTCTCTGACAAAATTCGACCTGAAATCAATCCGCTCCCTTCCGCTCCCGATTCAAAAAGAAATTCTTCGCCGCATCTACAAAAGAAAAACAGGCGACATAAAAAACGTCACGTCAACACACATCGACGAAGTCCTCAACATAATCAACAAAAACATCGGCAGAAAGCAAAAACGCCTCGGCGAATATACTGTTGAAATTCAGAAAGGAACATTTATACTCAGAGCGACCTCTAAAGTAGCTTTATGTTAAAAACGCTCCAACCAAACAGAAAAAGAAACGGGATCACCTATCTTTTAGTGATAGCCTTGGCGATAACCGCATTTTTGCTCATAGCAAATCCAACGCAAAGCAATGTTCAGGAAGTAACTTTGAACAAGTTTGTCGAAGAAGTTAAAGCGGGATTGGTCCATCAAGTAACCATCGTAGACAACGCAATCGATATCGAGCTAGCCGATGGCACTAAACAAACCACAAACAAAGAACCCGGCGCAGACTTCTACTCAATCCTCGAAAAAACAGGCGTAAAAGAAGATACGATCGCCGCCCTCCCAATCACAATCGAAGACACGACATCGAATCAATTCTGGACAGATCTACTGATCGGGATCGTGCCATTCTTATTAATCATCGGCTTTTTCGTTTTCATGATGCGCTCGGCCCAAAACGCGAACAACCAAGCAATGGGCTTCGGCAAGTCTCAAGCGCGCGTAATGGACAAGACCAAACAAAAAACAACATTCGACGATGTCGCGGGAGTGCTTGAAGCAAAAGCGGAACTTGAAGAGGTCGTTGACTTCCTCAAACACCCGCAGAAATACACATTAATGGGCGCAAAAATCCCAAAAGGAGTTCTTCTCATAGGCCCGCCCGGAACCGGTAAAACACTCCTCGCCCGTGCAGTCGCCGGCGAAGCCGACGTTCCATTTTTCAACATTTCAGGTTCGGAATTCGTGGAGATGTTCGTCGGCGTCGGAGCTTCACGTGTTCGTGACTTATTTAAAAAAGCGAAACGAAACGCTCCATGCATAATCTTCATCGATGAAATCGACGCAGTCGGCCGCCACAGAGGCGCAGGCATGGGAGGCGGGCATGACGAACGCGAACAAACACTCAATCAAATACTTTCAGAAATGGACGGCTTCGAAACAGGCACAAACGTGATCGTAATGGCAGCAACGAATAGACCGGACGTATTGGACCCCGCATTGCTTCGTCCCGGAAGATTCGACCGCCGCGTTGTAGTGGATGCTCCGGATTTGAAAGCACGCAAAGAAATACTCGAAGTTCACTCACGCAATAAGCCACTCTCAAAAACCGCGGATCTTGAGAGAATCGCACGACAAACTCCGGGCTTTACAGGAGCAGATTTGGAAAATCTAATGAACGAAGCCGCTATTTTGGCAGCAAAAAACAATCAGAAAAAAGTGCAAATGCACGACATTGAAATATCAATTGAAAAAGTATTGATGGGACCGGAACGCAAATCAAAAGTCCTTTCAAAAGCGGAAAAACAAATCACTGCCTATCACGAAGTCGGACACGCAGTCGTTGGCCACTTGCTCCCGGGCTGCGACTCAGTTAGAAAAATTTCCATAATCTCCCGCGGCATGTCCTTAGGCTCCACTTGGTTCATGCCCGAAGAAGAAAAACATCTCCATTCAAAAGACAAATTTGAAGACGAAATCTGCTCGCTCTTGGGCGGTTATGTAAGCGAAAAAGTGAAATTCGGACAAGTAACAACAGGCGCATCAAACGACCTGGAAAGAGCAACTGCAATAGCCCGCAGCATGGTCACAGAATACGGGATGAGCGAATTGGGTCCGGTAATTTTCGGCGACAAAAATAGAGAAGTTTTCCTCGGCAGAGATTTCGGACACGTTCGAAATTATTCAGAAGAAGTCGCAGCGGAAATTGATAAATACATAAAAAAGTTCATCCAAAAAGCGTACGAAAAAACTGAAGGAATAATCAAGAGACACCAAAAATTGATTGAAGAAATCGCTGAAGATTTGATAAAAAAAGAAACACTCATAGACGTGGAATTCAAAAAATATTTCAAGGACATTTCCGTTCCGTCAAAAGTATCAGTTTAGCCAATTTTAGCCCCACCACATGGAAGAAGCAGGACAATTATCATTGGACATATTCCAGGCGAAAAACGCTCTTATCATCTTGTCTCCAATCGCAGGAACTCCGCTCAAAGATGTAACGATCACAGTCACAGAAGACGTCCTGACAATCAAAGGTTCACGCCTCTGCCCGCACAACCCCGACGAGCGTGACTACCTCACAAAAGAATGTTTCTGGGGCGAATTCAGTCGCTCGATCGTACTTCCAAAAAACGCAAACACAAAAGAAATTAAAGCGACTTCGCTAAATAACATATTAGAAATCCACATTCCAAAAACTTCAGAAGAAAAAACTAAAGTAGTCAAAATCAATGTCGATCAATAAAGCAATCAATAAAGCAGTTTTGCCAATCGCGGGCTTAGGTACAAGATTTCTGCCCTTCACAAAAGTCATTCCAAAAGAAATGCTGCCGATTAACGGAGTTCCGATTTTGCAGCTTCTCATCGAAGAAGCTTTCGAAGCCGGGATCACCGAAATCGTCCTGGTCATAAATAAAGAAAAGGAACCAATAATTCGCTCATATCTCTCAAAAGACGGAATAGCAGCAACCAAAATCGCTGAAAAAGGCCACGCCACTAAACTCGAACACCTAAATCAATTAATCGACTCTGTAAAATTTCACTACGTATATCAAGAGCAACAACTCGGCGACGGACACGCAATCCTTCAAGCAGAACCACTCCTCCATGGCGAACCATTCGCAGTATTATTTGGCGACGACTTGGTAGTCCCAAGCGCCAGCTCGAATCACGACACCTCCGCAAATGCACTATCGCAACTCATCAAAGCACACGAAAAAACTTCATCATCCATCATCGCCCTCGAGGAAATCCCAATAGAAAAATCGTCAAACTACGGCATAATCAAACCAAAAGACACCTCAACCTCCCCACTTTATGAAATAGAAAAATTAGTCGAAAAACCGGCGCCTTTAGCCTGCCCATCAAATCTCGGAATAATCGGCAAATACATAGTAACGCCAGAAATTTTCGAGAGCTTAAAAAGCGCAGAGAAGAGCATTGGCGGAGAAATTCGGCTAATTGACGGCTTCAATCAGCTAATCAAAACACAGCCCATCTACGGCCTTACAGTAGAAGGAAAACGCTACGACACAGGAACGTTGGATGGCTACAAGAAGGCAATTCTCGGCGCAGCCGACCCTCAACCCAAGTAGCTAAATTAGAAAACTTCTCGAAAATCTTTCAACCCATCTTATGAAACACTTCGCTAGAGAGGCCTTGATTTTTTTGGCATTTTGGAGTAAGCTAATCTGATTTCGTTCAAATAAAAACTAAAACAAAAATACCATGTTTGAAACTCACCCCTTAATAGAAGAAGCAGACAAACTAAAAAACGATGGCAGACACAATGACGCCATCAGAGTCTGCGAAAAACTCCTTTCGTCCGACCTTGATTGCACAGAAGCATACGAGGAAATCGGAGACAACTATTTAAGCCTTCGCGAGTACGAAAAAGCCGAGAAAGCCTTAAAACAGGCAATCAAATTAAATTCACGAAGCGCAAACGCGCATTATCTATTGGGATTCGTTCATTCGTGCACAGGCAATTTCTCATTATCAGTGGAATTACTGGAAGTCGCAGACGAACTCTACCCAAATCATCCGGAAATTTTGCGATGCCTCGGCTGGTCAATGTACCACGACAGTCAAAAAGCGCGCGGAATTGTCCTCCTGGAAAGAGCTCTTTTCTTGGCACCACACGATCCATTGATCCTAAACGACCTCGGCGTATGCCATTTGAACAACAAAACCTTCGATAGAGCAGCAGACCTTTTCAAAAAAACGCTGACAATAGAGCCAAATAATGAGAAGGCCAAAGAGTGCTTGAACGCTGTACAATTTTTCAAGAGAGAGTACGATAAGCTAAAGAGAAAGAAAAACAGCAGACAATAAATCCGGAACAATGAATAAAAAGACAAAAACCGCCACAGCCCTAATTTCAGCCCTAGTAATTGCAGCAGCAGTTCTAGTATTAGTCGTAGTATGCAAAGCCGAACCATTAACTGAAAAAGAACGATTCATTGAGGCAAACACAGAAGTTACATGTGAAATTCTCAAAGACCCTTCCATATCAATAGACCTCGACAAAAGTAAAACCCTTTCCAATAAAATCTTCGCGGAATATGATTTCCCGGTAGAAGACAATATAGCAATGCTCGCCCTACTGGACAAATACGAGAACGACGCAGAAATCCTCAAAGCCGTACAGGAAAAACTCTCCAAAGAGTGCAAAATCCAGGAATAAACTGTGGAACCTCAAGAAAAACGATGGAATGCAAGGAGATGAGGAGGTTACGCAGGAGCCGTACGAACCCGACACAGCATTACGCGTTTTTTCAGAGGTTCCCTGTTGCCTTAAAGCAGCCATTTCAGTATAATTCACCTTGCTCTTTGATGTGGTGGAAGTGATCGCTCCGATTATATCGGAGAGGAAAGTCCGGACACCATGGGAAATGGTACCCGGCTAAAGACGGGCGCACGTGACTGAATAAATAAGGTCCGTGCAGGGAAAGTGCCACAGAGACAATACTACCCACCAAACCGCCGTCAGGCGGCCTGGCTCCTCGAGCCAGTTGGCGGGGAAAGGTGAAAAGTCTTGGGATGGAATTTCGCTCGTTCGCGAGCGAAATCTCTACTCAAGAGCGGGTCCGAGAAATCGGATCAAAGCTGGTAAACCCTACCTGGTGCAAGGCGAGATGGAAGAATCTCTTTAGCCCCCCAAATACTTTAGAAATTCTCTCGCCGCATGAGCCTGAAACTATGCTTTATGGCAAAGTAAAGGCCTTAGATAGATGATCACACCCTAGCTTTAAGCCGCCTCTGGCGGCCAAGCTAGGGAACAAAATCCGGCTTACGACCACCACATTAGGAGCAAAATTATACCCCGCCATGAAACGATCAGAAATATTTTTCGGTTTACTCAAAATCCCGACGGACTTCATCGCATCGGTCCTCGGGTTCCTTGTAGCGTACAAATTGCGCCTTATTACCGAACCGATTCAAGGTCTCGCAAAACCAATCGACTACACAGTCCTCCCCACGATAAAAGAATACTTCAACTTCAGCATATACGTGACAATCGCATTAATAGCCGTCTTCACCATAGGAAGGCTATACGTCCTGAAATCAACGGTCAGCTTCGGCAAAGAATTAAAAAAAATACTCGCATTCGGAATAGTTTGGATTATGCTGGTAATCACATATTTCTTCTTCACACGAACATTCCCATTCTCAAGACTAGGGATGATATACAGCTGGACAATCGCGATCTTGTTCGTAATTTTTGGCCGAGCCATTATCAAAATAATCCAGAAATTTTTCCTGCGCTTAGGCATCGGCAAGCGTCGCATCCTATTTGTAGGCAATAATGAAGTGACAAAAGAGTTAATAGAACGCTTTTCAAAATCACCAACTTACAAAATCATCGGCATCATCGACAATTACAACACATCCCAACTTGAATACATCGCAAAACACCGAGAAGTCGAAGAGATCATCCAAACAAAATCTGACATCTCGGAAACCCGCTCAAAAGACATCTTGGAATTCTGCGAAGAACATCACATTGAATACAGTTTCGTTCCGGATTTAATGGAAGTGAAAAGAACAAACATCGATATAGCCACAATAGGCGCAATCCCACTTATCACTTTACGTAAAACACCCCTCGAAGGCTGGGGCAAAGTACACAAACGCACCATGGACATAATAGGCTCAAGCCTTGGACTTGTCGTCCTCTCCCCCTTCATGCTCATAACAGCCATTGCAATAAAATTAGATTCAAAAGGACCAATTTTATTTTCACACCTCGACGACGGCACTCCGGTAAAAAGAGTCGGACAATCCGGAAGACCTTTCCATTTCTACAAATTCCGCTCAATGCACCACTTGACACACAACCTGCGATACTCCAAAGAGTTCATGGAGAAAAATCTTCGCACAGGAAGCCCGCTAGTCAAAATCAAAAACGACCCGCGAGTAACCAGAGTCGGCCGATTCATAAGGAAATACTCCATAGATGAACTCCCTCAACTCTTGAACGTACTGATCGGCAACATGAGCCTAGTCGGCCCACGCCCACACCTTCCCGAAGAAGTCGCGAAATATCAGCGACACCACAAATTCACACTAACAATAAAACCAGGAATAACAGGACTCTCTCAGACCTCGGGCAGAAGCGACTTAGATTTCGAAACGGAAGTCCGCCTGGACCGTTTCTATATTGAGAATTGGTCTTTATGGCTGGACATCAAATTAGTTTTCAAAACAATCGGAATTGTGTTAAAAGGCTACAAGGAATAACAACAACAATATGCTCCATAAAATAATAAATAAACTTTTAGGCGATAAGAACGAGAAACTCTTAAAACGCCTCTACCCAACAGTAGAACAGATCAACGAAATTGAAGAACGATACCAGAAAGAAATCGTCTCGGACGAAGACGTGGTCAAAAAAACAGAAGAATTCAAGAGCAGAATCAAAGGAGGAGAATCGGTCGAAGATTTGCTCCCGGAAGCTTTCGCATTGGTAAAAAACGCGTGCCGCAGACTCATGGGCCGGAAATGGGATGTGCGCGGCAACGAAACCGTGTGGGACATGATTCCATACGACGTACAAGTCCTCGGGGGAATAGTCCTTCACCAAGGGAACATCGCGGAGATGAAAACAGGTGAAGGTAAAACCCTCGTTTGCACAATGCCGATGTATCTCAACGCCCTGGAAGGCAAAGGAGCATACCTTGTCACGGTAAACGATTACTTGGCGCAACGTGACGCGGAATGGATGGGCGGACTCTACAAATACCTCGGACTTACAGTCGGAGTCGTAATCCACGGACAAACCCCGGAAGAGAAAAAAGCATCATACGCTTGCGACATAACATACGGCACAAATAACGAATATGGCTTCGATTACTTAAGAGACAACATGGCAAACACTTTGGATGAAATCGTCCAAAGAGAATTAAATTACTGCATCGTAGACGAAGTTGATTCAATCCTCATAGACGAAGCTAGAACTCCACTTATTATTTCAGCGCCGGCGGAAGAATCCACAGCAAAATACAAACAATATTCACGTCTTGTAACACAACTTGTCGTGAGCTCTCATTACGAAATCGACGAGAAAATGAAAACCGCAACATTAACAGATGAAGGTATTCGCAAAATGGAACAGCTTTTGGGACTGGAAAATATCTACACAGAAGCAGGTTTCAGCGAAGTACACCACCTCGAACAGGCGCTTCGCGCAATGACTTGCTACAAAAAAGACATCGACTATTTAATAAAAGACGACGAAATAATCATCATCGACGAATTCACCGGCCGCTTGATGCCGGGACGCCGCTACAGTCACGGTCTCCACCAGGCAATCGAAGCCAAAGAAAACGTGGAAGTAAAAAGAGAATCACGCACGCTCGCAACAATCACCTTCCAGAACTATTTCCGTATGTTCAAAAAACTGGCCGGCATGACCGGTACGGCCAAAACCGAAGAAGAAGAGTTTTATCAAATATACGGCCTGGACGTAATAATTATCCCGACAAATAAGCCAATCAACCGCACCGATCACCAAGATACGATATACAAAACCCAGCAAGGAAAATACATCGCAGCCGCGAAGAAAATTAAAGAACTCTACGACAAAGGACAGCCAGTCCTAGTCGGCACAATCTCAGTCGAAAAATCCGAAATAATGAGCCAACTTTTAGGCAAATTGGCCGTACCACACAACGTCCTAAACGCTAAAAACCACGAGAGAGAAGCCGAAATAATTAAAGGCGCAGGCCAAAAAGGCGCCATCACAATCGCGACAAACATGGCGGGACGCGGTACCGATATTAAGTTGGGAGAAGGGGTCACAGCAGTAGGTGGATTATTTGTTTTCGGCACAGAACGCCACGAGTCGCGCCGTATCGACAATCAGCTCAGAGGACGAAGTGGACGCCAAGGAGACCCCGGCGAAAGTCAATTTTACGTTTCAATGCAGGACGAACTGATGCGTCTATTCGGCGGAGACAAAGTCCAAAAAATGATGGAATTCCTCCGCGTTCCGGAAGATCTGCCAATCGAGAACAGAATGCTCAGCAATTCCATTGAAAGCGCGCAGAAAAAAGTCGAAGGCCATCACTTCGATATCAGAAAACACGTCCTCCAATATGATGATGTTATGAATGTACACAGAGACATCATTTACCGCCGCCGCCGCAAATTCCTCAGTAACGAAGACTTGAAAGAAGACATCCTCAAAATGATGGATGAAGAAGCAGAAGCAGTAGTCCTGAACCATACCGCCGGCCGTGATCGAGAAGAATGGAACTTAGACAAAATCATTGAACTCATTCAACTTAAAAAAGAAGACATCGAACAAATAAGAGACGAGAACGAACTTGTGGAAAAAGCTAAAAAACACTTAAGAGATGGATACGCGAAACTCGAAGAATCTCTACCGGAACCAGGGATGATGAGAAAAATCGAGAAAAGCGTATTCCTGCGTTCAAACGACATTTTATGGATGGAACACATCGATGACATGCAGTCCCTTCGCGAAAGCGTTTCAATGAGGGGCTACGGGCAAAGAGATCCGGTGAATGAATACAAATCTGAAGGCTATGCGAAATTTGAAGAAATGATAGCAATGATCAGATCAAATACAGTAAATACCCTATTCAAAATTGACGTATCAAAAGTTGCGCCGCGCCAAATACTTTCACGCACAGAAGTTAGGAACATACAAACAAACGAAGCCGAAGTTGAAGCAACAATTTCAGGAGGAGGGAACCCGGCAGTAATAACACAAGCAAGACCCGTAACACACGTAAGCGTGAGCGCAGACGAACCTCTAGCGGCAAAGGTCGGACGCAATGACCCATGTCCATGCGGCAGCGGGAAAAAATACAAGAAATGCTGCGGGCAGTAGGTTCTTTCATAGTGAAATTAAGGATTTTAAACCATTAAAACCGTGATGCTGGACCTTGATTATTGTACTAGATCGTAATAGAAATCTCAGCTTCCTAATTCATTCTTAAATGTTGTTTTACAATCTCGATAGCATCTTTGAATTCTTTTTCGTTTGCGCATTTTACGAATTGCTTGCTTCCATGAACAGGTCCAAATTTTGGACGATTCTTTCCATCCACTTCTTTTGACCATTCAAAATTTTCCAAACCCAATGAAGGCAAATAGGTTCCAATAAAATACGACCCGTCTTCTGGATTACACCAAGCTCCTGCCAGATAACCGGCTAAATAAGCGCCTTGGATACATCCATCTGCGGTTCCAAATGGGAAACCATACTGGTCAGTTGTAAAAGTTGAAGTCATCTTCCCATATTCAGCTTTTGCCGCAGCAAGACGTGCCGTTTCATCAGCGGATAATTCTTCGAATCGTCTCAATTGCTCTCTAAATTTTTCCGGATTAATACCCCCCTCAGTGCAACAGTTACATGCCGCAAGCCACCATGCAGTTTCTGAATCTGGATTTTGATCCAAAGCACCAACTTCTCTTCTAACCTGCTCAACAGCTCCCGGCGTATAATTACCATGAAGTACAGCTGACAAACGCTGCATTTCTCGAGGGATCATATCAAGAGCACAAGCCAAACCGGCATCAAATCCTTGGGCATTTTCATCACCTGGACGAGGAATCCTTCCGGCAATACTCTCCTTGGCATAAGGCATCTTGTATTCCGGCCATTCACCTAATTTAGCAACTCTTTCTGATTCCGCTTCAGTTAAACCACGAATTTTTTCTAAGTCCATTTCAGAGACTCTTTCAGATGTTTCAAGCATATTAACCTCAGCCCCTATCAAGCGGTATTCTCCGCCTTCAAACACAATTCCTGCCTTCTGATCCCCGTTTCTTTTATTTCTAACAGCCTGAAGTAATACCGGAAACACCTTTTCGAGTTCATCCAATCCTCTGACTTGTTCCGTAGCTTTTTCCATAATTTGTTGTACTTTTGGATCCCCTTTATCGCTTTGATCATTAAATCCAGCCAACTTATCAGCCCTATTTAAAGCAAAAATAATTTTCATTTTTTCTTCCAAAGGGATATTGATAGCTATTTCTTCAACTCTTGCTATAAAATCACCATACGAACCTAACCGTTTTCCCCTCGGTTGGTTATTATCAGTAAAATTTTTCGCTAAATTTAAAGCGGAAGCATGCAGTGCCGCTAATCCGACTATTAACGCTCTATCTTCTTCTGATATTCCTACAAAATATTTTGGCAAAAGTTCACTTATCATCCGCGCACTTTCTCTTTCATGTCCCACATATTGCCTTTTCCCCGGATCCTTAGGATGAATTTGCCGCCCATCGGGAGAAGTTTTCCCCAAATCATGCAACTCCCCTGCCAAAAAAATAATATCCTTTTTAAAATGACCTGCTACAAAAGGATCTGTAGCCAGCCTTCTCGCTACTTCTTTTGCATGCTCATCCAAAGTAAGACTGTGGTAATCGCTTAGTTGATCCATCCCCACCATAGCGCGCACTTCGGGAATACATCTTGCTAACTCTTCAAAAGAAGCATCTGCGGTTAACTTATTAAGTACTGTACTTACATTTTGTCGCTCACCGACAACGGCAGCATCAACGGCTTGAGCTCTTTCGGGCTTTGCCTGTCCACCGGCTTCTTCAGCCTTCCCGTGTCCTTCGCCTACTTGTGACTCATCCAACGATGTATCCGCCATAATATTTAATTAAGACATCCTTATACCACTATCAACCAACATCAACAACACCCGAAACAGCTTTCTTTACCGAAACTCTTTGATCGTTTACCGTCTTCCACTCACGCACTATTGCCATAAACTCAGCTTCGGGAATATAACTCTTAAATGCAAATATCATCTGTGTTCTATTCCGCCATAACTCGCCCTTGGTATTGCGCGTTCTATTTTTTACCAATTCCGCCAACTCAGCCCCCAATTTTTTTAACTCCTTTGGCCCTCTCACCCCTGCCTCATTCAATTCAGTCTCTTTTGCTACTATCAATCCATCCAGTATTTTGCCTTCACGCTCTCTAATTATCCCAACCAACAGATTAAAATCATACTTCTTCAAGCCATTCACCGTTTGAGTATTGATAGCCATCATATAAGTGCTACCATCTCGAGAAATAATTAATTCTCGATTAAAATCCACTCTTCTTCTAAGGAAAAAATATAAACCATCGATAGGATCAGCATCCGGAAGCTTCTTATCCCCGACAGATCGTAATATTAAAATATTTCTATCTTCGGGATCTTTTTCTATTTCAAAATCCCCCTTGTGATATGCCGCATCCATCGCTTCAATAACTCCTCCCTCCTCCTTGTCGGCTTGTTTAAAAAATCTCTGATATTTAAAAGGATTTTTAATAATATCCGGAACCACTGTATGCATGTGACTCAAAACAAGCTGATTTTCTTCCATGGACAGATTTTTTTTACCAGCCCTGTCTTTTTCTCCACGCAATTGAGTCAAGGCTTTCTCGCATTCTTTAAGTCTAACCGGAAGATCACCCAGCATAGCTTCAATCTCGGCTTTAAGTCGCTGTATAGCCACCCCTCTATCCCTACCGGAAACGACAGTTCCATCCGGCAACATATTCTCATCGACTATTTTTCGTAACTCTGCTGACTTCGCGACAACGCCAGCTTCAGTTTTTTTCACGGCTATCTCCGCTTGTATGCCTCCCGATTCCCGTTCTTTTTCAGCAATCATCTCGTCATATTTCTGTAACCTTCCGTTTATCACAGTTTTCTTACAAGCTTCCAGGTAATATCTAATTATATATTCGTAATCTCGCGCCGTAGCCCCATACTCCATTACTTCACTGCCCAATAAAAAATCTCCGCATATACTGGTCTGTCTTAAAATTCTTACTATTTTCCCGTCCGCAAAATCCGGACAACCCTTATTCATTAAAGCCCACGTAGACAAAACCGAATCGGAATCCAGATGATTGGTCATAACAACCACTCTCCCTTCATCATCCTGATACTTTGGATCATCCAAAAAACTTGTTTCCCCCTTCCTGAGAATATCCAAAACCATTAACGTCGCTGTATCATAAGTCCTATTATCGTAACCATCATGGTGATCAATGATCTTGATATGCGCAGGTTTAATTAATTGTCCGGTTTCATCATAGCCAAAATTACCATCAACCATAACGCCCCCGGAAAGACTACCGGAATCCACATCCCTCCCAATCACATGTAGATTGGGAACTTTTTCCATCTCAAGAAAATTTGGCGGCGCTTCCACTACTTTCCCTTTATAACTGCTAAGCTTTGGCAATTTTCTAAAGCCTTTCTGGGGAAGATTTTTGTACACAAAAGCCCTTACAGGATCACTATTACTTCTGGCTTCAAATATTGATTCTATAATCCCGTGGTCAGCATCAAAAGCATCTATCAAAGCATCCGTAGCCCCTCCTGCATTCTCTTTAAGAACTTGCGCCAGCAAATTTCGCAGTGTTCGCTTTTGACCATCAGCAAAATCCTCAGCCGGCCTTTCGTCTCGAGAAGACTGCGGATTTTGATATTTTTTAAAAGGTTTTTTTATATTTTGTTCATACCAACCACTATCCAAATAATAACCTTCAGCTTTTACGCTAAGACCAAATCGTTTTAAAAAACCTTCGCTTCGTTTATCTTCATCTTCAATTTCTTTCTCTATTTCATGGAAACAACGGATCAAAAAATCCCTGGTCGCATTATGATCGTAAGACTCATCGGACAAATCGATAATCCCGGATTTAGATTCAAGCAATTTTGGGGTCAAACTCACCAAGTCACTCATTACTTCAATCCCATGCTCAACTTTGCCGCAACGAATATAACCCAAAAGCAAATTGGCTCTCTGCGCCGGATCTTTTCCCAAAAACTCATCTTCATCCAAGATTCTTCTTTCTCTTGCAGTCGGCTCACCCCGAAGAAGACTCCCCGCGTCTTCTCTCAAAGCGGCACTCAGCTTTTCAACCTCTTTCACTTCGGTTGCCGAAGAACGTGATTTGATTCCATCTTCGCCGATTACCGGAGAGTCCAAAACTCGGGCATCTTCCCCTTCCCCCTGTCCCTGTATGAAATCCTCCTGATCACTCGTCATAAAATGAGTTACAATTACTACCGTAATTATACAACAAAACCTGCAACCTGTAAAGAAGTATCCTTGAGCCATTCTTGTTGCGGACTACGGTTGGAATATGTTATAATTGTTTTATAATTTAACCAATTCACAATATGGGCATAAATTCTGCGGAAACAGAAAGGGGCAATTATACGCTTCTTTCAGAGCCTAAATATAAAGGCTTTCAAAAGGTTGAGGTAACTGAGGTTGACCAAAGCAAACCTTGGAAACCACCTGTTAAAGTGAAAGTAACCACTGCTGATGGAAGGGAAGAAGAAATAGCTGCTTCAACTCCTTTTCACACATTTGAAGGCAACGAAGGTAAAAAATTAACCGTGTCAGCAGCTACCGCCGGCCATGTTGACAATCTACACATTAAAGGAACTGAGCCGGGCAGTCATTTTGATTTTCCCTCACTCGAAGCTCTGTTGGCGGATGTCGCAGACAAATTGCCAGCAGGTATTACTGATACTCCGGGGCCTTCTGCCTTTGATATGGATATGGGTAAAAAGATGGGAACTGAGGGACTTGCAACCATGCAAGAGCTTTTAACTGATGGTGTGATCACACAAAGTGATATTGATGCTGCTCAACGTTATAGAGAAGAAGTAACGCAATTAAATAAAATTGGTGACCAAGGAGCAAGACAGGCATTTGTCGCAAAATTTGCCAGCGAAAATCCAGATTGTAAAATCCAATTTCAAGTAATAAGAGGTGGTGCGGTTTTAGTGCCAACCGTGAAAGCCCCGAAGCGACCAACTAATAAATTATTCATGGTCTTTGGCCCGACAGATCCCGCCCAAAAAGATGTTAAAACTATGTGGACGACTGCTCCTGGACGATATATGCCGCGACATCCTGTCCCGACTCAGTTCAGTGAAGCAGAAGGCGGTCCGGAAGGAGACGCTTACAAAGAGGCTGCAACTGCTTGGTTTAATACCGTTATGCTTGTTGGATAAGCCGATTTTCGAGAAGTAAACTCAATCTCCTCTCAGGCGATAGCATAAAACCAACAAACAGTGTATAATCCCCCGTGCTCGGCATATCATAACCCTCACCAATGAAAAAAATCACAACCATCCTCCTGAGCGCCGCTCTCATTTTAAGCGTACTCTCTTTAACCGCCTGCGTGCAAAAAGAAGAAGGCCGCTACTACTACGAAGACAAATACAGTTTCTCAATCGAAGTCCCGGATAGCTGGAGTACCAGCGAAGGATTGATGGGAACAACAGTCGCAATCATGAGCCCGCTTGAAGGCGCCGAAGACATATTTAGCGACAACGTAACAATTACGACCGAGGAATTACCGATGATCATGAGCCTTGACGATTATTTCAAAGTCGGAGTAGCAGCTGCAGGAGCAATGCTGGATAACTACAAAGCATCAGAAACCACAAAAGTCACAATCAACGATAAAGAAGCTCTCTGGTTCACATACGCCTACACAATGGGTGAACAAGATTTGGAATCAATTGCCTACATCGTTATCGATGGAACCGTTGCTTACTTGATCGGTGGATCATCATTAGCAGCTGATTACGACAAGTACCAAGAAACTTTCAAAAAAATATGTGAAAGCTTCAGGCTGGAATAGATTTGGGAACCTCTGAAAAACAGATTATTGAAGCGAAATTTTTGTATTTTGAGCGAAAACGTTAAAACGCGAAATAGACGTATCAGGTTTGATACGGCGATGAGCGGTGAAACGTTTGTAGCCAAAACACAAAAATTGCAGCTTTTAAGATGTTTTTCAGAGGTTCCTTTGCAAACCACTCCAAAAATCACTAAACTACGAGATGTTTCCCGGGTTGTTTTCTAACCACGAAAATGCCGCATTCTTCGCATCACACACACAGAATCGAGATCAAAACCTCCGTTAATGACATGCGCTCAAAAGTGCAGTTGAATAAGATTAAAGTCGTCGACTGCAAAGTCATCGAAGTCTACACGATAGAAAAACACCTTTCCGAACACGAATTGAAAAACATCGCCAACGCCTTACACAATCCAATTTCGCAAAACTTCCGCATCGACTCTCACGAAACCGAGACTTCTTTTGACTGGGCTATCGAAATCGGCTTCCTTCCGGGAGTAACCGACAATGTCGGAACAACAGCCAGAGAAACTATCGAAGATCTTTTGAAAACAAAATTTGACTTGGAAAAAGAAGGCGTATTCACATCAAAACTTTTCTTAATAAAAGACCCGGCGCTCAAAGAAAAAGAGATTGAAAAAATAGCAAACACACTCTTCAATCCCCTGATCGAACGCGCTCACATAAAATCACACGAACGCTTCGCTTCAGAGAACGGTATGGACATCATCGTCCCACGCGTTCATCTCCAGACAGAGCAAAAAGCGGATATTATTGATTTGAACCAAATGACTGACGAAAATCTCGCCGAACTTGGCAAAAAAGGAATAGCAAATCCCGACGGTTCCAGAAGGGGCCCGCTCGCCCTGGAATTAGACTCTCTCCACGTAATCCGCGACTATTTCAAAAAGGAAAAACGCTCTCCAACCGACCTCGAACTCGAATCTCTAGCACAAACCTGGTCGGAACATTGCAAACACACAATTTTTGCGGCTTCGATGGATGACGATCTACCGGATGGCCTATACAAGGGCTTGATTAAGAAAGCAACAAACAAAATTCGTAAACACAAAGGTAAAAATGATTTTTGCGTATCGGTATTCAAGGACAATTCCGGCGGAATAATTTTCGACGGAAACTGGATTGTGACGGACAAAGCGGAAACTCACAACAGCCCATCGGCCCTCGATCCGTTCGGAGGCGCAATAACCGGCATAGTCGGAGTCAACCGCGACACAATCGGCTTCGGGAAAGGCGCAAAACCAATCGCGAATAAATATGGATATTGCTTCGCGGATCCGGATGACAAAGAACCTCTCTATAAAGATAAAGAACTCAAAAACCAAATGCTCTCTCCGCGTCGTATCATCGACGGAGTTGTTGCCGGTGTCAACGCAGGAGGCAACTGCTCGGGGATTCCAACTCCCCAAGGCTGGGAGTATTTCGATGACAGATACAAAGGGAAACCCTTAATCTTCGTAGGCACGATCGGACTTATTCCCCGCGAAATAAACGGCAAACCAAGGGAACCTCTGAAAAACGATGGAATGCAAGGAGATGAGGAGGTTACGCAGGAGCCGTACGGACATGTACGGCGACAAGGAAACTCCGAAATCGACACAGCATTACGCGTTTTTCAGAGGTTCCCAAGTTGGGAGAAGAAGGCAATGGCAAGCGACAAAATCGTAATGCTCGGCGGCCGCGTAGGTCAGGACGGCATACACGGAGCAACTTTTTCATCAGAGGCATTGAACGAAGGAAGCCCGGCGGCAGCAGTTCAGATCGGCGATCCAATCACACAAAAGAAAATGTCGGACGCCATCGTAAAAGAAGCACGCGATTTAAACTTATACAACTCAATAACAGACAATGGCGCCGGCGGACTTTCCTGCTCAGTAGCAGAGATGGCCAAAGAATGCGGCGGCTGCATCGTTGAACTGGATAAAGTTCCGACAAAATACCCGAACTTAGAGCCATGGAAAATTTGGATCTCCGAATCGCAAGAAAGAATGACAATGTCGGTCCCCCCAGAAAAACTCGATGAACTTTGTAACCTCATGGAACGCCGCGGAGTCGAAGCGACAGTCATCGGAGAATTCACGGATTCAGGAAGATGTGTCGTAACCATGAATGGAACGCCAATCATGGACATAGGCATGGAATTCCTTCACGAAGGATTGCCCGAAAAACACCTGACAAGCGTATACACGAGACCAAATAACCCGGAACCATCATTTCAAGAGCCGGCAGATTTAAACCAAACTCTCCTCGACATGCTAAAGCGCAAAAACATTTGCAGTTGGAGCTACATAAGCTATCAGTACGACCACATGGTGCAAGGAATGACGGCTATATATCCACTGCAAGGCCCGGGGCAAGTGAATAACTCCGCATCCGCAGTCACTCCGATCCTCGGAAGTTCACGCGCCATAATAATGTCACAAGGAATCAACCCACGTTACAGCGACATCGACACATATCACATGGCTGCCTGCGCTATCGATACAGCGGTCAGAAATGCAGTCTCCCTCGGCGCAGACGTAGATTACATAGCATTAATGGACAATTTCTGTTGGTGTAGCTCAGACGAAGAAGAACGCCTCGGCCAATTGAAAGCGTCCGTCCAAGCTTGCTACGACTACTCAACAACGTACGGAACCCCTTTTATCTCAGGCAAAGACTCAATGTTCAACGACTTCAAAGGATTCGACGCAAAAGGTAATCCAGCCAAAATCTCAGTTCCGCCAACCCTCCTGATATCCTCGCTCGGAGTAATAGATGATGTCAAAAAAGCTGTAACAATGGATCCGAAAGTGATTGGCGATTTGGTCTACATCATCGGCGAAACAAAAGACGAACTCGGCGCCAGCGAGTACTACGACTACGTCGAAAAAGGCCTAGTCGGCAAAAACGTGCCGCAAGTAGCAGACGCTTCAGCGTCATACAAACTTTACAAAACATTCAAAAAAGCAGTCGATAAAGAACTTCTCGCGTCATCATTGAGTTTGGTATTCGGCGGAGTGGGCATTGGGCTCGCGAAGAAAGTAATAAGTGGCCAGCTCGGCCTCGAAATCGACATCTCGAAAGTCCCAACTAAAGAATCCCTCCGCAACGATTACCTACTTTTCTCCGAGACCCAAAGTAGATTTTTAGTCACAATAAACCCAAAGAACAAAGCTCGTTTCGAAAAAGTTCTGGCTAAACACATTTTTGCTGAAATAGGCCGCGTCATCGAGGGTCCATCACTCATAATAAAAAACAGCGATAAAGAGATTATCAATCTAAGCATTAAAGACTTGGACAAAGCATACAAATCAACATTTAGCGCAAGAGGTTAGTCCGGCTTCAGACGGAGCCAACCTAATTGCGCCAACTACATAAAAAAAGCAACTCATTATGCCCACACCACAAGCACTAATACTAACGGGATACGGAATAAATTGCGAAGAGGAAACCGCATATGTTTTCAACAAAGCGGGAGCATCTTCAACAATAGTTCATGTAAACGATCTCATCGACGGCCACAAACATCTTAGTGACTATCAAATTCTCGCAATCCCGGGCGGATTTTCATATGGAGACGATACGGGAGCTGGCAACGCACTTTCAAACCGCATCCTCAATAACCTCAACGAAGAGATTCTCGCATTTGCAAAACAAGACAAGCTCGTAATCGGTATATGTAACGGCTTTCAAATGCTTTCAAACTTGGGACTCGTCCCGGCAACCAAAGAATACGGAGTCCGTGAAGTAGCCCTCATGTGGAACACCACGGCAAGATACGAATGCCGATGGATCCATGTAAAAAACGAATCGAAGAAATGCGTTTGGACTCGCGATATAGATCGCTTATTTATTCCGGTAGCTCATGGCGAGGGAAATTTCTACACCACACCGGAAATTCTACAAACCTTAAAAGACAACGATCAGATAGTATTCCGTTACGTGATGGAGGATGGCTCCCCTGCCGATAGAGTTTTCCCATTTAATCCAAACGGAGCGCTCGAAGACATCGCAGCGATCACAGATCCTTCAGGCCGAATTTTAGGTATGATGCCACACCCCGAACGCTTCCATTGCTTCACGAACCACCCATATTGGACACGCATCAAGGAAGAGCTAAAACGCAAAGGAGAACCGCTGCCGGAAGAAGGAGAAGGTATGAAAATTTTCAGAAACGCGGTAAAATACTTCGCGTAAACTCGCCTAACGGCTTCGTAGAATGGAAATACGCATAAAAAAAGTCCCGGGCCAGCCAACCATCTTTGCAAAAATCTCATACATCTTGGGAGGAATATTGATGTCGACCTCAATCCTTTCTTTAGGCATAAATCTTCTACACACATACGGAATAGGAATCGGATTTTTAATTTGCTTGGCGCTTTCATACTTCGGCTTCGTTAAAACAAAAACTTCCCCGCGCTTACGCTTGGTAATTTGGGGGATAGCAGGAACAACAGCCTTCTACGTAGTAGCAGCTACAGCTTTTTATTACAAA
>Ga0265296_1001834_pt1 | contig 22843 bp, 24 predicted proteins | sample MunlanPumphouse1_FD_189073 | JGI IMG/M metagenome (GOLD analysis project Ga0265296, IMG submission 189073) | Groundwater microbial communities from a municipal landfill in Southern Ontario, Canada - Pumphouse #1 | ecosystem: Environmental > Aquatic > Deep subsurface > Groundwater | place... | reverse complement strand
ATTTAATTGATGCCAGACGAATTTGCAGAAAGTCAGATTTTGGTGTCTTTACTATACCAAGTTAGAACCTATTTTCAAAATCGGTAATGACTAGCGTTCCCTCGCGCGTGCTACGCACGCCTCTGTGCAAAGCACAGAGCTTTCCAAGAATGGAAAGTGCGAGGAAACGCTGAACGGCTCAAATGGGAAGAAATGAGCCGTTCGATAAAACGGACGAAGTTTTGCGAAAACTATTTTCTGGGAAAAGGATTTCGCAAAACTTCGGCTAATTTGTTTTGGCGGGAATTCGGATTTTGTCCGCGCGGAGGAAGGGTCTGGGAGGGAATCCGCGCGGGCTTTTCTTTTTTGGCGAGCATTAAGAAAGAAAATACATAATATTGAAATCTCGGCAAAGCCGAGATACAAAATTTGTATTGTGCTTGACCCACCCTCCCGTTCGCGCACAAATCCCAGCCGTTTTTAGGAAATATTATAAAACGGCTGGGATTGCTCCCTTGAAAGTTAGTCTTAATAGTGTGAAAAAAGTTTCGGTATTATCAAAACACAAGTATGTTTAAATTTTATTTTTTAGACTAGTCTGCACAACTTTGAGTGATGGTAACTGAATAATCGTCCGCAGTCCAACTAACTTTATCAGCACCAGCGGTAAATACATATGATGGACCAGGATTGCTGTTGCAATCGTTATCATCGTAACCATAGTAATTTCCCCATGGATCTTTGTCGATACGTCCGCCAAAATAGCCATTATTCACTAAATCATCTATAACAGCGGTCCAAGTTGAATTAGGCGGATTGCTACATGCCGAACAACTATCGCCGGGCGGAGGAAGTTCTCCCTTATCTATTTTGTATGTCAGCATAGCTGTTTTCAACTGATTAATATCCATTTTAGCTCGTGCGTATTTTGCTTTATCTCGGGCTGAATTGAGACTGGCCAAAACCACAGAAGAAAGCAAGCCAATAATAGCAACAACCACTAAAAGCTCTATCAAAGTAAAACCAGATTTGGTATTAATTTTCATTTAAATTTCGAGGGAATAGTCTCCCACACTCCAGGGGGAAGTTTTTCCCTTATCTCTAAAGGAATGTCTTCGCGGTACTGAACTGCTTTTGGAGTTTTGGTATAAAGACCAAAAACCAAAAACAACGAAATAATAATCGCCACAACGACAAACCCAATTAAAAAATAATTCGCCTGATTTTCATCTTTAATAAGTCCGCCAGAATATTTAATCACCAACCGAACAATTTTTGGTGTTGGCGTTTCAAAAGACCGGGTAGGTCGTTGAAACTGTTCACCCTCAAAAACTATTTTCGGCGGTTCGTTATTATAATCCATATTGTTTATTAAAAATTTTGTTGCGGTTTTATTTTTCCACAACTGTTTCTATTTTACTACTATCACCCCCCCCGCAAGTGGCAAAGTGGAGAAAAGACGGCAAGTGATGCCCTTTTTAAATTTTTATTTTACGAAATACTTAATATCTTTATTATAAATCTTTGCAAAGTTTTGAAGTTCGACAACATCAACTCTTTGCTGTCCTGATTCTACATTTGAAATGTGAGATTGAGGGCGTTTAAGTTTCTTTGCAACTTGCACTTGAGTCAACCCAGCTTCCATGCGAGCTTTACACAAGCGCTCCACGAAATAAGCGTATTCTTTTGTCTGTCTTGACCTAGTCATATACTACTATCATCTATCTATAAAATCAATATCCAAAGTTTAGATATTGTAATTTTCTTAATTTTAGGTAGCTCGCCCAAAAAAATAAGCCCGCGCGGATTCCCTCCCAGACCCTTCCTCCGCGCGGACGAAATTCAAAATCCCTGCCGAATTTCAAAACTTTAGTCTCGGTTTTGCGAAACCCTTTCCCAGAAAATAGTTTTCGCAAAACCGAGTCCATTTTTCTTCGAACGGCTCATTTCCCAGTATTTGAGCCGTTCAGCGTTTCCCCGCACTTTCCATTCTTGGAAAGCTCTGTGCTTCGCACAGAGGCGTGCGTAGCACGCGCGGGGGAACGCTAGTCATTACCGATTTTGAAAATAGGTTCTAACTTGGTATAGTAAAGACACAAAATTAAAAAGCCAGGCTTCTGCTTGGACTTTTAATTTATGTCTCGCCGAGAGGAAGCAAACTGCTTTGCTTCCGTGTAGGGTTCGAAAGGCTTTTCACTATTCGCTTTGCGAATTGAAAAGCACCCGCGACCGTAGGGCGAGAAATTCCTACCCGGCGCACATTGACTTGTATCATATGAAATGGTATTCTCTTTGTAAATAAATTCAGTTCTATTTTAAATAATCTTTTTTAAACAAAAGAGGTTCATATGAGTAACCATATTGGCACAAAAGAAAGGCAAGCAATAGCCAAAACAGTTTTGCTTCCAGGAGATCCCCTGAGAGCAAAATTCATAGCAGAGAATTTTTTAACTGATGTAAATTGTTATACCACTGTTCGTAATATGTTAGGTTATACCGGCAAAACCCTAGACGGAAAAAGAAGAATATCTGTGCAAGGTTCAGGAATGGGCATGCCTTCATTATCAATTTATGTTAATGAACTTATTGATTTTTATAAAGTCAAAAACATAATTAGAGTTGGAAGTGCTGGCAGTTTACAAAGTGGAGTAAAAATTCGAAGCATAGTATTAGCAGTAACATCTTGCTCAGATTCATCTATGAATCTTGAAAGGTTTCCCATTGGTACTACTTTTGCCCCAATGGCTGATTGGAATTTATTAATGAGAGCCCAAAAAACAGCAAAAGAACTGGGTATCAAAACAATAGTAGGCAATAATTTTGCAACTGATAAGTTTTACGGATCGGAATCTTGGAAAACTTTTGCAAAATACGGAGTAACTTCAATCGAAATGGAAACTGCTGAATTGTATACCTTAGCTGCAAAAAGTGGAATTTCAGCTCTATCAATTTTAACCATAAGCGATAATCTCGTCACAGGAGAAAGTTTAAGTTCTGAAGACAGAGAAAAAACTTTCTCTGATATGGTAAAAATTGCCTTAACTTTATAACCCAAGGAGGGCTAAAAAATATGAATACTACATGGCCGTGGAAAAAATGCGGTGAATGTGGAACATCGCTAGAAACAAATCGCTTTGGCGATATTGATTGTCCCCATTGCAATATTGAAAATTTCCTATATCCTTTTTCTAGAAAAAAAGAGCCTAAAGAAGAAGAAGAAAAGGAAATAAAGGTTCCACAAGAAGAGGAAAGAATTGAAGTCACTATTGAATAATAGTGGAAAGGTGTCGCTTATAAACGACACCTTTTATTATTTTTACGCCTTTGCGGGAGAATTGGAATGCATTTGGATTGGGCTTTTTATTTTGCTTGCCTGTCCTTTGGCATGGGATTTTTTAGTTTCGATTAAAAGCTCATCGTCTTTAACAGAAACATAAACTGTGTCCCCTTTTTTTACATCGTTTGAGATTATAAAATTAGCTACAGGATTTAATATTTTATTTTGAATCAAACGATTTAATGGACGCGCTCCAAAATGAGGATCATATCCTTCTTTAGCTAAGTAAGAGAGAGCTTCGTCGGAGATTTTGAAATCTATTTCTTTAGCCAAAAGTCTTTCCTTGACTACTTTTAATCTTAAATCAACTATCTCTTTAATGGCTTCTTCCGAAAGAATATCAAACACGATAATTTCATCCAGACGATTGATAAACTCCGGTCGAAAATGATCTTTCATCGCCTCTAAGACTTTTTCTTTCATATTACCATAATCTTGTTTGTCAGAATTATTAGAAAATCCGATTGATTCCATTTTCTCCACAAACTGCGAACCAATATTAGAAGTAAGAATAATGATGGCATTTTTAAAATTAACCACTCTGCCTTTGCCATCTGTTAATCTTCCTTCGTCAATTACTTGCAACAACATATTAAAAACTTCCGGATGAGCTTTTTCAACCTCGTCAAAAAGTATTACAGAAAATGGACGATGTCTAACAGATTCAGTCAGTTGCCCTGCTTCATCATAACCCACATAGCCCGGAGGCGAACCGATTAATTTTGAGATTGAATGTTTTTCCATATATTCTGACATATCCACTCGAATAAGCGCGCTATCGTCATTAAACATAAATTGGGCTAAAGCTTTAGTTAATTCAGTTTTCCCTACCCCTGTCGGACCTAAAAATATAAATGAACCATTTGGTCTATTTGGGTCTCCTATACCTGCCCGCGAACGACGTATGACATCCGCAACACGTTTTATGGCTTCATTTTGACCTATTACTCTTTTCTTTAATTCTTCTTCCATTCTTTGTAATTTAGCGCGATCTTCTTCAAGCATTTTGGTAAGCGGAATACCTGTCCAACGCGCCACTACTTCCGCTATATCTTCAGCTGTCACTTCTTCTTTCAAGATTCTTCGAGATTTTTGCAGTTTTTTCAAACGTGCAAGTTTTACTTCCAACTCTTTTTTTAAGGCGGGGATTTTACCATAGCGTATTTCCGCGGCCCGAGATAAATCAGATTTCATTTCGGCATCCTCGGCTGAAAGACGCAATGTATCAAGTTCTTTTTTAATTGAACGAATTTCTACCACTGTTTCTTTTTCATTTTGCCACTTTAATTCAAGTTCTTTTGTTTTTTCATGTAAATTAGCAATCTCTCTATCTATTTCTTTTATTCTACTTTTTATAACTTTATTATCTTCTTTAGAATTATTCTCAATTTCTTTTTTCAGCGCTTCTTTTTCAATTTCTAAACGCATTATTTTTCTGTGAGCATCTTCTAAAACAGGAGGCTTATTTTCAAGCGCAATTTTTAAAGAAGAAGAGGCTTCGTCAACAAGATCCACTGCTTTGTCTGGCAAAAATCTGTTGGAAATGTAGCGAGTAGAAAGACTGACTGCTGAAATTATGGCATCATCAGTAATGCGCACTCCGTGAAAAAGTTCATATTTTTCTTTCAGGCCACGAAGAATAGCAATAGCGTCATCTACACTAGGTTCGTCAATATACACAGGTTGAAAACGACGAGCTAAAGCTGGGTCTTTTTCAATATGTTTTTGATATTCTTTTAAAGTAGTAGCGCCAATAGCTCGTAATTCTCCTCGAGACAAAGCAGGTTTTAACATATTAGAGGCATCCATAGTACCTTCTGATCCTCCTGCTCCAACGATAGTGTGAATTTCATCAATAAAAAGGATTATTTTTCCATCAGCTCTTTCTATTTCTTTCATAATACCTTTTAATCTTTCTTCAAATTCCCCACGATATTTTGTACCAGCAATAAGTAAACCTAAATCAAGAGAAACCAGTTCTTTCTCTTTCAAAGATTCCGGAACATTATTTTTGGCAATACGCTCTGCAAGACCTTCCACTACCGCGGTTTTACCAGTTCCAGCTTCTCCGATTAAAATCGGGTTGTTTTTTGTTCGACGAGAAAGTATTTGAATAATACGCATTATTTCATTATCTCGTCCAATCACCGGATCTAATTTATCTTCCTTGGCCAATTTAGTCAGATTACGAGTATATTTCAAAAGTAATCTAAATTTTTTTGGTTCTGTTACATCAGTAATATTCTGACTGCGAAGTTCTTCCAAAACTTTCATCACCGGATCTTTCAGAATTCTAAATCGCGCTAAAGTTTCTCGCGCTTCCCCCGCTACTTCTAACATAGCGATAAAAAGATGTTCGGTAGAAACAAAATCATCTTTCATATATTCCGCTAGTTTTACAGAATGTTCTATTACCTGCGCTAGGTCAGGATTTAAATAAATTTGATAAGCAGGAGAAAGAGTGCTATGAGATTCTGGAGATTCAATAGATTCCAAAATAGAATCAGTTAAAAAAACCGTATCGATTTCCAATTTATCTAAAATAGAATTAACCATACTTTCATCTTGTAGTAAAAGAGCAGCCAATAAGTGCAAAGAGGAAACGTGGTTTTGTCCGCGCTCAATAGCCAGTTCATGAGCTTTTTTAATGGCATCTTTTGATTTAGTTGTAAATTTGTGAAGTGGTGGCATAAAATTAGGTTTTAGTAACTAGGTTCTGGGTTATAAAAATTAAGGTGTTTTTGGAGCAGTTTCAATTGTTTTTAGAACTTCGACAATTGAATCAATCGAGGCGAAAGATATGGTGTCGGTAGAGAGAGCAACACCTAATGCTTCCCCGTCCAAATCCATGACAAGACCTCCTCCGTTTGATTTTGTAACACTAATTTTCATATCTTTATTGCCGTCAAAAATAAAAGAAGAAATAGTATTACCCAAAACTAAAATCTTTTGTCCCGTTTTTATTGTATTTAAATCTCCAAAAGTTGGTAAGGTAAAAACAATTGTGTTTTTTTCGTCTAGTGGTGCTCCTATTTTCAGAAAAGCAAATCCTTTGGGGTTCAAAGAAATAAATTCAGCTTTAAATTTTCCACTACTATTTTTGACATAAAAAACACTCTTATCAAAAACAAGTGAACTGTCGGCTACGATAATTCCTTCATTAGAAACTACAAAACCTTGTCCAGCTGAAACTTCAATAGTTTTTCCATCAATGTCTTGCACTTCCCTAGAGATAGAGAAAACAGCTGATTCATTTTTTGCCAAAGCATCTACTACTAAATCTTCTTCTTTAATAATAACCGTCTGCACTGATTCTTTTCCTGGAACTGGAACTATTTTTTCAACTGTTTGTCTGATAATACGATTAATAGGCACAGTTACAGAAGAAGGCGCTTGTTGCATTAAAGTAACAGTGACAATACCGGTAGCGATTGAGGTAATAAAAGAAAGTAGTATTGCAAGCAATATAAGTTGCGGTTTATTTAAATCTTTGATATCCATACTCTAATCATACCACTTTTTTAATTTTTTCAAAATATCAGCTAAAACTTTAACAGTATAGTCAATATCGGCTTTTGTAGTATCTTTTCCTAAAGAAAAACGCAGTCCGCCGATTTCAACATCAGATTCGTCTGCGGAGGAATTGCCTCCGTGAACTCGCGGAGGCAATTCCTCCGCAGAATGTATTGCATCTATAACATACGAGCCTTCTTTTTGAGAACTTTTGCAAGCGCTTTTTGATGAGGTCATTATTCCCTTAGCTGAAAGTTCCAAAACCAAAAGATCACTCGGGATTTTTGGAAACGTGATGTTGATATTGTTTGGTAATCTGTTTTGTAAATCACCGTTTATCATCATTCCAATATTCGTTAGAATGTTAGAATGATGTAATTTATTAAAAAAATAATCTTGTAATTTTGTTAAACATTTTGATTCTTTGTTTTTATTTTCTTGCACAGATTTTAGTGCCTTAGAAAACTTCAAAATTTCTGGTAAATTTTCTGTTCCTGGACGTAATCCCATTTCTTGGTCTCCACCACTAAATATCGCCATAAGTGGTACGGATTTATTTTTATAAAGTACTCCTACCCTTCCCGCCCCTTCTATCTTAGAGCCAGAAAGCGAAAGTAAATCTACCCCTAATTTTTCAACGTTTAAATCTAAATAATTGGCTGCTTGTACGGCGTCAATATGAAAAACTGGCATAAAAAATTCATCAAAAATCTTTTTTCCAGGTCCTCGGTTCCCGGGGTCCCCTACCCCCGCCAGACCATGTAAAAAAGTTCTTTGATGAATTTTTCTGAAATGCCTAATTTCTCTGGCAATTTCTTTTATCGGCTGAATTGTCCCAATTTCATTATTAGCATACATTACTGATACCAATACTGTATTTTTCTTAATTTCTTTTTTAATTTTTTTTGGATCCACTATGCCATTTTTTTCAACTGGCACTATGGAAATTTCTGCCAACTTTCTTTTCTGAAGCATTTTAAAAATTTCCAGCACCGAAGGATGTTCTATATTGGTGGTAATAATATGCGGTAATTTTTTTTCTCGCCAAGCTAAAACAACTCCCTGAATAGCAAGATTGTTACTTTCTGTTCCCCCACTAGTAAAAATTATTTCTTCAGATCGAGAACCTAAAATATTTGCTACTTCTGCACGTGCATTTTTAAGTTTCTTCTTAGCTTGTACTCCAAGTATATGTATAGAACTTGGATTAGGTGATACTGAAGCAGCATAATCTAGATATATATTTCTTGATTTAACCATTAAAATAGTATACCCGGTTAGTAGATTTTGGCAATGCTCGCTTTGCGAGCGCACTTTGTGCCTTGCCAAAACTCACTACCGGGTATATATTGAAACGATATGAATATAAAGCCTGAAATAATTTTTCTCGTTCTTATTGGGGTAATTGTCCTAATTGGCATCATTTGGGCTGTCCGGACAGAAAAACGCTTAAAAAGATTTTTCTCTGGAAAAAAAGGAAAAGATTTGGAACAAAACATCATAATTCTAGAAGAGAATATTTCCAAATTACAATCAGCCAAAGAAAATATTGAAAAAGAACTTGTTGAGGTAAATAAAAAATTAAAGAAAAGTGTTCGAGGTCTTGAAACTATTCGTTTCAATCCTTTTCCTGACCAAGGTAGTAATCAAAGCTTTGCAGTCGGAATGATAAATGAAAACGGAGACGGTGTAGTTCTGTCTAGTTTATATTCTCGAGAACGAATGAGTATTTTTGCCAAACCTGTAAAAAACGGAAAATCTGAATATGAACTTACTGCGGAGGAAAAAGAAGTACTGAAGAAAGCGAAAGTATAACTATGGAAAAAAATAATGAAAAAAGCATAGAGAGACCACCGGTAGTGGTAATTATGGGTCATATTGACCACGGTAAATCTACCCTGCTCGACTACATAAGAAAAACAAATATCGTGGAGAAAGAAGTGGGAGGCATAACTCAAAAAATTACTGCTTATGAAGTGGAACATTTATCAGAAAAGGGAGAAAAAAGAAAAATAACTTTCATTGATACCCCTGGACACGAATCTTTTTCAAAAATGCGCGAACGTGGAGCTCAAATCGCTGATATTGCAATTTTGATTGTTTCAGCTGAAGACGGAGTAAAACCACAAACGATTGAAGCGTGGAAAACAATAGTAGAAAATAAAATTCCTTGCATTGTAGCCATAAACAAAATCGACAAAACAAATGCCAATATAGAAAAAACAAAAACCGAATTGGCTGAAAACGAAATCTATCTTGAAAACTATGGCGGCAAAATTCCATTTGTTGAAATTTCAGCAAAAGCCGGTACAGGTATAGATGATTTACTATCACTAGTTAATATTTTAGCTGAGATGGAAAACTTCACTGGTGATAAAAATGAAAACGCTTCCGGTTTTGTAATTGAAACTAAACTTGATTCTAGACGCGGAATACAAGCCACTCTCATTATTAAGAATGGTATCCTAAAAAAAGGAATGACGGTAGTAGTAGAAGACAGTTTTTGCGCTATTAATATTATGGAAAACTTTTTAGGAGAGCCGATAGAAGAAGCAACTTTTTCTTCTCCCATACGCTTGATTGGTTTTTCTAAAATGCCCCAAATAGGAGCAAAATTCAAATCTTTTGAAAATAGAAAGGAGGTAGAAAAATATATGAAAGAATTACCCCTTCGCCCTTCGGGCACTTCCCCTTATCAAGGGGGAGAATCATTAACTCCCCTCCTTATGGAGGAGGGGGTTGGGGGTGGTAAAAAAATAATTCCAATTATATTAAAAGCTGATATTGCAGGTTCCTTGGAAGCTATTGAAAAAGAAATAAACAAAATACAGGATGAGAACGCAGAGTTTAAAATTGTGCAAAAAGGAGTGGGACCTATTTCAGAATCAGACATAAAAACTATCAGCGGTAGCGAGAACATTTTGGTTATAGCATTTAATGTAAAAATAGATAAAAGTGCAGTTGAACTAGCTGACAAACGAGGCATTACTGTTTCCTCCTTTGATATTATCTACAAAATGACTGAATGGTTGGAAACTGAAATGGAAAAAAGAAGACCAAAAGTTGAAACTATAGAAACAACCGGTAGTGCTAAGGTTCTAAAAGTTTTTAGCCGAACCAAAGAACGTCAAATAGTAGGCGGTAAAGTTTTAAAAGGACGAATGGTGTTAGATAAAGTTGTAAAAATTCTGCGTCGAGATTTTGAAATTGGACGCGGAAAAATAGTAAATTTAGAAAAAGCTAAAACAAAAGTGAAAGAAGTAGAAGAAGGCACAGAATTTGGTATGATGCTTGAATCAAAAATAGAGATAGTTGAAGGAGATATAATCGAATCATTTAATATTACTCAAAAATGATACAGAGAAATGAAAAAGTGGCAAATTTTTTAAAGGAATTATCTGCTCAATTTTTGGAACATGAAAGCAATGGTACTTCCTTAATCACAGTTACTTCTTGTAATGTTTCTCCAGACTTAAAACGCGCTACTATTTTCATAACCGTTCTACCTGACGAAAAGGAGCATGATGCATTAGATTTTGCTAAACGAAAAAGAGGAGAATTACGTGATTATATTAAGAAAAATATGCAAACAAAAGTTATCCCTTTCATTGACATAGAAATAGATCGTGGAGAAAAAAACAGACAAAAAATTGACGAATTGCTAAGAGAAAAATAATTTTTGTGCCCGAGGTGGGAATCGAACCCACATCCCTTACGAGACACGATTTTAAGTCGTGCGCGTATACCAGTTCCGCCACTCGGGCATTTGGCATTTCTGCCGTGAGGCCTGGGGCGGAATTGAACCGCCGTATAGAGATTTTGCAGATCTCTGCCTTACCACTTGGCTACCAGGCCGTTCGTCTAATATAACATTATTTAATAAAACTTTCAAAATAAATTTTTTTATGTTAAATTAAAAGAGGAAAAATTATATTCACACAATTGATTTTCCGCCCTTAGCTGTTTTGGTAGGTATACAGCTAAATAAAAGTTCTTTATTGTTATGTTCTAGATATTTATTTTCCGCCCTTAGCTCAGCTGGTAGAGCAGATCCCTCTTAAGGATAAGGTCGAAGGTTCGATCCCTTCAGGGCGGACACAAAAGAATATGATGCTGGGATGGCGGAATTGGTATACGCGCTAGTCTTAGGAACTAGTGGGGCAACCCTTGGGAGTTCGAGTCTCCCTCCCAGCACTTGACTTTTATATCGATAAGTGCTATACTTATCTGTATGAGTAAAACAAATAACAATTTAATGTTACTTTCAGGTATTTTAGCCTTTATTTTGGGACTTTTATTAGCTTCCCCTGCTTATGCTCAAAACATTAGTAGAAATGAAATAAATGCTGTTCCATATTATCATCTTAGACAAGATATACCTATTCTTTATTATAATTCAACACCTATTACTTATAATAATTCAATAGTAATTGAAGGATGTGAAGGGAGAAATACAGGTTTTAGTATGACTACAGGTCAATCTTGTATTGGAAATTATGTTAATTCAAATACAAACAACGTATCTACAAACACAACCAATAATTCTAATACTACTAATACTACGGTTGCAAAAACTACAGATACAAATGAAACCGTAACTATTGATGAAAGTAATGATAGTTTTAATGGTCTCACAGCTAATGCCTTAGAAGGATCAAATAGTTTTCTGCCTACTGGCTTAATGCAATGGATATTTTTAGCAATAGTAATCGTAGCGATAATCTTTTTGTGGAGATACGTTTTTGCTGAAGAAAAATATTTATCTGAACCCCTAAAACACGCTTAAAGGTAATAAAAAAGGACACTCAAGCGAGTGTCCTTTTTTATTTTATTTATTTTTACAAATTTTAATTCGGCATTTCTATAGTTCCCTCTTGGATATTCCCCTTTATGTTAAAAGTATTCATAATCATATTCAAGATTGAGAACACTCCCATCATTATAACAATTCCGATTACTCCCCAAATCATATGGTTTTTACCTGTCGTTCTTTTTTCTTCATTTTCTGAATTGGAAATAAACTCAAACACGCCATACAGAAAATAAACAACTGCCAAAGCAAAAAGAAGTATAATGAGCGGGTTTATAATGAGCTTATTGACATTGGAAACAAAAGAATCAACGCTCGCGTAAGCTACATTTGTAAAGAATAAATCCATAATAAACTTTATTTAACTTTGAATTAAAAACCACCAACCCCTGTAACTCCTGGAATAGGAGGACCACCACCACCAACACCAACATCAAAAGTATTAATAACAATACCAACAAGTCCCCACATAGCAACAATCACTATCAAACCAATCAAACCGTAAATAATCTTGTCTCTGCCCTTTTTCTTTGCTTCTTCGTCACTACCAATAAAGTAGGTAATAACTCCCCATATAAAATAAACTACTCCTAAAACAACAAGAATCGGAATAAGAGTATCCAAAATATTCCCAGCCTTACAAATTATACCTTGAATAGTACTAGATGATTCAACAGAAGGTGTACAACTTGCTGCTGAAGCCATAATTGGCGCAAAACCAAGAACAGAACTCGACAATACAATTAATTTTTTCTTCATCCCGTTTAGAAATCATCCTATCCGTACATTAATCTTTAAGATTATATAAAGATGAATAATTCTTATTTTATAATTTAACCCCGTTTTGTAAATTTCTAACGGGATTCATAACGACCTAATTAACTAATAATATACCCTTATTATATCACACAAAGAACAAAATGATGCAAGTCAATACTATTTCAACTGTGGAATAGCATTTTCAATACCAAAAGTATTTCCCACTATTTTCACTATACCCCAAACACCAAACATTACTATTAAACCAATAAGTCCCCAAATCATAAATTGCTTACCTTTGGCTTTTTTGGCTTCTTCATCACTATTTATGACATACTGCACAATCCCCCAAATAAACATAGCCACCGCTAAAGCAATAATAAGAGGAAGGGCTGAGCTATAAATAAAACAGGTGGCATAATTGAATAGATTTCCTAATTTTGGATCAGCGCCAAGGTCGCAAAATCCCTGGGCATTAGTTCCTATGTTACCAGGGTTGATATTTTGAGTAAAGTTTGAAATAAGTCCAGCGCCTTGGTCAAGTCCGAAAGTATTTATAACAATAGTAACTAAACCTTGTAGGGCAAAAATAATTACAAAACCAAGAAGACCATATATTATCTTATCTCTTCCTTTTTTCTTTGCTTCTTCGGTGTCGTTGATAAAATAAGTAACAACCCCCCATACAAAATAAACTATGCCCAAAAGAATCAAAACTGGAATGATTAACTTTAAAATAGAACCAGCTTTACATATTATATCTCCTATATTTGTGATCGTATCACTGCATACTAAATTTGTCATTTTATATTCAAAAAATTATTTACAATGCAAGCACTGTATCTCTTATTAGTAATGCGATAGCCCACGACCCTAGCAGTATCGCTGCGCCGATTAAAGTATAAAGTAATGCTCGTTTAGCTTCGCTCAATTTTTCTGAATTACCTTGAGCAGAGACAAAAAGAAAACCAGAATAAATTATGGCTAAAACGATAATAGGCATACCTATTTTAATTACTCCTTTTAGAATTTTTTCAACAAAACCACTCAAGGTTTGCGTGTTATCTCCTAGAGGATTAAAAATTTTGGTATCTTGAGCAAAAGACAAAACCGGCAAAACTAACATAAAAGCTATAAAAATGATGCTAAATAAGTTTTTCTTTATATAATTTATCCCATTAGAAATTTTATTATTCATAATTTTTTCTTTTAACTTCCCATTAGTGAATTTCTAACGGGACAAGTCCTTTTATTATACCGCTTATAATCCCAAAAACAAACCTATTTCAAAAATGACGTACCAGTATAACCAACTATTGATAATATGGTTTTAATTATCAGAAAAGCAGCAGCTGCCACGATTAAACCTATAGCCACATTGGTAAAAATACTTTTTGCTTTAGATTTCTTTTCAGTTGATCCCCCAGAAGTAACAAGTTCAAAACCGGCATAAGCGAACATTATGGCAGCAATAGGAAGAACTAAACTAGTAAAAATAAAAGTAATTACATTATTTATCAAAGTTAGGAAATCATTAAAACCGCAAGGATTGGCTATTTTTCCGCTGGCATCGCTTATCCCGCATTTTACCAAACCTGGACTGGTATCTGCAGGAGGTGCAGGAGGTGGAGGAGGAGGTGGATTGGAAATTTTAGCTTTACAAACATTATTGACTAACTCTTCTGTTTTTGGATCACAGACAGGTGAAGTTTTAGTTTTGCAGACATTATTAACTAACTCTTGCGTTTTTGGGTCACAAACAAGTGAAGTTTTAATTTTACAAACATTATTAGTTAAAATTTCCAATGAAGTACAAATAGGCGGATAAGAAAAAGCAACACCATCTGTTCTCACGGCAAATGGATATGTTACCCCATAAGGAATAACACCGGTTCTCATATATAAAGTCTCGCCATAATATTTTTTAGTAGAATCGTCTTCAGAACAAGTAACTTTTTTATCGGGATTTTCTTCAAAACAACCAACTGTCCGAAAATAATAATCTGAGTAAGATTTAAGTTCCGGGCTTGTGTAAAAATCACCATATTCATTAACATCCGTATCTCGCCTGATAATAATTGTCTTTTCTCTATCTGTTGGATCGTCTAAATTATTGTCATCTTTTTTAAACTCAAAATAAGTAGTAAATGGTTTTTTATCAAAATTACCGGAATAATATCCACCAAAAACAAAAGAACTGGCGCTCAATATTGAATATCCAGTTGTTTCTACTTTAATAGTCTCTTCAGCTAAAACTTTTGTATTGTTGGAAATAAAAAACAAAGAAAAAACTCCAAAAAAGATGAGAGCGATGATTAAAAATGATTTAAGTTTTATTTTACTCATAATATCTATTTAATTAATAATAACCCCAGTTTGCTACTGGCATCATTTATGGACTGGGTCGCAGACATACTATTGGAAAGCACTTTTTCAACCATCCCTTGAAAAATATTATTGGTATCTTTAGGTGATGGATCAAGCCAACTTTTAGAAAAAAGAGCAGAAGAATAAAAAGTAGGCAAATAGGCATCTGTCGGTACAATTTTGAGTAAATCTCGACGAGCTGGAGCGATCCCCAGAGAAGTAGCCAGTTTAGCGGCAAAATCACTATTAGCCAAAAGTCCTGCGGCGATGAAAGCGGTATTTAGATTTTTAGAAAAAGAAGAAATAGCTACACCCGTTACCTTGGCAGAAGTTAATTTGAAATTACTATTTCTAATCTGAGGCATAGAAGCTACTAAAAAATTCTGATTGGGATTTTTATTAATTAAAGATTGAAGTTCGCTGGCATAACCGAAATAAAACACTAAATTTTCGGCACTGAAAGCATCACCGGAATTTGAAAACGATTTATTCCAAGAATAAACATTTTTTAACGGATCGGCAAAATCTGCATAAAATTGCAAAGTTGAACCTAAAGTATTTCCTGCATCGTTCCTATTCAAAACAGAAATAAAAAATCCATTTTTTTCAGTAATAATAGGATTCCCTACTTGCATAAAAAGAGTGGCTAAAATATCCTTGGCGTGTAAAACATTAGAAAATTGCCCCATAGCTACTGTACTTTTTAAAATAGTACCTCTCTCGTCTTTTTTATTTAAAACTGGAATAAGATTAGCAAATTCGTCCCAGTAAGTTGGTGCATAAATAATACTATTGGCGTCAAGTATACTTCGATTGTAATACATCATTAAAGGATCAACAGTAAGCGGAAGAGCCAGCACTCCTTTGGAAGTTAAAAATACTTCCCCTCCCCCAACAAAACTATTTTTAAAAGTACTCAATGGAAAACTAGTATATGGAATAGTATAAATTTTATTACTATATTTGTAAGCCAAATCATCAGAGATAAAAAATAAATCAGGACCAACTCCGGAAGCGAGTGCTTCCAATAAATCACCATCAAAAGTATCTGCAGATTTTTCAACATATTTTACGACAAAAGTAGGATTGGCTCGATTAAAATCTTCCAACAAAGAAACAATAACTTGAGATTTTACTGTACCCCATAAAACCACCGTACCTTGCGCGCCAGTATTATTATCTTGATTTCCGAGAGGAATAGCGCCAGAAAAAACAAAAACACCCAAAATAGCGGCGGCAATGAATACAACTAAAATTATAATTTGAAAATTCCCTTTCATGGTTGATTTATAACGAGCGAAGCGACTATATAAATCTCCACCCTGTTAAATGTCCTTCGGACAATTTTTACTCCACAAAAATTATTTAACAGGGTTAAGAAAATCATATTCGTTTCACTCATTGATTTTCATTAATATTATACCATAATGATGAGCCCCCGCATCAATATCACGTTGCCAGACAAAACCTTTGTTTTCGAACATTTCTCGGGCTATACTTTTTGGAATGACTTTATCAAAATTAGGCCCAATAGAAGATGATCCGTCAGACCAGTCAATCAGGAGCAATTTGCCTTCGGGTTTTAATATTCTTTTTATTTCTTCTATAAATTTATCTTTATCTATCACTTGAAAAAATATATTGGAAGCAATAATAGCATCTATAATATTATCTTTCAATTTGGTTCCACCCTTTTTTTCTACATCTCCCAAAAGACATTCCACATTATTAAGGTGAGCTTCTTTTGTTTTGTTATTAATTGTCGTTAAAAAATCTTTTTGTATTTCAATAGCATAAACTTTCCCCATCGGAACCATTTTAGCTGCAGGAATAGTATAAAAACCAGAGCCAGCACCCAAATCTGCCACAATCATATTTTCTCTTAAATCAAAAGCTTTTAAGTTTTTTACTGGATCGGCAAACATAATTTAATTATATCACTAAAAACACGTGAGGGAGGCAATGTTGTCCCCTGCACGGAGACGCATGATAGTCACACCTTGAGTTTGTCTGCCTAAAGATGAAATATCTTTCAAAGCTGTTTTAATTACTTGGCCTTTCTTTGACATAGCTATTAATTCTTCCTCCTGGTCGGTCAATACTTTAGCTACAATTAATTTGCCAGTTTTTGGAGTTACTTTTGCAGTCTTAATACCAGAACCACCACGTTTCTGAACTTTATATTCTTTCAAAGAAGTCTTCTTACCAAAACCATTTACACTCATGGTTAAAAATGAACCATCTCTATTTTCTTTTTTTACAACATCTACACCAATCACTTCATCAGCTTTTCCGAGTTTTATTCCACGTACTCCTCCAGCCGTTCTGCCCATTTCTCTTATGTCAGATTCCTTAAATCTGATAGATTGTCCGCCAGAAGTAGCCACCATCACTTCATCTCCTTTCTCCACCAACAATGCAGAAACTAATTGATCACTCTTATCTAAACGGATAGCGATGATTCCACTTCTTCTTACATCTTTGAAACTTTCGCCAGACATTTTTTTAGAAGTGCCATCTTTAGTAGTGAGCATTAAAGAAATAGGAGATTTTTTTAGTTCTTTCGGCATCGGCAAAATGGAAGTAACTTTTTCATCATTATTTAAGGACAAGAAATTCATTATTGATTTTCCTTTGGTAGCTCGACGGCCTTCCGGAATATCAAACATTTTCATTTGATAAACTTTACCTAAATTAGTAAAGAAAAGTAAATCACTGTGAGTAGAACCAGATACCAACATAGTAACAAAATCTTCCTCTTTGGTTTCAAGATCCACTACTCCCACTCCTCCCCTTTTCTGCGCATGATATTCAGATGGGTCGGTGCGTTTAACATATCCACCGGCAGTGAAGACAAGCACTGTCTCTTTGTCTGGTATTAAATCTTCATCGGAAATTTCCTTATTTCCACCTTTTACTATTTTGGTTCTACGTGCGTCCGCATACTTTTCACGAATTTCTTTCAGTTCGGAAGAAATAACTCCCAATATTTTTTTAGCACTCGCCAAAAGATCCTTTGTTTCCTTGATAAATTTCTGTTTTTCTTCAAGTTCATTTTCCACCGCTTTTCTCTCCAATCCAGCCAATTTTTGTAATTTCATTTCCAGTATGGCAATGGTCTGCAATTCCGAAAACTTAAATTCCTTCATTAAATTAAATTTAGCCACTTGACTATCTTTGGAACCACGAATAATCGTAATCACTCGATCGATTTTATCCAAGGCTTTTTTCAAACCAAGTAAAATATGCTCGCGTTCTTCCGCTTTTCTTAAGTCATAAATATTTCTTCTTTTGACAACTTCTTTTCTGTGTTCAATAAACAAAGCAAGAATTGATTTCAAAGAAAGAGTCTGAGGCACGCCATCTACCAAGGCTACAACATTAAAATTGAAATTTGATTCAAGTTGAGTATTTTTATAAATATAATTCAAAACTTTTTCCGGCACCGCTGTATTTTTTAAATCAATCACGATTCTAATATCTTTAGTCGATTCATCTCGCAAACCTTTAATACCATCAAGTTTCTTTTCTTGTACTAGTTCTGCAATAGCCATTATTAAATTAGCTTTATTCACTCGATAAGGAATAGAGGTAATAATAATTTGAAATCCACCTTTCTGTTCTACTATTTCTGCTTCTCCACGACAAACAACCCCACCACGTCCTGTGCCATATGCGTGAAGCATATCTTTATAATTATAAGCAATACCTCCCGTAGGAAAATCTGGACCCTTTACGAATTGCATTAAATCTTCAGTGGTAGCATCTTCATTCTCGATTAAATAATTTGTAGCATCTAATACTTCAGCTAAATTGTGCGGAGGAATATTAGTAGCCATACCAACAGCAATACCAAGGGTACCATTCAATAAGAGTGCAGGTACCGCCGATGGAAGAACTACTGGTTCTGTCCGAGTCTGATCATAGTTCGGACGAAAATCAACTGTCTCTTTTTCTAAATCTTGCAAAAGCAAGGAAGAAATTTTTGACATTTTTGCTTCGGTATAACGCATAGCAGCAGCATTATCTCCGTCGATCGAACCAAAGTTTCCTTGCCCTAAAATTAAAGGATAGCGATAAGAAAATTCTTGCGCCATTCCAACCATAGTGTCATAAACAGCTACATCTCCATGTGGATGATATTTTCCTAAAACATCTCCGACGATAGCGGCAGATTTTCGAAAACGGGCAGTAGAGGTAAGCCCCATTTCGTTCATTCCAAATAAGATTTTACGATGCACCGGTTTCAATCCATCCCTAACGTCTGGTAAGGCACGCGCAGTAATAACGGACATAGCATATGCCAAATAAGAATCTTTCATCTCTGTCACTACATCTACTGAAATTACTTCACCCGTTCGCATTTCAATTGGTTCTTTATCTTTTTTTGCCATCCTATTATAAAATTATTTAATAATGCTTCTGTAATTTAATTACGTCCAGTTAATTTTATAACAGGACAAGTAAATATTTATTATTGTGTGTCTGTAGTACTTTTATACCCATCAACTATGTTATCTTTTAATACAGAAAATGGTTGAAGATCTTGTTTTATCTTTACCTGAGTATCGGGATTGGCTAAACTTTTTCCTAGACTAAAAACCCAAAGTAAAACCATAATAAGGGCTACGGCAAAAATAAGGATATGTAAAATATGTCTTCTAACTTCCTCTGGTTGTTTTCTTAAATGATGAATTATTTTTCTCATATATTTTTTTAAAACCCCGACGATTCTATCGGGGTCCCGACTTTACGTCGGGATTAAACAGCTTGTAATATAACCACTTCCCCTTCTTTACCATCCAAATCTTTTAATTTGAGAGTTAATTTATCTACCACTTCCGCTTTTTCTTCTCCCATTTCTTTCAAAAACATTTTCAGAGAATCATTATTATAACTCATCGGGATAATTAATTTTGGTTCGAATAATAATACCAACTTGGCAGCTGATTTAGCATCCAAAAAACTTACATCTTTAGATACATTCTTCCCACCGATTGGAACAAAGAGAATATCTGGACTATCAATAACTTCTTGAGCTTCTTTGGAAATTTCAGGATCTGCTAGCGCGCCCAAAAATGCCACTTTTATATTATCTAAAGTAAATGAATAAATTGTATTAATATAATTTTCACCAGAAACTAAAGCCTTGGACATTGCTCCTTTTATAAAAACATCTTTTACTTCATAATCTCCGGGACCGCTCACTACAAAAGGCATACGTTCGCCGTGAGAAAGTTGTTCTACCCCATTAAAAAGAGAATGATTAGTGGTAACAAATGCTATGTCCGAACCGAAGTGCGCAGAGACATCTGATTTAGCTGTTTTACTAACAGGATTAAAAGCCAAGACCATTTCCCCTTGCCCCATCTTAAAGAATTGTTCTCCGAAATATGTGATTATCATTCTATATATTATATCAAATTGACAGATAAAAACAAACGAGAAAAGATGTTTTTAATGTTGGAAATACTTACCCCCACACCTTTTAAGAGAAAAAACAAAAGACGTGGGGGCTTGTCTTTTTTTTGTAATTATAGTAAGATTATTTATATTATCAGCCAAAGGCTGATCCGCCTCAGGTGGAAAAGCAGGATTTAGGGTAACCCTAATAGACGCAAGTCAAATTAGAACCTAAGCCTTACATCCGCTTCATGGCGGATTTTTTTAATCAATTATGAAAAAAGAAGAAATCGTAAAAGATGTGCAGGAAAATTTAGTACTAAAATCTATCGTTGATAGAAGTGCTACCAGACCTGAAGTTGATTCTCTGGTGGAAGGTCCAGTAATTTTAGTGGAAAAATCATCAGTCTTTGTTGATCTATCTCCTTTTGGTACAGGAATTATTTACGGCCGTGAATTTATTAATGCCAAAGATATTATCAAAAAAATAAGTTTGGGTGATATTATCAAAGCAAAAGTTGTTGAAAAAGAAAATGAAAATGGCTATACAGAACTTTCTCTAAAAGAAGCCAAACAAGCGCTCACTTGGAGCGAAGCGGAAAAGGCGATCAAAGCAAAAACTGTTTTGGATTTGGAAATAAAAGATGCCAACAAAGGCGGCTTGATTTTAGAATGGCAAGGCATACAAGGTTTCTTGCCCGCTTCTCAACTTAAAGCTGATCACTATCCTCGTGTTTTGGATTCAGACAAAGATAAAATATTAAAAGAATTAAAAAAATTAGTTGGTGAGAAAATTTCTGTCATGATTATTTCTACTTTACCGAAAGAAGGTAAATTAATTTTCTCCGAAAAAGACAACAATCCTGACGAGAAAAAAGAAATTTTAAGCAAATATACTGTCGGCGATGAACTTGAGTGCACTGTAGCAGGACTAGTAGATTTCGGAGTATTCTTAAAATTGGAAGATGGCTTAGAGGGACTTGTGCATATATCTGAACTTGATTGGGGTTTAGTAGAAGACCCTCGCAGTATGTTTAAGGTGGGAGATAAAGTTAAGGCTAAAGTAATCGAAATAAAAGATGGAAAAATTTCTCTCTCCATTAAAGCTCTCAAGGAAAACCCTTGGACAGAATACGAAGGCAAATTAAAAAAGGGCGATATCATCAAAGGTGTGGTTATTAAATACAATAAACACGGCGCTCTTGTTTCCATTAAAGAAGGAGTAGCTGGCTTGGTACATAATTCAACTTTCGGTTCGGAATCAAAGCTTCGAGAAAAATTAGAACTCGGAAAAAATTATAATTTTCAAATCACCCTATTTGAACCCAAAGAACACAAAATGACGTTAGTGCATTTAGAATAAAATCCCAAATAGTGCTTTTTTCGGCATACGCAATATTAGATTCAGTTACCACATTCAGGTTAGAGTGCGAGCCGTGAAAAAGCAGCTATTTGAGATTTTATTATGCTTTCGCTTCTGTGCCTAAATCTTCCGGTCCGATAGCATTCATAATAGATTTAACCTGCTTTACATAATTACGAACAATAGAAGGAGGATTATAAGCTTTCAAAATTTGGTCTGTAGTTTTATCGGCATAATGTCTTTCAGTATTTGGATTATTACCTCCTAAATTCATAGCAACAATTTCAATTGCTTTATTTAAAGAATCAAAACCAATCTTACAAGAACCCCAGCCAAAAGGATTATTTTCAACTTTTTTACAGTCAAATTTCCCTCCGGTAGATTCCCGAACAGCAATGGCAGGCAAAAGACGCCAGTCAAGATCATTCTTCTCAGCTTCTTGTACCATTTTCATACCCATACCGAAAAGCGGCATATCGCGCGATTCGAAATAACTATCTATAGCTTCCGCTTTAGCTTTCAAATCTTTAGCTTTCTGATCTAAAACCTGGTTAAAGGTCAAAAGACCATTAGCTTCAATATTCTTTTTTTGTATAAATACGGTCTGAGTAGTGTCTTGAGTGGCATTAAGTATGATACTTCCCAAGGGCACAGTTGTTCCTGTCATGAAAGGCAAAAACATCAGAGATTGAGCAAACCGTATTAAATTGTTTTTATTCATATTAGAGCGGTATATGCTCCGCCAACTCTTGGAAGTCTTATGAACTTTTACTGGCTTTTTGTCTAAAACAGCCCTTATTTAAAGGCTTTCCAACCTATTAACAAGGACATACGTATATCTTAGCATATTGGGTATTAAAAGTCAATAGTTATACAATGATTTATATAACTGTCAAGTCTAAGAGAATTTGAAGATTTTATCGGTTATTTTATAGGCTTCCCCCGCTCCCATCGTTACAAATACGTCGTTTTTTCCTAAATTCAACTCTTTTACAAATTTTTCAGCTGATTCGAAGTCTGGAAAGGCTTTGGCGTTATCCCCAGCTAGATTGATAGCGCTAGCCAATTTCTCGCTTGAGATGCTCTCATCCTTCTCTTCCCTGGCAAAAAAGATAGGTAATAAATAAACATTGTCTGCTCCTCTAAAACTTTTTGCAAAATCATTGAAAAGAGCTTTGGTTCTACTATAGAGATGTGGTTGAAAAACTACAGTAATCTTTTTCTCTCCAACTGGATAAACCCCCACACCTTTTACTTTGTGAAAGGTGTGGGGGTAAAGTTCTCGTAAAGCTTCTAAACTCGCTCTTATTTC
>Ga0265296_1001833_pt1 | contig 22849 bp, 17 predicted proteins | sample MunlanPumphouse1_FD_189073 | JGI IMG/M metagenome (GOLD analysis project Ga0265296, IMG submission 189073) | Groundwater microbial communities from a municipal landfill in Southern Ontario, Canada - Pumphouse #1 | ecosystem: Environmental > Aquatic > Deep subsurface > Groundwater | place... | reverse complement strand
CGGGTCCACGAAAAGTGCCAATGGAAGCGTGGCTGTGGTCCGGTTCTTGGTGGCGGAGACGAGTGATGGACAGATGATGTAAGTGGGCCTTGACAGCGGCCGGCCTTCTCATGGAAGACTGCGTAAGCCGCTCGTTGCCGGCGGGCACGGCGCGGACCGTCAGGCGCCGGCGGGCGCTCCGGCGGGCACGCCGCGCCCGAGCACGCGGGTGAGGAACTCGCCCGTGTGCGACGTCCCGGGCAGGCCGGCGAGGTCCTCCGGCGTGCCGACGGCGACGATGGCGCCGCCCTCCTCCCCGCCCTCGGGGCCGAGGTCGACGACCCAGTCGGCGCTCTTGATCACGTCGAGGTTGTGCTCGATGACGACCACCGTGTTGCCCTGGTCGACCAGCCGCTGCAGCATCTCGAGGAGCTTCTCGATGTCGGCGAAGTGCAGACCGGTGGTGGGCTCGTCGAGGATGTACAGCGTTTTGCCGGTGGCCACCTTGCTGAGCTCGCTGGCCAGCTTGACCCGCTGTGCCTCGCCCCCGGAGAGCGTGGTCGCCGGCTGGCCCAGCTTGACGTAGCCGAGGCCGACGTCGTCGAGCGCCTTGAGCCGGCGGGCGATGCGCGGCACGTTGGCGAAGAAGCCCACCGCATCCTCGACGCTCAACTCGAGCACCTCGGCGATGTTCTTGCCCTTGTACCAGACCTCGAGCGTGTCGCGGTTATAGCGCTTGCCGCGGCAGGCCTCGCAAGGCACGTAGACGTCGGGCAGGAAGTGCATCTCGATCTTGATCTGGCCGTCGCCCTTGCAGGTCTCGCAGCGGCCACCCTTGACGTTGAAGCTGAAGCGCCCGGGCTTGTAGCCGCGCAGCTTGCTCTCCGGCGTCTGGGAGAAGAGCTGGCGGATGTGGTCGAACACACCGGTGTACGTCGCCGGGTTGCTGCGCGGCGTGCGCCCGATGGGCGACTGGTCGATATCGATGACCTTGTCGAGGAGCCGTGCCCCATCGATGCCGTCGTGGGCCCCAGGGCGGAGCTTGGAGACGCGGCTGAGACGGCTCGCCATACCCTTGTAGAGGATCTCGTTGACGAGCGTCGACTTGCCCGACCCCGAGACTCCTGTGACGCAGGTGAACGCCGAGAGCGGGAAGGCGACGTCGATGCCGCGCAGGTTGTGCATGCGGGCGCCGCGCACCGTGAACCATTCCACCGGCAGGCGACGCTGGCCAGGGACGGCGATGCGGCGCCGGCCGGCGAGGAAGTCGCCCGTGAGCGACGCCGGGTCGGCCATGACGGCCGCCGGCGTCCCCTCGGCGACCACCTGCCCGCCGTGCTCGCCGGCCCCCGGACCCATGTCGACGATGTGATCGGCCGAGCGCATCGTCTCCTCGTCGTGCTCGACGACGATCACCGTGTTGCCCAGGTCCCGCAAGCGCAGCAGGGTGTCGATGAGGCGCCGGTTGTCGCGCTGGTGCAGGCCGATGCTGGGCTCGTCGAGGATGTAGAGCACGCCCACCAGCGCCGAGCCGATCTGGGTCGCGAGGCGGATGCGCTGCGCCTCGCCGCCCGAGAGCGTGGCCGAGGCGCGCTGCAGCGAGAGGTACCCCACCCCGACGTCGTTGAGGAAGGTGAGGCGCTCGATGACCTCCTTGATGACTCGGCCGCCGATGAGCCGCTCGGTCGCCGTGAGCTCGAGGCCGTGCAGGAAGGCCAGCGCCTCGCGCACGCTGAGCAGGGTGAACTCGTGGAGGTTGCGCTCGCCGACCGTCACGGCCAGGCTCGTCGGCTTGAGCCGCGCGCCCTTGCACTCCGGGCACGGGCGCTCCGCCATGTACTCCTCGATCCGCTGGCGCACCAGCTCCGACTCGGTCTCGGCGAAGCGCCGCTGCAGATGTTTGACGATGCCGGGGAAGCTCGAATTGTAATGGCGCATGCGGCCCTGGTAGTTGCGGTAGCTGAGCGGGATGCGCTCCTTGCCGGTGCCGAAGAGGAAGAGGTCGCGGTGCTCCTGCGGCAGCTCGTCCCACGGCTTGTCCGTGTCGACGCCGAAGGTGGTGGCGATGGACTCGAAGACCTGCTCCAGCCAGCCGAACGACAGCTGGCCGTAGGGGAGCAGGGCGCCCTTGTCGATGCTCACCGAGCCGTCCGGAACCACCAGGCCGGGGTCGATCTCCTGTGTGGCGCCGAGGCCGTGGCAGAACGGGCAGGCGCCGTGCGGGCTGTTGAAGCTGAACACGCGCGGCTGGATCTCGGGCAGCGAGATGCCGCAGTGTACGCAGGCGAACTTCTCGCTGAACGTGAGCGTGACCCCCTCGGCGGTCTCGACCTCGACGAGGCCGTCGGCGAGCTGGGCGGCGGTCTCGATGGAGTCGGTGAGCCGCCGCCGCAGGCCGTCCTTCATGACGAGCCGGTCGACGATGACGGCGATGTCGTGCTTGTACTTCTTGTCGAGGTCGATCTGCTCCTCGAGCTCGCGGACCTCACCGTCCACCTTGACGCGGGTGAAACCGTCGGCGCGGAACTGCTCGAAGAGCTTGCCGTACTCACCCTTGCGGCCGCGGACCACCGGCGCCACGACGCTGAACCGGGTGCCGTCGCCGAGCTCGCATACCTGGTCGACGATCTGCTGGATGCTCTGCCCGGCGATGGGGCGGCCGCATTGCGGGCAGTGCGGGTGGCCGATGCGGGCGTACAGGAGGCGCAGGTAGTCGTAGATCTCGGTGACCGTGCCGACCGTGGAGCGCGGGTTGCGCGAGGTGGTCTTCTGGTCGATGGAGATCGCCGGGGACAGGCCCTCGATCGAGTCGACGTCGGGCTTGTCCATCTGGCCGAGGAACTGGCGCGCGTAGGCCGAGAGGCTCTCGACGTAGCGCCGCTGGCCCTCCGCGTAGATGGTGTCGAAGGCCAGCGAGCTCTTCCCCGAGCCCGAGAGGCCGGTGATGACGATGAACCGGTCGCGCGGCAGGCGCAGCGAGATGTCCTTCAGGTTGTGCTCGCGGGCCCCGCTGATGACGAGATCGTGGTTCATGTGTTCAGCTTGACTCCTGATCGTGGGCCGCTGCGGACGGAAGCCCAGCGGCGATTGCGGCAGGACGCGCGGACGCTCCGAACGGGACGGACCCCGGGTCCGGGGCGAGGCCCGCCGCCCAGGAACAGACTCCCACCAGGCCGTACGGGATGTAGTCCATTGTATCCGCTAGACGTGACGGACGCGGCCTTCGGGCTCGCTGGTCCTCTCGTCACGATCACCGGGGCGGCGAGAGCGAAGCGAGACGTGCGGCCGGTCCTGCCGGGGCGGACGCGGCGACCCATGTCCACGTCAGGGCTCCGCCGGCTCAATGACGGCGGCTCCGGGCAGCGGGTGGCCCGTCCGGGGGGCGTGGCGCCCCCCGGTCATCAGTGCGTAAGCCCGTGGTAGCCGCCGCCTCATGGCGACCGCCGCGCCCACTGACGCGGCCACCGTGAGCGCCCAGACGACGACATACTGCAGGAGCCGCACCCACTGGTCATCCCCCGAGTACGGCAGAGCGCGGTGCGCCAGCAGGCTCAGAAGCGGGAACTGGCACAGGTACAGGAAGAACGAATAGGTGGACACGGACGACGCGGCCGCCGACAGCGCCCGCCAGCGTCGCGCCCGCGCGGCCGCAAGATCGAAGCCGAACCAGACCGCCGGGACGCCGAGTGCGACAACGCCCAGCAAGCCCGCCCGGGCCCCGTAGCCGTGCCCGCTGCCGAGGAGGGCGTACAGCGCACAGGCACACAGCCAGAGCGGCAGAAGCAGCGGGACCAGCCATCGCGGGAGTCTGGGCGCGCGCCAGCGGAGGATGGAGAAAGCCGCTCCCACGATGAAGGGGAAGAAGACGGTGGGGCTCATCCACAGGAGCTGGGAGCTGGAGGGCCAGCCCGACACCCACCAGACCAACCCCGCGACCAGGACCCAGCCGCGCGTAGAGCTGACGCAGACGTAGATGATCGGCGCGACCAGCACGCAACCCATGAGCGATTGCAGGAACCACAACTGGCCCATGGCCGGCTGGACGAGCCACATGCGTAAGCCTGCCCCGATGGAGCGCACCGACTCAGCCTCCGGAGCTCTGCCGAAATCGAGGGTCTGCGCCGCGACCACGTAGAGGAGCCCCAGGGCGCTCCAGATCAGGAACGGCACGAGCAGACTCCAGAACCGCCGACGGTACTTGGCTGAGAAGGCGGCGACAGAAGGGGACAGGCTTCTGAAGAAGAGGTAGCCGGACAGACCGCCGAGGAAGGGCATGCCCCAGCGCATGACCGCCAGCGACCAGAATCGCGGCAAGAAAGGTCGCGCGAACAGGTCCGTCGGCAAGAAGGCGCCCGTGCCTGACCCCCCGTAGGTGGCGAAGTAGGCGTGGAACCAGATGATCGCCACGACCGCCAGGAACCTCATGACGGCCAGCTTCTTGGAAAGGTAGGGTGTCATGGGTCCGGGTCCTAGCGAGGTCCAGCCTCGACGTTTACCTGTCTGCACGCCTGTCCGGCCGCCGGCGCGGCGGCTCCGAGGCCGGCTAGTCGATGAGCAGAAGGCCGGTCCACGCCGGATGGTCGGCGGCCGGCATCTCGACGGGGATGCCGGCGGCGTCGGCGGTGGCGATGACATCGATGCCCACCGCCTCCATCGACGGCCGCGCCTCGAAGGGATGCCGGCAGGCCTCGCCCGACGGGCCGACGCAGACATCGCAGAGCACGCAGTCGCCGCCCGCGTAGGCGGCGGCGAAGCGGTAACCAAGCTTGAAGGCCTCGGCCTCGAGGGCGGTCATGACGGCGGCGAACTCGTTCTGGCTCTCGCGGAGCGTGCGCTCGTAGCCCTGTTGCCGGGCCTCGCCGCCAGCCGTGGCCGCCGCCCCGGCCGCCTTGGCCTCGGCGTAGCCCATGCCGGCCAAGGCATCGTCGACGGCCGTCTGGGTGAGCGGGATGCCACGCTGCACGACCAGCGTGTCGCCGTACCGGGCCAGCGCCTCACGCGTCTCGGCCGGCGACGGCGTGTGCGGCGGGCACATCAGGTTGACGCCGTAGTGGGCGCAGAGCGGGATGCGGCACTTGAGGCGGACGCGCTCGTCGACGACCACGGCGCGCGCCGGCAGCGGCGCCGCCCTGTCGGCGCCGAGGGCGCGCGCCCTCGCCACCAGGTGCTGGATGTGCAGCGCGTCAGCCAACCTTGCTCCCCCTTCGGACGAGCTCTTTGCCGAGCTCCTTGATCTCGTCGCGCAACCTGGCCGCGTACTCGAACTTGAGCTGGTCCGCGGCCTCGAACATCTCGGCCTCGAGGCCGGCGATGAGCTTCTCGAGGTCGGCCTTGGGCAGCGCCATCTTCTTGGCCACGGCCTTGGCGGCGCGGCGGCCTTTGGTGGGCACCGCCGCCGCGTCGCTGACCATCTGGGCGATGTCGGTGACCGCCTTGACGACGCTCCGCGGCGTGATGCCGTGAGCCTCATTGTAGGCCGTCTGCCGGGTGCGGCGCCGCTCGGTCTCGCCGATGGCGACCGTCATCGCCGCGGTCATCCGGTCGGCGTACATGATGACCCTGCCGTCGACGTGACGGGCGGCGCGGCCGATGGTCTGGATGAGCGCGGTCTGCCCGCGCAGGAAGCCCTCCTTGTCGGCGTCGAGGATCGCCACCAGCGTGACTTCCGGGAGGTCCAGGCCCTCGCGCAGCAGGTTGATGCCGACCAGCACGTCGAACTCGCCGAGCCGCAGATCGCGGACGATCTGGATGCGCTCCAGGGTGTCGACCTCGCTGTGCAGGTAGCGTACCTTGAAGCCGTTCTCGAGCAGGTAGTCGGTGAGGTCCTCGCTCATGCGTTTGGTCAGCGTCGTGATGAGCACCCGCTGGTCCTTGTCCACCCGCCGCCGGATCTCGTTCATGAGGTCGTCGATCTGGCCCTCGGTGGGCCGCACCTCGACCGCGGGGTCGATGAGGCCGGTGGGCCGGATGATCTGCTCCGCGATGTTGACGCTGTGGGCGAGCTCGAACTGGGCCGGGGTGGCGCTGACGAAGACGATCTGCGGCACCTTGGCGAGGAACTCGTCGATGCGCAGCGGCCGGTTGTCGAGCGCACTGGGCAGGCGGAAGCCGTAGTCGACCAGCATGTTCTTGCGCGACTTGTCGCCCTCGGACATGGCGCGGATCTGGGGCAGGGTCATGTGCGATTCGTCGATGAAGCAGAGGAACTCGTCGGGGAAGTAGTCGAGCAGGCAGTTGGGCGTCGCCCCGGGCTCCTTGCCGAGCAGGATGCGGGAGTAGTTCTCGATGCCGTTGCAGTAGCCCATCTCGCGCAGCATCTCCATGTCGTAGAGCGTGCGCTGACGCAGGCGGTGCGCCTCGAGGACCTTGCCGTTGGCCTCGAACCAGGCGCAGCGCTCGTCCAGCTCACGCTGGATCTCGACGAGGGCGCGCTCGACTGCGGGGCTGTCGGTGACGAAGTGGGTGGCCGGGTAGATGGCGACGTGCTCGGGCTTCTCGACGACCTCGCCGCCCACCGGGTCGAAGCTGACCAGTTGCTCGACCTCGTCGCCCCAGAGCTGCACGCGGATAGCGGTGTCCTGGGCGGCCGGCCAGATCTCGACTGAGTCGCCGCGCACGCGGAACTTGCCGCGCGCCGGCTCGAAGTCGTTGCGCGCGTACTGGATGTCGACGAGCTTGCGCAGCATCTCGTCGCGGTCGAAGGTGTCGCCCACCCGCAGGAGCACCATCTTGTCGAGGTAGTCCTCGGGCGAGCCCAGGCCGTAGATGCAGCTCACACTGGCGACGATGACCACGTCGCGGCGGAGGAAGAGCGAGGTCGTCGCGGAATGGCGCAGGCGGTCGATCTCGTCGTTGATCGACGAATCCTTCTCGATGTACAGGTCCTGCGCCGGGACGTAGGCCTCGGGCTGGTAGTAGTCGTAGTAGCTGACGAAGTACTCGACGGCGCTCTCCGGGAAGAACTCGCGGAACTCGTTGCAGAGCTGCGCCGCCAGGGTCTTGTTGTGGGCGATGACCAGCGCCGGGCGGCCGACCTTCTCGATGACGTTGGCCATGGTGAAGGTCTTGCCCGAGCCGGTGACGCCGAGCAGTGTCTGGAAGCGGTCGCCGCGCCCCACGCCTTCGGCCAGCGCGGCGACCGCCTCCGGCTGATCGCCGGTGAGGCCGTACTCAGCCTGGATCCTGAACTCGCTCATGGGTCCGACTCTACCAACACGAACAGGTGTTCGCAACAGGCAGCGTGCTCACGAGGCGCGCCGCAGGCGGTCCCCGTAGAGCTCGCGGTAGAGCCGGCGGCGTTCGAGCACCCGGCGCACGTACTCACGGGTCTCCGGGAAGGGGATATCGGCCGTCCGGAGCCGGCGCCCGTCGGCGGCCGCGTCATCGAGCCAGACGGCCACCCTCGCGGCGCCGGCGTTGTACGCCGCGACCGCCGCCAGGGTGTCTCCGCCGAACTCGTCGAGCAGGCGGCGAAGGTAGTAGCTGCCGTAGCGCACGTTGACCCGCGGGTCCTCGAGGTCGGCGGCCTCGAAGGCGACGCCGCCGGTCTCGCGGGCGATCTGCGCCGCCGTGGCCGGCAGCACCTGCATGAGGCCGACCGCGCCGGAGGACGAGACGGCGCGCTCGTCGAACCCACTCTCGGTGGAGATCACGGCCGCGACCAGAGCCGGGTCGAGGTGCTGGCGGCGGGCGGCGGTGCGGATGGCGCCGTCATGCTCGAGCGGGTAGGCGAGGCGCGAGTACCAGCCGGCGGCCGGCTCGGCGGTGAAGCTCGCCCCCGCGCAGCGCAACACTCCGAGCCCCGCGGCGGCGGCCACGGCCACCACCACGGCGAGCAGCAGGAGCCGCCTCACGGGCGCCGCCCGGGAGCGGCCTCCGGCCCGTCGCCGGCGGCGGCGGCGAGCACGTGGGCCACCGTCTCCCCCACGAAGTCGCGGAGCTCCTTGCGGGTGCCGGTGTTGTGGAACACGAAGTCGCTGCGGGCGATCTTCTCGTCCTCCGGCATCTGCTGCTTCAGGCGGCGACCGAACTCACTTGCCGTGAGCTTCGCCGTGAGGCGACGCCGGCGTATGTCCGGCGGCGCCGTGATGAGGACGACGTAGTCGAACGCCTCCGCGAACCCGGTCTCGAACAGCAGCGGTACCTCGGCGACGACCAGAGCCGGCCGCGGGGCGACCGCCTCCTGGCCTGCGGCGAACTCGGCCACCGCGGTGCGCACGTGCGGATGCAGCAGCCGCTCGAGCCACTGCAGCTCCTCGAGGTCGTGGAAGACGATGCGCGCCAGGGCGGGGCGGTTGACGACGTCGCCGACCACGACCTCGGCGTCATACCGCTCGCGGACGGCGGCGACGATGTCCGGCCGGGAGTAGAGCCCGTGGACGATGTCGTCGCTCGAGATCACAGCGGCGCCGAGCTCGCGCAGATAGGCAAGCGCGGTGGACTTGCCGGAGCCGATGCCCCCGGTGAGGCCGAGGCGCGGGATGGGGCTGGGCGTGGCGGTCATCTGGCGTGAGGCGCACGCGGGGGGCGGCAGCGACCGCCGCCCCCCGCCGCGCTCCGCTAGGCCTGCTCGCCTTCGCCGGCGGCCGGCGCGTCGTCGGCGGGCGGCGCGTCCTCGGCAGCCTCGTCATCGGACCGGCCGCCGGCCGGGAAGACGTCGTCGCTGAGCCCGAGCTCGGGCTCGACGACCGGCTCGGCCTCCGGCTCGACGGCCGGAGGCTCGGGCTCGACAGCTTCAGCCTCTTCCGTGGTCTCGGCGGCGCCTGCGGCACCTTCGTCCGCCTCGGCCGCGGCCACGTCGGCGGCGGCCTCCGGGGCCTCCTCGGCCGCGGCCTCAGCCTCGGCGCCGACGGCCTCTTCGGCCGCCTCGGCTCCCGGCTCGGGCTCGACGACCACAGGTCGCAGTGGCTTGACGTTGTCGCCGTCCACGCGCTTGATGCTCAAGCTGAGGCGGCGGCGCTCGGAGTCGACCTCGATGATCTTGACCTGGACCGTCTGCCCCACCGACACGACCTCGTCCGGGCGCTCGACGTGGCGGTTGGCCAGCTCGCTGATGTGCACCAGGCCCTCGATGCCCTCGTAGATCTCGACGAAGGCGCCGAAGGCGACGATCTTGGTGACCCGGCCGTCGACGACGTCGCCGACCTTGTGCTGGGCGACGATCTTCTGCCACGGGTCTTCCTGGGTCTGCTTGAGGCCCAGGCTGATGCGCTGGCGGTCGCGGTCGATGTCGAGCACCTTGACCTTGACCTTCTGGTTGACCTGCAGCACCTCGGACGGGTGGTTGATGTGCGTCCAGCTGAGCTCGCTGATGTGGATGAGGCCGTCGATCCCGTCCAGGTCGACGAAGGCGCCGAAGTCGACGATGTTGCTGATGGTGCCTTCGACCACGTCGCCCACATTGAGCTCGTCGATGATCTGCTGGCGGACCTCCTTGCGCTCCTCCTCGAGGACGGCGCGGCGGCTGAGGACCACGTTGTTGCGGTTGCGGTTCATCTCGATGACGCGGCAGTTGAGCTCCTGGCCGACGTACTCCTGGAGGTCCTGCACACGGCGGATGTCGACCAGGGAGGCGGGCAGGAAGCCGCGCACGCCGAGGTCGAGGATGAGGCCGCCCTTGACCACCTCGATGACCGTGCCGGTGACGGGTTCGCCGCTCTCGAAGGCGCCCTCGATACGCTTCCACGCCTTCTCGAACTTGGCGCGCTTCTTGCTGAGGATGAGGCGCCCGTCGGCGTCTTCCTTGGTCATCACGAGGGCGTCGATCTCCTCGCCCAGCGTGACCTCTTCCGACGTGTTGACGTTCTTGCGGATGCTGAGCTCGTTGACCGGGATGACGCCCTCGGACTTGTAGCCGATGTCGACCAGCACCTCGTCCTTGTCGATGCGCACGACGTTGCCGGTGACGATGTCGCCTTCGGAGAAGACGTTGATGGTGAGGTCGTAGTTGGGGACGATCTCGCCGTCCACCTCGATGAGGTAGCCCTCGCTGCCCTCCACGATACGCGGATCGTTGGCCGCTGCGAGCTGGGTGTCGATCGGTTTGTCAGCCATGTGGTGTAGACGCCTCCCGGTCAGAGTGCGGTCCGTCGTTGCCAGAAGGAAACGGCCCGCGGACCGCAGCGAGCCGAAACTAGCGGAGTATACCACGTTGACAAGGGCGGCCGAGAGGGCGGCCGCCCGCCGTCACTTCGCGGCCAGCCAGTCGTCGCCGACCCCGACCTCGACCTCGAGGGCGGGGTCCATCGCGTAGGCGCCGCACATCGCCTCGCGCAGGAGGGGCACGCACTCGTCCACCTCGCCCCGCGGGCACTCGAGGACGAGCTCGTCGTGCACCTGCAGCACGAGGCGCGAGGCCAGGCGCCGCCGTTCGAGCTCGCGCTGCACGGTCACCATGGCCACCTTGATGATGTCGGCGGCGGTTCCCTGCAGCACGGTGTTGACCGCCAGGCGTTCGCCCAGTGAGCGCACGTTGTAGGCACGTGACTGCAACTCCGGCACGGCGCGGCGGCGGCCGAACAGCGTCGTCACGTGACCGTCACGGGCCGCCTGGGCGATCACCTGCTCGCGGAACGCGCGCACCCGCGGGTACTTGGCGAAGTAGGCGTCGATGAAGGCCTTCGCCTCCTCCACCGGGATCTCCACCTGTTCGGAGAGGCCGTAGGCGGAGAGGCCGTACATGATACCGAAGTTGGTCGCCTTGGCGTGCTCGCGCTGGCGCTTGGTGACCTCGTCCACGGCGATCCCGGCAACGGCGGCAGCCGTGACGCGGTGCACGTCCTCGCCGCGGTGGTACGCGTCGAGCAGCGCCGGCTCCTGGGAGAGCAGCGCCATGAGCCGCAGCTCGATCTGCGAGTAGTCGGCGACCACCAGCGTGCAGCCCTCCTCGGCCACGAAGCAGGCGCGGATCTCGGCCCCCAACTCGGTGCGCACGGGGATGTTCTGGAGATTCGGGTTCACGCTCGAGAGGCGGCCGGTGGCGGCCACCGTCTGTTTGAAGGTCGTGTGCAGGCGGCCGGTACGTGGGTCGAGGGCCTCCGGCAGCGGCTCCAGATAGGTGTTCAAGAGCTTGGTGAGCTCGCGCCACTCCTCGACGGCCGGCACGATCGGGTGCTGGTCGCGCAGCCCGCGCAGCACGCGGGCGTCGGTGGAGTAGCCAGTCTTGCCCTTCTTCCCGGGCGCGAGGCCGAGGCGCCCGAAGAGCACCTCGGCGAGCTGCTGCGGCGAGCCGAGCGTGAACTCGCCGCCGGCCAGGCGCACGATCTCATCGCGGAGCTCGTCGACGCGATCGCGCACGCGAGCCGTGATCTCGCCCAGGCGGTACGGGTCCATCTTGATCCCCGCCGCCTCCATCTGCGCGAGGACGTGAACGAGCGGCAGCTCGATCTCGCGGAAGAGGCGCCCCAGGCCGAGCGAGTCCAGCCGCGGCTCCTGCTCCGCGGCGACGCGCCAGGTGAGCAGGGCGCGCGATGCGGCGGCGGCCTCCGCGATCGAGCCCTCCCCCGCGAGGGCGCCCTCTTCGGACCCGCCGAGGGCGAAGAGGCCGCGCTCCTTCTCGGGCCGCTCCGGCTGCAGCAGGTACGCCGCCACCGCGGTGTCGAAAGCCGGCCCGGTCGGCGCCACCGTGTACCCCGGCTGAGCTTTGGCGTCGTGGACGACGACGTGAGCCGCGAGGCGCCACAGAGCGGCCAGCCGGTCGGCCGGCGCGCTCGCCACCTGGACGACCGGCGCGCCGGCGGCGACGGCGACGGCGTAGGCCCCGTCGCCGTCCGGCTCGATGGCCAGCGCGGCCTCACCCTTCTCGAGGGTGGCCGCCAGCGGGCCGACGTCCGGCTCCCGCACGACCCGCACGGCCGGGCCGGCGCCCGCCGCCGAGGTGGGTGCGGGCGCCGGCGCGGGCGCCGGGGCTCCAGGTCCGGCGGCCATCTCCCGCAGCCGCCGCCGAAGGCTCTCGAACTCGTACTTGGCGAAGATCGCGTCGACGAGCTCGACGGGTAGCGTGTAGCCCCCGCGCGCCACGAGCTCGACGAGGTCCTCTTCGAGGGGCACGTCGAGCACCATGGTGGCCAGGCGCTTCGACAGCCGCGCCGTGGCCTCGTGCTCGGCCAGAAGGGCGCGCCGCTTCTCGCTCTTCACCTCCGGCAGGCGCTCGTAGAGGGCCTCTACGCTTCCGAACTGCTGCAGCAGCGCCGTCGCGGTCTTCTCGCCCACGCCGGGCACCCCGGGGATGTTGTCGCTGCTGTCACCCTTGAGGCCGATGTAGTCGGGGATCCGGTCCGGCATCACTCCGAAGCGCTCCACCACGGCCGCCGGCGTGTAGATCTTGACGTCCGTGATGCCGCGCCCCGTGCTCATCACCCAGATGTCGTCGTCGACCACCTGCATGGCGTCACGGTCGCCGGTGACGACCATGGAGCCGACGCCCTGCCGTTTGGCCTCCTCCGCCAGCGTGCCGAGGATGTCGTCGGCCTCGTAGCCGGGCTTCACCAGGTTGACGATCCCGAAGGCCTCCATGAGCTCGGGGAAGCGCTCCCATTGCTGCGAGAGCGGCTCCGGCATGTGCGGCCGCTGAGCCTTGTACTCCTCGAACTCGTCGTGCCGGAAGGTCTTCTCGCGCGCGTCCCAGGCGACGACGATGCTCGCCGGGCGATAGTCGGCGACGATCTTGAGGAGCATCTGGCTGAGCCCATAGATCGCGTTGGTGGGGAAGCCGTCACGGGTGGTGATGCTGTCTGGCAGGGCGAAGAACGCCCGATAGGCGAGGCTGCTGCCGTCGAGCAGGAAGAGGCGGCCGGTGAGCGAGGGGTCCATCGCGCGATTGTACCCTGCTGCGCGGTACGGGGAGGCGCCGCGGTCCGCCCCGCGATCAGCCCCGGCGCTTGACGAGCAGGACGCGAGTGCCGAGCGGCCCGCAGACGAACTGGACGGCGTCGCACAGAGTCCGCATGAAGTGGATCCCTCGGCCTGTGGTCTGCGAGACGGCAGGGGCGCAGATCGGGCTGGCGTCGATGCCGCCGCCGCCGTCAGCGATCTCCACGGCGACCTCGTCGTCGAAGCTGAAGAAGCGCACGTGTACGTCATCGTCGGCACCGTGCGGCGAGCCGTGGACGACGGCGTTGGTGAGCGCCTCGGCGGCCGCCACGCTGAACTCGAACAGCGCCGGGTCGCCGAGCCCGGCCACCTCGGCGTATGCGGTCAACCGCCGCCTGGCCTTGGGCAGCTCTTCGGCCACCGCCGGAAAGTAGAAGTCGTGCTCCCAGCGCGGCCGCACTGGGAGGTGCAGCGGAGAGTGCGCGGCGACGAGGCGCGGCTCCGGGGAGGCTGGGGCGGCGGCGCTCACGAGGCCGGCCTCGGCGAGGGCGGTGCGAGCCGTGCCCACCTCGGCCGCCACGACCAGCTCGCCGCCGCCTTCGTGGAAGCTCCGCGCGGCGTCGGCGAGGACCGCGATCTCGTCGTCGCCGAGGTGCCGGCAGCGGTCGACGTCGACGACGACGTCCCACACCCCGCGCGTGCGGCAGCGGTCGAGCTCGCCCTTCAGGTCGTCGGCGAGCTCGATCCCGTCCGCACCCGTGCAGCGGACGACGCAGACCTCTCCGCGGAACTCCGCCCTGACACTCCCGCTCACCGCCAAGTCCACCCGTCGCGTCAGGCGCCAGGAGCGCGCTGGGCCGCGCTGTCGTAGGTGAGCGGCGGCTCGAAGCGGCAGTCCTCCCGGCCCGGCCACCCTCCGAACGGGTACGTGCAGTGCATCGCGTGGAGCTGCTCGCCGAGGTCGTCGAAACGGGCGTGGATGCGCTCCACGATCTCGTCGCCCATGTTGAAGGACCGTACCCCGTCGAGGAACGCCTGCCGCAGGGCGTCCATCCGCAGCTCGAGCTCGTCGAACGCCGCCCGCCAGGCGTCGACATCGCCAGGCTCAGGGTTGCGCAGGTTGCTTGTCTCGCTCATCCGACCTCCCAGGTCTCGCCCGCCACGCCGCACCGCGCGGCACAGAGTGCACATACCCGTCCCGCGCCGACAAGACACCCGTGCCGCAGACAGGTGGTCAGGCGGCCCCCAGGGCCGGCCGAATGAACGTGAGAGTAGGAGTGATGGCCGTCAACTCAGGACGAGTAAGCGCCGTACTTCTGTCCGGCCTTCACCATGGCGATGAAGTTCTCTGGCCGCACACCGGGGTGAATGGAGTTCGACGAAGACAGGATGTAGCCGCCTCCCGGCGCCGCACTCGCAACCGTCTCCCTGACGACTCGATCCACTTCCTCTTCGGTTCCGAAGCAGAGCAGATCCCGGCAGTCGATGTTGCCGACAAGACACAGGCGGCTGCCGAACTTCTTCTTCACCTCAGCAATGTCCATGCACTGCGGCTGGATCGGGTTGAAGCCCTCGAAACCGATGTCGATGAGCTCTTCCATGAAAGGCCACACGTTGCCGTCGCTGTGGTAGATGACCGCGAGACCGCGCGCCCGTGCTGCGGCCCGAATCTCCTCGTAGTACGGGCGGACGTACTCTCGAAAGTGCCGCAGCGAGAAGAGGGGTGCTTGCTCCCCGGCGATATCGCCCGCAAGAATGATGGCATCCAAGCCGGCCGCCGCGGCGCCCTCGACCATCGCGAGAAGCAGGTCAGTGGTCGTCCGAGCGAGAGCGTGTACCAGCTCCGGCCGTTTGACGAAGTCGACGAGCAGGTTCTGCATGCCCCCACGCAGACGCCACGACAACTTGAAGGGGGCGGTGAGCCACATGATCATCGGATAGGCGGGGCCGAGGCAGTCGCGCATGAACCTCACCGCGTCGAAATCGTCAGGCGAGACCGATGACTTCATGTCGAAACCTTCCAGGTCTGCAAGTGAGGCGATGGGTCCGTCCAGAAGAAGCGCGTCGCCATGAAGGCTCTTGCGGTAGACGGACCCGAAGCGGTCACGGACTCGATCCTGGCCGATCTCCTCAAGCTCGAGAGGCTCGGCAATCATGATGCCGTCGAAGCCGAGCTCGAGGACAAGACGACAGGCGAGTCGTTGCTCGGCGAAGCCGTCCTCCGGTCCCGGAGTCGGCAGCCGGAGGGTCGCCGCCAGGTTCAGCAAGGACGGCAGGTCCACAGTGGTCTCGACGATCGGCACGCGGTCTGGCTGCTCACCCCGCAGAGCCGCCATCACGCGCTCCTTCGAGTTCACGTCTCCTCCCGCGCAGCCATCAGGCGGGCGGCTGCCGCAACGGCGGCGACACAATCTTCGGCGTAGCCGTCGGCACCTTGGTCCAGGGCCAACACTGGTGTCACCGGGGCACCACCGACCAAGACTCCTACGCGGGCCCGCAGCCCGGCACGTTCCAGTCCGTCGACGACCGCTGCGAACTGCGACGTGGTCGCAGACAGCAGGGAGGACAGGGCGAGGATGTCTGCCGCGTTGTCGCGAACCGCCGCCACAAACTCAGCCTCGGAGACGTCCACACCCAGGTCATGCACTTCAAAACCATTGCCCCGCAGCAGGAGCGCGACGAGGTTCTTGCCGATCGAGTGGACATCCCCGGCAACGGTGCCGATCACCACTCTCCCCTTCGCCGCGATGCCGTCGGCAAGCAGGTGCGGCTCAAGGACGGCTACCCCAGCGTTGAGTGCCTCCGCCGACACCAGGATCTCAGGAAGGAACACGTCGCCGGCGCCGAACGACTCACCGATCGACTCCATGCCCGCCACGAGGCCTTCATTGAGGATCCTCGCTGCTGGCATGCCGTGAGCGAGCGCCTCCCTCACGAGGAGAACGACCGTTTCGTCATCACCCGCCTCGACCGCGGAGGCCATGAGTGTCAACCTGTTCGCGTCAGTCACGGATCTCACACTCCTCATCTTGGTCCCGGAGCGGCGGCCTCCCGTCCTGACTCTTGCGTCGGCCGGCTTCGCCGTCTGCGGGATTCCAACTGTCCTGGGCAGGAAACCTCCGCCCACCAGCCTCGCCGCGAGCAGGTCGACGTTGTGCCCCTTCAACGCTTGTGAAGTCGGGGGCACGGATCGCCACGTCAGCGTGCACCCGGCGGACAAGAGACGAAGCCCTGACGGATCAGGGGCCCGTGGTGATGTCCTCAGCCCTCACGCCGCTCCAGCGGCCGGTTTCGTGCCGATCTCGTGCTGGGAGAGCTCTTCGATCACTCTGAGCAATGCGGAATGATCCTCGCCACCGTGACCGCTTTGCCGCAGGCTCTCGAGCATCTGGTCGACTGCAGCGGAGGCGGGCAGCACCGCGCCGCACGCTCTCGCGGTCTGCAAGGCGATCCCGAGATCCTTGTGGTGGAGATCGACCTTGAAGCCAGGCGTGAAGTCGTGCTCAAGGAAATTCCGGCCGCGGAGCTCCATCACTCTGTTCGCAGCGAGCCCTCCAGACAGCACACGGAGGATGGTCCGAGGATCGACCCCGGACTTCGAGCCGAGTACCAGCGCCTCGCTGACCGCCTCGATCACAAGTGCGACCACAACCTGATTGCACGCTTTGACCACCTGTCCGGCGCCGGCCTCGCCGACGTGCGTGATCGTGGAGCCGAGCACTTCAAAGACCGGCGTGGCACGTTTGAACGCGTCTTCGCTGCCCCCGACCATTATCGACAGCGCGCCGTTACGGGCACCGACATCGCCGCCGCTGACCGGTGCGTCGAGCATCTCCACTCCCAGCTCGCCCGCGCGGGCAGCGAGCTCACGAGAGACGGAGGGCGCGATCGTGCTCATGTCGATGACCAGATGGCCGGGTGAGGCGCCCGCCAGCACGCCGTCCATCACCTCGATCACCTGTGGCGAGTCCGGCAGCATCGTGATCGTCATGTCGCTGCGCTGCGCGACCTCTCGCGACGAACTCGCCGGCTCGGCGCCCGCGCCCGCAAGTTCATCCATCGCACCTCGACTTCGGTCGTGGGCGATCACCGCGTACCCGGACCGGAGCAGGTTAGCTGCCATCGGGCGCCCCATGATCCCCAACCCGATGAATCCGATAGTCTCTCGCATGTCGTGCACCTCCATCAGTGAGGGCGGGTATCCATCGAGGATTCTCGCCCCGAGGATCCGGCCCAGCCCTCCATCCACCCAAAGCTCTGCTCGGTCGTCGGGGTCGTCGGCACGTACTCCAGCCCGACATGGCCGCGATAACCGATCTCCTCGAGCACCCCGAACAGGTACGGGAAGTTGATCTCTCCGGTCCCGGGCTCGCCACGACCGGGCGAGTCGGCGATCTGCACATGCGCGATCCGCCCGCCGTGACGGCGAATCGTAGCCGCCAGGTTCCCCTCCATGCGCTGCATGTGGTACGCGTCGTACTGAAGCGCAACGTTCGGCTCACCCACTCGGGCGATGAAGCTCGCCGCCTCGTCAGTACGGCTCACGAGGTAGGGACCGTTCTCGAACGTATTGACCGCCTCGATCAGCACGCTCACACCACACGCCGCCGCCTCACGCGCGGCCCAGCGGACGTTCGCGACCGCCAGCTCGATCTGCTCCTCGCGATCCTCGCCCGGCAGAGCCACCCCGACCAGGGCGTTGAGCTGCCGGCAGCCGACGCGGTTCGCGAAATCGAGGGCGACCGGCACGTTCTCGCGGAACTCGCTCTCCCGGGAGGGATGGCTGAGCAGACCCCGATCACCGGCCGGCATGTCGCCCGCGTCGAAGTTCACGAGCACGACCTCGACTTCGCTGTCCGCGATCGCCGCCGCGACCGCGCCGAGGTCCTCGCCACGCGGCCACCAGAACTCGACCGCATCGAACCCAGCCCTCGCGGCACGCTCGAAACGCTCGAGAAAGGGGACTTCCCTGAAGAGGATGGATGTGTTGGCGCTGAAGTCCATGCTTCGCAGCACTCCTACTTGAAGTACACGGTGTCGAGGCGATAGCGGGCGAGCGGGATCCCCGAGCCATCATCCTGAATGACGCCGCCCAGCTTGCTGCTGTAGGCATCAAGCGTGTTCGTGAAGCCGGGAATGATGTAGCCACCTTCGTTGAACTCGATCGTCGCCGCCTGCCTCACGAGATCGTTCCGCGTCGCCTCGTCGCCGGTCCGCACCGCCTCAGTCACCAGCGAGTACCACTCGGGGTGCTCCCAGTGACATTCGTTGTACAGCGCGTCAGGAGTGCTCCCCTGCATGGCCTGCAACAGATACCCGCGTGCGTTCCAGATGTCCATCGAGAAGGTGTAGCTCAGGTACTTGTCGCCGTAGAAGAGGCCCGGGTCCACCTTGTTCACGTTGACGGTCACCCCGGCGCCCTTTGCCTGCTCCGCAAAGACCTGAGCGGCAGCGACCGCCCGCGGACTTATGCCGTCGGATGAGAACAGCGTCAGCGTCAGGTCGTTGTCGTAGCCAGCCTGTTTGAGCAGCGACTTCGCCTGCTCGAGGTCTTGAGTGCGCTGCAGGAGGTCGGCCGGATAGCCCGGGTCGAACGGGGAGTAGATGTCGTTGCCGATCCAGCCGATGCCGGCATAGGCATTCTCCAGCATCTGCTGGCGATCCACGATCAGCCGAAAGGCCTGACGCACACGCACGTCGTCGAATGGCTTCTGATCGATGCGCATGCAGAAGGGCACCCAAGCGCCCGACTTGGCACTCAGCTGTTCGAACCCCGAGGCACCCATGACAGCCTGCTGTTGACCGGCCGGCAGCTCGGCGATGGCGTCGACGCTTCCGCCGAGGAGAGCGTTGACTCGCGCCGCGGGGTCGGCGAACTCGATCAGAGTGAGTTCATCGACGTACGGGGAGCCGCGCCAGAAATCCTTGAAAGGCTCGAAGACAGCCTGCTGACCCGGCAGGAAGCTCTTGAGCTTGAAAGGTCCGCACAAGACGGGTTTAGCCTTCTCGTCAAAGCCGACCGGCACCATCATGCAGGTGCGGTTGGCCAGGCCCTCGGCCAGCATCGCGTTCGGCTGCTCCAGGGTGAGCTTGACCGTCCGTGCATCGACCTTGGTGACACCGTTGACCGTCAGCCCGGGAAGCGTCGAGGCGCCCTCCATCGGGGCCTTCGGATCGAGGATGCGCTGCAACGTGAAAACGACGTCATCGGCGGTGATCGGCGCACCATCCTGCCAGACGAGGTCTGCTTTTAGCCTCACTGTCCACTCGGTCGCATCCGTGTTCGGAGTGACCTCTTCAGCCAGACGATTCTCAAGCTTGAGGTCGGGGGTGAAACCCAGCAACCCCTCAGCGAGGCAGTACTGGAACGCCTGATCCGTCATGCTCATTGCCTTGTTCGGATCAAGCGTGTCCTTGGACGACCCACCCAGAATCCCGACCCTGAGTGTCCCGCCACGTTTCGGCTCTTCCCCCGTCGACGCAGAGGGTGAGCTGCCCGGACTGTCATCGCCACAGGCGGCCGCCAGCGGGGCGGCGCCCAGGGTGGCGCCTACGATCGCCGCCCCCTTGATGAAACCGCGTCTTGTCAGCTGCTCACTCAGGATGGTGGGACTGGATTGAATGTCTCGGTCGGCCATTTCTCCCCTCCCTAGCTGACTGCCTGCTGGACAGCCAAGTCGTGATGCGCGATCGCGTTTGTGGACGTTTCACTCGCAAGTTGGTCCGGCCACCTAGTGGCTCACTATCCTAGGTGCTTGAAACGTTGCGAGTCAAGGGTCGTGAACGCCGTTACGCGATCGATTCTCGGCTGGCCGCCGCAGACGCCTGATGGCCACGCGCCCCAACAAGACCGCGCCGCCAGCCGCCACCTTCCGGCTCGGCCCGTCGTCCCGCACAGCCCGAACCAGTGCGGTCGCCGCGCCACTCATTCCCGGGGAGTCTGTGCCCTGCTCGGCGGGCATCGGTGTCGCTTCGACGCCGGTGTGCGTGGGGCGAAGGACCTCGTGCTCACCAACGGCGTCGCACCGCGAGGTCAGGCAGCCGCGATCTGCTCAGGACCGAAGTGCGAACAGGCCGGCGGGACGCTCATGATCGCGGCTCGCGGGCTGGACAGAGCGGCCTCCCCGACAGCCAGCACGGGCCGCCAGAGTCCTTGGACCGCCAGTCCCCCCTTCTCAGTCCGCCGCAGCTGGAGGATCGACAAGCGTCCACGGCATCCAGGGCGGCTGGATCGACAAGCGGGGGCGCCGCCACCTCGGCGGCGATGACTCAGAGTGGCTGCGTCCCGTCTCTATCCGCGGTGCTGACCTCTGAGTCGTCTGAGATCTCACCGAGAAGGCCGACCTCGATCGCCGACAGATGCTCGGACATGCGCGCCTGCGCGGCCTGTGGATCCCCACGCTCGACCGCATCGAGGACACTTTGGTGCTGCTCGAGGAACAGCCCGAACGTGCCGCGTCGGTCGTTCGACCTGTGTTTGAGCTCGCGCCACGCCTCCTGCCGCATGATGTCCACCAGACGCTCGACGAGCAACAGCAGGACGAGATTGTGCGACGCCGTGGCTATCGCGAGATGAAACGCGAGGTCCACGTCGACGGGGTCCTGCCCCTGGCGGAGCAAACGGGCCTGCTCCCTCACCGTCTGACGCATCTCCTTCAGGTCGCGCTCGTGACGGTTCGACGCCGCGAGCTCGGCGCAGACAGGCTCGAGCGCACGACGCGCGACGATCACGTCGAGAGGGCTCTGATCGCCGAGCAGCACCGCGTGGGCCCGCAGCCGGGCAGCACCCGAGAGTCCCGCCTCGCCGACGAAGGTCCCGCTGCCGGTCCGGACGTCGAGGACGCCCGCATACTCGAGGATGCGTATCGCCTCGCGCACCGAGCTTCGGCTCACGCCGAGCCGAACCGCGAGAACTCGCTCGGCCGGCAGTGCGGAACCAGGAGGATAGGCGCCGGACCGGATGCCGTCGACCAGCTGGTCGACGATCGATGTGTAGAGCTTGCTTCGATCGATGGTTCGGAGCGCGAAGGTCATCTTCTTCCTTGTGAGTCTGGTTTCCTGCTCGAATGCTTGGCCATCCCGCGACGCGACTCCGTCAAGAGTCGAGCGGCCGCGTCACGCAACGCGGTGGCTGGACGCAGTCGCCCCCCAAGGCGTCGCGTATGCGGCGACGAGACCCCACCTCGCGGACTCGAACTGCGGAACGCCGAGACGTCGCCGCGCGAGGACCTCAGAAGACCGAGGGAGGCCGACGTGGTCAACGCCGCAGTAGCCCTGAGTGCGCCAGGTCGAGCCCGCGGCGGAGGTGCCGACGCAGCCCGGCGATCTCAAACGCATCAGGTACTCGCGAGTCCATTGCCGGTAGCATACAGCGGTGTGACGCAGAAGGCGACGCGACACGGCTGAGCGCCATATGCGCAGTACTGGTGAGCGTGGCCCTCAGGGATGAAGAGGCAGTCCATCGGCTGCAGCTCGAACCAAAGCTGGGTTGCCGGCACGAACACATGGAGGCAGCCATCCAGAGCGAACACGACCTCGTCGCCGGGATGCTCCTCCGGCTCGCTCATGAAACCCGGCCGGAGCGTGAACGTCCCCGCGGTCAGGACGTCGCTGGAAGCCAGGATCGACACGAGTAGCGGTCGCTGCTGGCCATGGATGACGCGGAGCGCGTCGCGCTCCGAGACTGTCACGAGCCCGGCCTCCACGTGCGCTGCGCGCCGTGCGTCGGGACGGACGTCGGGCCACCTCCCCAGCAGTTCGTAGCGACCGCCGCGCACCTCGCGGAGATCGCGCTTTCCTGGCGAGATGGCCGCCTCCGGCACCTCGGGCGCACGCTCCTGCGGTGCGTACCAGTCCAGGACGACGGTCTCGTCGCTTCCGGGGTTGTACCCGAAATGATAGCGCGCGCCCCGCCAGGTGATCGCCTCGCCGGCGGCGGCTACGGCCACCTCACCGGTCTCCGGGTCATGAATCGCCAGCTGGCCCTCGACCACGTAGTAGAAGCGGTGCTGGTCATACATCGGCTTCCACGCCTTCGACATCCCGAAGTGCTCGCCGGGGCGCAGCGAGAAGACGAGCGCCGCGATCCGCTCTCCGCGCCCGTACACCAGGTCAGAGACCTGGTGTGACTCCTCGTCGCCCCAGAGAAACCTCGTCGCCTCGTCCCGACGCATGAGCGTGGGCTCGTGAAGGACGCGGATCCTGGTCGCTGCGGGCAAACTCGTCTCCGCCGCCTCGTCTGCCGTATCTGCCATCGCCTCTCGCCTCCCTGCCGCTCGGGTGCCGCGCACAGACGGCCCACCGTGAAGTTGGTCCGGCCACCCAGTTACCTTCTATCCTAAGTCCAAGCGACACAGCGAGTCAAAGCACCACCTGCCTCTCGCACGACCACGCGAAGGCGCCGTTCGTTCGTCCCCCCATCCGCCTTGTCTCGCAAGATCGCCCCCTCCTTCTTGACGCATTGGTCTGGTCCATGGTGACTGCGGCGGGCGTACGGCCGCGCCGCTGATGAGTGGCGCCCTCGACTGAGCGATGTCGCCCAAGTCACGGCCATTCCCCTTGGCGCGCGGACCCGGAGTCGGACGGACTATCGTCCGCTCCCGACAGCGTCGGCGAGGCGACCACCACGGCTCGACCGGTGAGCATGGCGCCGCCGGAGCGAGGTCAGTTGCGAGCTACCGCGGGCGACTTCTCTCCCCCAGTGAGGCGTGGTAGCGTTCATCTGCACGGTGAAATCCCTGAGTCGGCAGCGTGAGTCTCCGCACCGTGCTGCACTGCGGCTCAGGGGGTCATTGCCGCCTCTTTCGAGCGTGGATCTGGGGCTTCGTCATCCATCGAGGCTGCAATCAGCGTTGACACGAAGCAAGAAGCGTCTGCGTCACGCGCGACGCTGCCGGCGATCGACGGGAAGGACGATAGCTTTGGCCGCATACGTTGACACGATCCGCACCGTCGAGCTCCCGACGAAGCTCATCCACGGCCCGGGGGCCGTCACCCGGCTCGGCCAGACGGTCGCCGAGCTCGGCCTCCGGCGCCCCCTCGTGGTCACCGACGCCGGGGT
>Ga0265296_1001831_pt1 | contig 22855 bp, 21 predicted proteins | sample MunlanPumphouse1_FD_189073 | JGI IMG/M metagenome (GOLD analysis project Ga0265296, IMG submission 189073) | Groundwater microbial communities from a municipal landfill in Southern Ontario, Canada - Pumphouse #1 | ecosystem: Environmental > Aquatic > Deep subsurface > Groundwater | place... | reverse complement strand
AGAAACAGCAACGAAAAACAACGTTTTCAAAGGTCGAATATCTTAAAAAATTAACACCTTATTCGGTAAGGTTTTTCACTGCAGAGCCGATAGGTGTTTCGGTAAGGTGATTAGATTGCTTGACACGGTTGTCAAAGCATGGTAGTTCACCAATATCTCTTGGCAACTTGCATAATAAATGCTATTTTTAAATAAATTATACATATGGATAAAGAACCAAAAGCGGTTGAAATAAAATTTATTTTTTTGCCGAAAATATTTGATACAAAAAAATACTTTGATAATTTTAAAAATGAAACTAAACGTCAAAAATTTATTCCTCTAGAAAATGCCCTAATAAATTTGAATGAACTAATTGCCTCCTTAAAACAAGGGGAACAAGCGCCAACTCTAAAAGACCTGGAACCAATCGGTGAATTTTTAGAAAATCTACGAGTAGAATACGCAAAATTAAAACCGGAAAGTTCTCTAACTCTTAAAAAAGCGGTTGAAAATTTCGTCACTAAAGTTTACAGTTTCTGGCAAGGCACCATAAGAATGGAAGAATTGAAAAATATTAGTACTGCCGGTGAAGAGTGGAGAGAAAGTATGGGTACTGGAAGAAAATAATAAAACGAACAGCCAAAACCAAAACAAAATCTAAACTGCTTTGCGCGAGAGGACGAGGCGAACGGCCAGATAGTCAGACGCATTGCCGCGCCAAACGTCAGAAGCCCCACCGTGCTCGCGAGAGCCGCCAATCAGGCTATTACGGTCACCATCGTCCCCAAGAAAGAAATGGTCAAAATTTGTCCAAGTACTTTTTTGCCCCCAACCCTGTAAAACAGCGCCGCGGGCATACTCATCTTGACGAATACAGCGAATTTCAAACTCATTCGGGTTAAGACCTAATTTTTCCAGTACTTCTTTGTGTTTGGTTGTAGGTATCCTGTCTCCTGGATCTCCATCCCAAAGCAATGCATCCAAATCATCGCGTTTAATATTCACCACGCCTTCAAAACCAGAACCTAAAAATTCTTGAAGCAGTGGAGAAATAATTTTTTGCATTTTTTCGTTTTCAGTGCCGGGCATTTCCTCGTGCCAATCCTCTTCTTGCCAAGAATCCATTAAAATTACTTCCGAACGGCCAAAATTAGGTAAGACAGTTTTAGCATTGTCTGTTAAACTGAAAATAATTCTATCTTTTGCCAGCTGGATTAAATACCACCAGTCATTTCTACCCGGCACACAAGGCATTGGAAGTCCGGGACAGTCTTTTTGCCAAGCAGCCACAAAAGCTGTTTTTTCAGCTTCAAACTGTTCCTGCAATCTTTTCTTTTCATCTTTGTCCGTGGCAGATTCTAGAGCTTTAAGCAGAGGTTTGATTTTGACTGTAAATTGCCGGATTAAAACATCAGCTTTGGGATAACCTTTAATTTCCAGTCTCTCCAGACCCAAACGTTTGGCTTCGGCTTTGTCGTAATTAAAACTGACCCCTTCTTTGGCCTTTGCTTCTTTGGCCTTTGCTTTTTTTGCAATTATTTCTTCTTTAGGAAGAGAAACTAAACTATTTATATTGATTAATTCAACAGCTTTAATTTGCTTTTTTAACTTGGTTAAATCCTCCGCAGTGTAATTATATTCCAAACGCCCAACACGTTCCGCCATTTCTGGATCTGTTTCTGTGGCAACATAAAACTGCAAAGCGTCTAAAAGCTGACTAATATCCTTACAACTATATCCTTTACCTTTTAAAAGAGCAGTATAAGCATTATTAACCGCCTCTGAATCAGGATTATTATGCACCCCAGACAGATATTGTAAACCCCTAATTAATTTTTCAAAATTAGCGCGGCGTTCTTTTCGTATGACTGTTTGTTCTTCTGTCAACGCCGCGCCTTGGCCAGAAGCTTGCCAAGCGGCCTCTTCCAATATTTCCTGAGCGGGTTTGGCATTTCTTGGTGTGGTATGGCTTTGCTGATAAAGCTCATCTTTTAAAGCAACTATGACCGGTTTGACCAATTCTCGCAAAATAGTTTCAATATCTTCCGGTGTTTCTATTTGGGAGTCAGGTAATGATTCTTTCAAATGTGGAGTAAGAGAAGAAAAAGACAATAATTGAGTAATTTTTTCTGCTAATTCATCAGCCGCCTCTTGCGCTTTAGCTCTAAGGTTTACAGCTTCTTCTTGAATAGCTGGTTCCTGATCCTGCGGACGGCGAGATGAAGGATGACCGGCGTGGACAAGATCTTTAAAATTTATCTCGGCGCTGGCTCCTTCTAACAAGGAACGCAAAGAACGCCAGGAATCAAAACAGACTGTTAGAATTCCCAAGGTTTTTTTGGTCTTTTCTTGATCTTTTCCAGTTTCTGAAGCAGGTGTTAATATTTCTTGGCCTTTGGTAGCTACTACTCCTACTCTTCTAGCTATTTCAGCAACCCATGCCAGTGCTTCAAAGTTTCTTTGAGACATATTTTCAATTCATTTTAAGTTTAATTTGCTTAAAAAATAGCATATATTAAGCAAAAAGTCAAGTTTTATCAATAATTTTAATCACTGTTCTGAAACAAAAAATATAATTTATTTCGGCTTTGTTGAATAAATAAATCTTAAACAATTAGTCTAAATTCTTTCGCCAGTTCTTTGGCCTGATCACAAAAAAACTTTTCAACTCCTGACCAATTGGCTTTAAAAAATATTTTTGGTTCTACATCATATTCAGCATCAACAAAATAAGATAAACTTTTAATAATATGGTGATAATTATGATGAATATTCGGATATTGCAGTCCTAAACGATAAACTATATCTATCAACGGCTCACGATTATGAATATACCAATATAAATCATAAAAATCTCTTTTTTTACCGCGTTGGCTAATGGCGATTATTTTCATTACCGCAATATCCTTTGGCAATAATATACGCACATGGTCATAATTATTAACTTCCTTGCTTGGCACAAAAAAAGGATAAGCAATAAAACTTACTTTAGCGCCTAATAATTCACCATAAATCGTTCCTTCTTTTATTACTGTCGTTCGCCAATCTTTTTTTGGCAAACGAGATAACAACTTGCCAGCATTAAAATCGGCTTGGGGCAGAAAAAAGTCCAAGTCCACAGAACTGCGATGTCCAACTTGCAAGGCCAAAGCAGTGCCTCCTGCCAAATACCATTTTGAATGTCCCAACCACTTTTGTTTTGCCAAATAATCTAAAGCTTTTTTGGTAACGAGAGGGATGGCGTCAAAATGCCAATTTAATTTTTGGTTATCAATCGCCATAAATTTTTAGTTTCCGGACGCAAAACTCTTGAATAAAGAGCTACTTTGTTGATTAATTTTTTCTGATAACTCTGGCTCATCCACCTCACCTCATCATCTGTCCCAAAATCCAAAATCCGCTCAATAATATATTTGGCGTGTTTTTTCTTGTCAATTTTCTTGGGGTCGGTATCCCAAAATAACGATTGGCGAAAACGCATAAAATTATATTTAATCATTTTTAATACTTAAGCGCGGTTTCATAGTGTGATGTCCATAAATTATAGCATAAAATCAGCAAAAAATCAAGCCAAACACCCCTTTTTTTAAACAAAAAATCAAGTTTTATCAATAATTTTAATCACTGGCCTGCGTTTGCTTCTTTTAAACCCTAAATTTGCTTCCGCGCGCTTGAAAAAACCAGCCATAGTGCCTCCAACAGGCCCATAAATTTCTTTATGCTTTCTTTTCGTCCGCGACTCCCCTTTTATAATTAGACGGTTTATGGGTTTTGACATATTTTAAATTATCAACCTCCCGCAATCAACTTAAACAGACCCGTGATAATCGGTTGAATGATTTCAAAAGCGAAAAAAATAAAAAACAATAAAATCAAAAAACCATTGCGTTCCAATGTCTCTTTTAAGCGAAAGAATCTGTCCGGTAAAATAGCAAACAAAATTTTGGAACCGTCCAATGGCGGAATAGGCACCAAATTAAAAACAGCCAAAAGAATATTGGCGTACACGATGATGGAAAAAAGAGAAGATAAAACATTGGTAAAATCACCAGCAGAAGCGCCCCAAGGAGAGGCGACTGGCGCTGCGAGACGAATAAAAATGCCGAAAATCATTGCTACAATTAAATTTGAGAGCGGCCCGGCAAGGCCAACCAAGGCCGGTCCCCATTTTTGATTACGCAAATTGTATGGATTAAACGGCACTGGCTTGGCATAGGCAAAAATAAAACGGCCGCCGGAAATAATATACAAAAATAAAGGCATTAAAATAGTGCCCCATTTGTCTATATGCGCCAATGGATTTAAAGTAAGCCGTCCTGCGCGCTTGGCAGTATCATCTCCAAGCATTAAAGCCGCCCAGCCGTGAGAAAATTCGTGAATAATGGCTGACGGAATAATAATTAAAAAGAAAAAAATTAAAGAAACAATATCCATAATAAATTTTAAATTCCAACGATTAATTTGACAGATTAATTTCAAACGCTTGACTTAATTTAAAAAATTTTGTATCATGAGTGTAACTTACATGCCAATAGCAGGCAAATAAATTTTATACTTAATTTTCAATTATGTCCAGAAGATGCGATAAATGCGGCCGCGGCCCAATTGCAGGCGCCACGCGCAGCCATTCCAATATTAAAAGCAAACGCCGTGTTTATGTTAATTTACAACATAAAACCATTAATGGAAAAAGGATGAAAATCTGCGCCAAGTGCATCAAAACGATGACTAAAATTAAAAAGACGAAATTTTAAGTTTTGCTTACAATTTATCCACCAATTTTTTGGAATTGGTAAAATCATTATAACGGCTTGGATCTGCCATTGTCACAACATAGAGCAACCTGCCGTTTTTTTGCACAACCATCGCCAAATTATTTTTTGCTTCGTCCAAATACCCTGTCTTGCTGGCTAAAATTTCAAAATTGGTTTTGCCAAGCAAAGAGTTAGTATGATTAAAATGATGCTCTTCATTTTTATCAACGCTTATTGCCTCAACAAATTCGTAATGTTTCGTTTGCATTGCTTCGCGCAAATCGCTTTCCGCAAAAATCGCCTCTAAAAGCTTTGCCTGATATTCCGAAGTGGAAATATTTTCGGGAGAAATTCCACTTGTATCCACATATTTGGTATTTTCCATACCCAAAGCCGCGGCTTTATAATTCATCTTTTCTATAAATTCTTTTTCTGACAAATTAGTTGCGTCAACCAACATTCTGGCTGGCTCATTAACAGAACCGACCAATATTGAATACAGCAAATCTTTCACAGTAAGAGCGTCCCCATCAGCTAATTTGAGATAATTTCCATAAACAAAATGTTTGTCCGGCTGATAAGCTATTGTTTCATTCCATTCCTTGACGCGATTTTCAATAAAAACCAGAGCCGTCATCATTTTTGTCAAAGAAGCGACTGGCAATTCCTTTTTAAAATTTTTCCCTTGCAACTTTTCCCCGCCGTCCAAAGCAACAAAATAACTGCCAATCTCCGGCGGTTTATAGACAATCTTTTTCTTGACCGCTTTCTTGACCGCTTTCTTGACAACGGATTTTTTTACGATTGCTTTTTTTGCAGTCGCGGATTTAACAGCTGATTGTTTAACATTGGTTGATTTAATTGCCGCGGATTTAATTGCCGCGAATCTGATTGGCGCGGATTTAATTGCCGCGGATTTGCTCGTTGCGGCGGCAAAAGCGCCTTCGCCCAAAACGCCCCAGACAAAAAATAAAATGAAAAATGCTTGAATGATTTTGTATTTCATGTTTGATTGATAGTGAAAATTATTTTTTAAACCCTCATTATTATATTTAAAGAACATATTTTCGTTCCATTTTTCAAACTCTTTTTGATCCATTTTTTTTAAATTTAATCAAATTGTTCATAAATTGGTAAATAGATATTATCAATTTCACTTTACTTTTACGATTAATATTTCTCACTTCAACCCAAGTGATCGGCATTTCCTTTATCTTAAAGCCGGCTCTCTCGGATAGTAACATCAGTTCAGTATCAAAAAACCATTCATTATCTTTAGTTTGAGAAACGATATTTTTAACGATAGTTTGGTCTAAACCCTTAAAACCACATTGCAAATCAGATAATTTAGTATTTAATAATGTTTTGACCATTAAAATGTAGCCGCGAGAGATTATTTCTCTTAAAAAGCTGCGAGTGATTTTTGATTGGGGTAAAAATATAGAGCCAGTCACCAAATTATATTTTTCTTCTGTTAAATATTTAATTAAATCCGGTAATGCTGATAGGTCAGTCGCTAAATCAATATCCATGTATACATAATAATCACTTGGATTTTCTAAAAAAGAGCGTCTTAAAGCTAAGCCACGGCCTTTTTTGGGGATAAAAAAATATTTTATTCTTTCTTGTTTCGCCAGCTCTTGGCTGATTTGGGCAGTTTGGTCTTTACTGTTATTATCAGCAATGATTATTTGCCAATTACAAAAAGATAAAATTTTAGACAGATAATCTTTAAGGATATTAATATTTTTTTCTAAAACCGATTCTTCATTATAAACCGGCAGGATAATATTTATCCGAGCGGAGCTAAGCATAATTTTTTAGAATACTTTAATTTTACTAAATATAAAATTTTTACCATCTTTTGAATATCTTTTGAAAACCGCTTACAAAAACTAACTCAAATGACCTTACGAAAAAGTAAGGCCGTATTTTTATACCAAAAATTGCTTTCAAGAATAAACAAATTTATTTTATCCTAAAAAATAAAGGCGCGCCGCAAATTGTTTTACCAATAAATCTTTTTTCTATTTCTTCGGCCGTTTTGGGCATTACCGGTCCAAAATTGTAAGCAATTTGTCTAATATTAGTAACGCAACGTTCAAGAGCTTTATTTAAATCATCGCCCGTTTTTTGCCACAATTTTTCTCTTTCAATAAAACGATTTTCCTCAGCTACCTGTTCCAGCGCGTCTTCTATAATTTCATTCATTTTAAATTCTTCAACTTGAGAATTAATTTTCTTTGAAAGGCGCAATGTTTCAAAATTTTTATTTTGATAATTTACTGATTGGCAAATTTTTGATACGCGCTGGACCAGATTGCCAAGTCCATTAGCCAGGTCTGCGTTATAGACCTCTTTTATTTTTCCCAAGGAAATACCAACGTCTTCAGTTAGCGGGCCTCTTTTTAAAAGAAAATAACGCACAGGGTCAACACCAAACTTTTCCACCAGTTCAGTCGGACGAATAATATTGCCCAGGGTCTTACTTACTTTTTGACCATCAATATTTATAAAGCCGTGGGCGTACACAATATCTGGAAGTTTTAGTCCGGCGGCTTGCAGCATCGCCGGCCACAGCAAGGCATGCCACCGCAAATTATCTTTGCCCAAAATATGGATAATAGTAGTATCATTATTCCAAAATCCTGTTTGAATTCCAGCGGTATAATAATTAATTAAAGCGTCAAACCAGACATAAATAATTTGAGAAGGGTCGTTAGGAACAGGAATGCCCCAATTAATCTTTTGCCGAGAAATGGAAATATCCTCTATCCCTGCTGACAAAAAGCTTGATATTTCTTTATATTTGCTCTCTGGCAAGACAAAATGGGGATGGCTTTTGAGAAAATCAACTAAAAACCCCTGAAACTCCGACCACTTAAAAAAATAATTGTTTTCTTTCTGTTCAACCAGCTTCAAGCCGCCGTGAATATCACAACAGCCATCAACTGTTTCCGAGTCGCTCTTGAATGACTCGCAACTCAAACAGTATTTGCCCTCGAATAATTTTAAATAAATATAGCCCTTAGAAAAAATTTTGTTCCAAAATTCTTTTACCATTTTCTTATGGTCGTCATCAGTAGTCCTGATAAAACGATCATAAATAACATTTAGGGCGTCAATCTGTTTTTTATCTTCTCCGGAAACCCAATCAACATATTCTTTTACTTCTTGATTATTTTTCTTGGCTGCTCGCTCAATATTGGCGCCATGCTCGTCAGTTCCGGTTAAGAAAAAAACCTCTTTCCCCATAAGGCGAAAAAAACGAGCAAAAGCGTCGGCTAAAACTTTTTGGTAAGCATGGCCAATATGAATGACTCCGTTGGCGTAATCAATGGCTGTTGTAATAAGTATTTTGTCTTTCATAATTTTTTTATAGGGCAAAATCGGGCTAGGCGGACTCGAACCGCCGACCTCACCCACCCCAAGGGTGCGCGCTAGCCAACTGCGCTATAGCCCGACATTACGGGTCTGTTATAAAGGGTCTATTTCCAAATACTTATCCACAACTAAAATTCGCGTTTTAAAAGTCCCGCCTAACAAGGCCATTTTGTTAAATACTTCATAAAATCCAAGTGGGTGCTCGCACGGCAGGACTCTGAACAAATCAGCGGCCCAGCCAAATATTGAACTCCCAATAAAAAAGGTTATCGAGGTATTTGTACAAAATGACAAGCGGGACATCTAAATAATACCATTTTAGAGCTTGCGCGGTCAACTAATTTTTATATCAACAAATTCCGCAATAAAAAAAGCGCGAGGTAATCGTTTTCCAAGCGCTAAAAACAAATTTAGCAATAATTTTTTTAACAACCCTTTTACTCCAAAATGCCGTCTAAATTAACATCATACAAAATCTGCTCGGATACTAAACGATAATTCAACAATTCTTCTTTTTTAAACCAAAAATTGATTTCCATTTTTGCTTCTTCATCCGAGCCAGAAGCGTGAATCAAGTTGCGTATTGCGCGGCCGTCGCCGTCCGACAATTGATAAGAATCTAAAACATAATCGCCGCGGATGGTGCCCACATCGGAAGTCAAAGGTTCGGTGCCGCCCGTAAGCTTGCGCACTATATTTATCGCGTGCGCGCCTTCCCAGACCATCGCCACCACAGGGCTGCTGCTCAAATATTTTTTCAGGCCTTCCAGAACCTTGGCGCTGATAACCAAAGGGTCTTCCGAAGGCGGTTTTAAACCTTTTTCGCGATAACCTCTAATGGTTTTTTCACCAGTCAAACGCCGCCAAGCAGGGTCAAGGGTATAATGCTTTTCCACCATCGCGGCGGTTGGGATAAACATCTTGAGAGCCGACAATTTCAATCCAACTTTTTCAAAACGGCTGATAATTTCGCCGATGAGAGAACGTTGCACGCCGTCCGGCTTAATTATGACAAAAGTTTTTTCTTTTTTAAGATGAATCATATTTTTCAAAATTTAATCTACACAAATTAAAATTATAACAGATTGTCAATTTTTAGCAAGTCCATTAAGACGGCTGTCCATTAAGATGGCCTTTAACTTCTAAAAGCGCGCGCCTTAAAAAATCTCCCTTAGCAACTTTAATCTGCTCATCTTGCCCGCGGACGCGTAAAGTTAAATCCTCACCAGCCAACTCTTTATCGCCAACTACCAAAATATATGGAATTTTTTGCGTTATCGCTTTTCTAACTTTGTTGCCGACTGTCTCGTTTGATTCATCAACAAAAACCCTAAGCCCTTGAAAAACAAATTCTTCAACCAACTTTTTGGCGCCTTCAATATGTTTTTCTGAAACAGGCGCCACTGCCACTTGTATGGGTGACAGCCAAAGCGGCCAAACCCCGCCATAATGTTCAATTAAAAAACCAAGAAACCGCTCATGAGAGCCAAGAGGCGCGCGATGAATCACAAAAACCTCATTATTTTCCTTTCCGCTCTCATCAATATAATTTAATTTAAATCTCGTTTTGATTGCGAAATCCAATTGAATAGTGGACAATGTTTCCTCGCGGCCAACAATAGATTTAAACTGAACATCCACTTTGGGGCCGTAAAAGGCGGCTTCGTCATCTGCTTCAACAAAATTAACATTCATTTCTTGCAAAACTTCCCTAATCACTCCCTGGCTGTATTCCCAATTTTCCGGTTCATTGATATATTTTTCAAGATGCTCCGGTCCCCATTTGGAAAGGCGAAACCAATATTTTTTCAGCCCAAAAATTTCAAAATAACGCATTGTTAATTTTATCACTTTTTTAAATTCATCTTTAATTTGGTCTTTGCGGCAGTAGATATGCGCGTCATTTTGCGTAAATCCCCTTACGCGCAAAAGTCCGGCTAAAGTTCCTGAAAGTTCATTTCTGTAAACCGTGCCGTATTCTGCCAACCGTAAAGGCAACTCGCGATAGCTTCTGATTTTATGGCGATAAATTAAATTATGAAATGGACAACTCATGGGTTTTAAATAATAAACGCCGTCATCTAACGTCATTCCAGGATACATACTATCTTTGTAATATGGCAGATGTCCGCAAGTCAAAAATAATTCTTCTTTAGCTAAGTGCGGAGTAATCACCCGTACATAACCGGCTTCGCGCTCCACTGTTATAGCCAATTTTTCTATCTCATCTCTGATAATAACGCCGTTTGGCAGCCACATAATTAAACCCTTGCCAACTGAATCATCAATAAAAAATAAATCCTGTTCCGCGCCGATTTTACGATGGTCGCGTTTTTCAGCTTCGGAAAGCATATTAAGATATTCTTCCAACTCCGCATTTGTTGGAAAATACACCCCATAAAGGCGTTGTAATTGCGGATTTTCATTTTTGCCGCGCCAATAAGCGCCAGCCAGACGAACCAATTTTAGTCCATCGGGATTTAATTCTTTTGCTGATTCCACATGAGGCCCGCGGCATAAGTCCACAAAATTGCCGCTGGTGTAAAGAGATACATTCTCCACAGAGCCGCCAACACCATCTATTTCTTCCGCGTTCATTTTAGTTGTGCCGCGCATTTTCAAATCCTCCAAAAGTTCAACTTTGTACGGCTGATGTTCTTTTTTAAAAAATTTGATGGCCTCGTCTATTGGCAGGTCTTTTTTCTTAAATAGTATGCCGCGGTTAATCAATTCTTTCACTCTTTTCTCAATTTTAGCAAGGTCATCTTCGCTGATATTTTGAGAAAATTCTATATCATAATAAAAGCCATTTTCAATTACTGGCCCAATGCCGAATTTGGCATCTGGATAAAGCTCTTGGCAAGCAGCGGCTGTTAAATGCGCCGCGGAATGCCTTAAAATGTCTAATTTTTCTTTTGTCATACAAATTTACTTTACCACACCTTAATAAAACTATCAAAAATTTGTATCAATCCATGTATAAATTCGCATATAGACATCACATTCCAAAATAGGATTCCAAGACCTGCTAATTTGTCAATCTCAATTGCCTTTCAACAAAAAATTCATGAGCCATATCTACTGATACGCCTCACAAATTTTTTGTCTCCAAGACAACCGATATTGTCAAATTTTCAAGCTCTTAAGTCCGATTTTGGAATGTGATGTCTATGCATTTAATTTGAAAAAGCTTATTTTAAATATTTCTTTCTTAAAATCTGCCATTCTTTTTTCAAAATACTCATTACAACCTCGTCTCTAAACTTTTTGCCGAGAGCATCCCATTCCGATTCTCTTTTTACACCCTCAAATTTAAATCCGAATTTCTTATAAATTTTCACGCCACGCGCGAAATCTTTGGTAACTGTTAATTCCAAGCGGTTATATTTTAATTTTTTGAAAACAAAATCAATAAAAACAGCAACTGCCTCTTGCGCGTAGCCGCGCCCCCACTTGCTTTTGTCGCCTACCATAATCCAAAGCGAGCCATTTTTGTTAAAATCGTCGCGTTCCAAACCAATGTCTCCGATGAGCGCGCCCGCTTCATCTTCAATGGCAAAATTCACAACTTCATATTTGCCGGCAAGAAGCCGGCGCGCATATTCCTCTTCTTCTTTTTGAGAATTATTCAAAACATCATGCGCGAAAAATTTCATGATTTCTTTATCGCGATACCAACGCGCCAACATTATCGCGTCTTTAACGGTTCTGGCGCGAAGTTTCACACGCGAACCTTTTAGAATAACTTTGGTCATAATTTTTAAGACATCCAAAGACATCCGAGCGCTTAATACAAAATAGCCCAAAAGTAATCGCTTGTCAAACAAAATCTTTTCACAACTCCTCAATGCTTTTTAAAAAACTCCGACTGCGCCAATCCTTTTTCTTCTCTTCCACTTTCTTCTTAAAACTATCGCCGTCTTCTTCCAATAATTGAATCACTGGCAATCCATCGTTAAATTCCCCAAACGCGTCCTGAATTTTTTTCTCAACCAAATCGTCTTTAATTTCCTCCAAAAAAATAGATGGCCTGTTATAATTCATTTTAATACCAGTAGAGGGATAAGACAAAAATAAACTCCTTTTCGCGCGAGTAATTCCAACATAAAACAATCTTCTTTCCTCTTCTTCTCCGTAGTCTTCTTTTAAAGCGCGCTCGTTTGGAAAAGCTCCATCTGCTAAATTGATTAAAAAAACCGTTTCCCATTCCAAACCCTTGGCTTGATGAATAGTTGACAAAACCAATCTTTCTTTTTCATCTTTGTCTTTTTTTCTACCTATTGACTCATCTAAAGCGATTTCCGACAAAAAATTATTCAAACTCTTATGTTTTTTAGCGTAGAAAACCAATTGCCTTATATCATCTAACCGGTCATCGGCATTCTCATATCTTTCTTTTAAATAATCAGCGTAGACCGAATTAACAATCATAATCACTAATTCTCCTGGGTTTAAATTTTGTCCCGGTTCCAATTTTTTAGCCAAACTCACAAAGTCCTCCCAACCGCGCTGCGCCTTGCCGGATAATTTTTCTTTAACCCCGCCAATAAGCAAACTTTTTAAATCATTAATTTTCTTTGCTTCGTTAATAATTACCTTGGCGGTTTCGTGCCCAATGCCATGAAAAATCTCCAAAACCCTAAGCCAAGCCAATTCATCTTTTAAATTATTGACAATTCTAAGTATGGAAATGGCGTCTTTGACATGCGCGCGTTCAAAAAATTTTAAACCTCCTCGCATTTCATAAGGTATGTTATTTTTTGCCAGCTCCATTTCCAAAATTTGCGCGTGAAAAGCCGCCCTGAACAAAACCGCCATATTATTTAATTTACGCCCGGCTTCAAGCATGTCCATTATTTTTTTAACGATAAAATCTGCCTCGGCATAAGGGGTTCCGCTTGTAATAAGTTGCGGCGCGCATTCCGCTTCCATTTTGCTTTTTAAGTTCTTTGAAAATTGTCTTTTGTTCTGGGCGATAACTCCATTGGCTAAATTCAAGATATTTGGAGTGGAACGATAATTTACGGTAAGATGAAAAATTTTCACGCTCTTAAAATCTTTTGGAAAATCCAAAATATTATTGATGTCTGCCGCGCGAAAAGAATAGATTGATTGCGCGTCGTCACCAACCACTAAAAGATTATGATGCCGGCTGGCAAGTAATTTGACGATTTCCGCCTGCAAGCGATTGGTGTCCTGATATTCATCAATTAAAATATAATAAAATTGGCTCGCTATTTTATTTAAAATTTCATTTTTTCCTGTCATCCCCGGCTTGACCGGGGATCCATGGATTCCCGCTTCCGCGGGAATGACACTAAATTTCCCCTCCAAAATCTCCAGCCAAAAAAACAGCAAATCATCAAAATCCATGACATTAGATTCTTTTTTCTTTTTTTGATACAAGGCGCAAACTTCTTTAATATTTTCCCCTACTCCTAAAAAATGCGGCATTTTAATTTCCAACGTTTCATCCAAAGGCATTAAAGAATTGCGGCTGAAAGAATACAAATTTTTAATGATGGAAACGGACGGAAACCGTTGCGAACCATCCAAATGCAAATCCTTAACGCAGGATTTTAATAAAGTTACCGAATCATCCTCATCCAAAACAGAATAATTGATTTTATAACCAACCAATTCCGCGAAATGCCGCAAAATACGGTTGGCCATGGCGTGAAAAGTTCCGCCCCAAATACCTGAAACCACTTTCTTGCCAGAGAAGCCCGCTGGCTGGCTGTGGGTATTGTCTTTGCCGGTTAAACTTTCCACGCGGGAAAGCATTTCTTTAGCCGCCTTGTTAGTAAAAGTTAAAAGCAAAATATTTTCCGGCTTAATACCTTTCTCTAAAAGATAAGCCACGCGATAAGTAATGGTTCTAGTTTTGCCGCTGCCGGCGCCAGCCAACACCAAAGCGTATCCGTCACCGCCAGTTACCACTTGGTATTGTTCTTCGTTAAGTTCTTTCTGAAAGTTAATCATAATGGAATTACTATTCTACCACGATCATTGCCTTGCGGCCTTTTAAAATATCTTTGTCAGCGCGCCAATCGTGAATGGCATTGTATAAGTCGTCAAATTTATAAGTAAAATTTTCTCCCAAAGTGTTAGTGCCGGGGTCATTAGAGATAAATTTACCGTCTTTGGTGTAACCTTTTAGAACCAACATGTGATAAAGCGGCCCGCCATTTCTAAAATACGGATTGGGCAAAATTTTTCCAGCCGCCGGCACAATCACCGGCCGGCCGGCCGCCAATTCGCGTTTAATATCCTCAACCGTAATATCATAATACACAGTGGCGCCTGTTAAACCAAAATACTCGCGTAAAATCCGCGCGGTTTCTTCCGCTGTGGTATCTTCAAAAAATCCAAACTTTTCTTTTTCCCAAGTAATAATTTTCTGTAAATTATCTTCCATTTCCTGCCGCGCGTATTTCTCTCCTTTATAAAATCCATTAACCATTAAAACAGAGGCCTCTTCGCATGCTTCTTCATGCGTCGCGTCCCAATTTTTTAGCGGCGCTTGAGAAACAAAAGGCACGTCCAGATTGATTTCTGTCGGCAATTTTTTGTTTGCTTCTGTTGTAGAAGCCGTTGCCGCTCCTTGAGAATCCACGGATGGACTTAATTTATTTTTTTCTTTGAGTTTTAACGCGGCCTTATTTTCTTCATCATCTTTAAGTATTGTCGCGGCATTATTTTTCTCCTCATCTTTATCTGATTTATTCAAAAAATCAATGTCGGAGTTTTTAATTTCCGCGCCATCTTGTCTTTTTTGTTTTTTAAACTCCTGCGCTGGCGGCAATGTTGTTTTTCTATACCACAAATCAAAATTCCCTCGTATTTCCACGCGATTTATAAAAAACAAATATCCACCAGTCAAAAAAATCAAAATTAAGACAATTAAAATTATTTTTTGCATCTCTAAAAAATATCTCTCTAAAAAAATTATTAAAAACCATCTAAACCAGCAAAAGTTGGGACTTGGTTGCGTCTATTTTACGCATTTCATCGCCTTTATTACTAAATCCGGCGTTGGCTCAACTTTTTTGCCCGCAAGCGCGTCGTTCACTAATCTATCGCCAAGTTCTTTTCTTAAACAATCTTGCTCGGATTTTGGCAAAGAATTAAAAGCGCCTGCCAAATCACCCTTGTTGCTTTGCAATTTTTGCACAACTCCAGCGATGTTTCCGACACTTGAAAAAGCTCCTGAGACATTGCTTAAATTACCCAAATTTCCAACATTACCTGTCAATCCGCTTGTTACTCCTAAATTAAATCCTTTCAGCATCTCCCACGGTTTGACTTTAACAAAAACAAAAAATCCTGCTAAAAGCGCGGCGCCAATAACAATCCAAATGATAAAATAAATAATACCCAAAAAATGAAAGATAAAACGCATAAAATTAAAATCAAGAAATTAAAAGTTAAAATTAAAAGTTAAAATCCAAGTGAACTCCACTATCCATCTTTTTTATTCTATCAAAATTTGCCTCTTAAATCAAAAAATGCTACATTAAAGCAGAACTTATGGACATCACACTATGAAACTGCATCAAGAATTTATTAGTGTGGATGAGTTGCGAAGTGTTGGAGTAAAAAAATAAGCGAACTGTATTAAATATACAGCGAGTTTATTTTTTTATGAAACACGAGCAAATCGCCGCAATAATGAATTATGGAGCGCAGTTTCATAGTGTGATGTCCATATGTCAATTATGTTATGGACTTGAATATCATGCCAACCTTTTTTGAATTAAAATATCAATCTAAAAAAACCAACGCGCGAATAGGAATAATGCGCACCGCTCACGGCGATGTTGAGACCCCAATTTTCATGCCTGTTGGCACCCAAGCCACGGTTAAGACACTTGATACGCGCGACTTAAAAGAGGCAAATGCCCAAATAATTTTAGGCAATGCTTATCATTTGCATCTGCGCCCGGGAGAAGATTTAATACAAGAAATGGGCGGCCTGGCGCGTTTTATGAATTGGGACGGACCAACTTTAACTGACAGCGGCGGGTTTCAGGTATTTTCTTTAGACAAAATTTTTAAAACGCGAGGCAATGAAAGCAATAAAAAAATGGTTGGCAAACCATTAGTTAAAATTACTGAGGATGGAGTAATATTTAGATCTTATCTTGACGGCAGCCAACACATCTTTACCCCTGAATCAGCAATTAAGATACAACATAAAATCGGAGCGGATATTTTTATGGCTTTTGACCAGTGCACAAAAGATGAAGCGTCAAAAAAAGAGAGCGCGGAAGCAATGGAACGCACGCGCAAGTGGGCGAAGAGGTGCGCGGAAGAGCACCAAGCAAAATTTCATCACGCGAAACAGCATCTATTTGGTATTATTCAAGGCGGGCGATTTAAGGACTTAAGAATCAAAAGCGCCCAAGCTATTATTGCTTTGCCTTTTGATGGAATCGCTATTGGCGGAGAATCCATTGGATTTAATATGTTGGCCACGAAAAAAATAATGGACTGGATCGCTCCGCTTCTGCCAAAAGATAAACCGCGCTACACCATGGGTGTCGGTTTTGCCCCTTCGGATTTATTCAGTGTGACGGCGATGGGAATTGATATGTTTGATTGCGTGGCGCCAACCCGCTTGGCAAGAAATGGCGCGTTGTATATTTCGCCTCTTGCCAACGGCAATCCAAAAAATAAATATCGTTTGAACATAAATAACGCGGAATTTCAACGCGACGCAAAACCAATTGACCCATGGTGCGATTGCCCTGTCTGCAAGGGTTTTTTAAGAGATGGAAAATTTTTCAGCCGCGCGTATTTACATCATTTATTCAAAGTCAAAGAACTTTTACCTTTGCGGCTCGCCAGCATCCACAATGTTCGTTTTATGTTAAAAGTAATGGAAGAAATCCGCGACGCGATTGCCAATGACAGATTTGAACAATTGAGAAAAGAGTGGCGCGCGTGATATTACTGATATAATTTACATTGAATTACAAAATTTTCAAGACCACCCTTATCTTAATAATCCATTCCCATTCCACCGCCCATGCCGCCGGGCATCTGGTGTTCATCTTTCTTTGGCAAATCAGTCACCACCGCCTGAGTGGTCAGAAACATTGTGGCGATTGAAGCGGCGTTTACTCTTGACAAGCGGACAAAAAAGTGACTAAATAATAAAGAAATCTGGAACCTATCTTGGAATTGGTCTTTAATGCGGGCGTCAGAAATCCAAATTTTTTAAAAAGAAAGTAAAATCTATGGACAAAAAAAAATTAAAAGACAGAAAAAGTAAAAATTACCCCCAAATGATAATAGATAATGAAATAATTAAACTTTCTAAAAACAAAAAATTACAACATTTAATCATTATCATATTATTTAAAGGCAAAAACCTGCCTAAATACTGTATTCCGATGCTCCGATTTCCAAGCCCTAAGATTAATATACATTTAAATAATAACATAGAAAAAATATATTTCTCTGCTATCCGAAAGAATCCTTCAATTGAGGATGGGGCGATATTGATTCAAGCAAGTTGTGGCGCCCTCATTTTAAGAGAGTTCAGCTGTAGAATTTTTCCTCCACAATTAAATGTATCACGAACAAATAATAAGGGATCCTGTTATAATAGCGCGTTTGATTTTTCTAGCGTTAAAAGAGTAGTGTGTGTTTATTTTATTAATAAAAATGGGGTAAAAAAATTTATTAACGGAAAAAATATTACATTAAAAGAATTAAGAACTCATCAAAAAATTTGACGATTAGGCTAATTATCCTAATTTTGAACTGACACTCTATATTGGACATACTGATGTGACTGGTGAGGATTATATAGCAGCGATAATAAAATAAAAAAGAGACCGGAATCCATTCATGGAAACCGGTCTTTTATTATTGTTACTTCTTTATCTTTTACTGATCGCTTCAAGAAAATGACTTCTTTTTTTGCAGATAATGAGAGTTGTTAATATCGGCACAGAGATTCCGCCATGCCGCTTAGCAACCTCAGAGATATGCCCAAAAAATTTCAGACGTTTCTCCTTTTCAACCTCTACAATCTTCGGGAAAGTATTGAGCAGTTTCGGATATGTCTGATCATCATAGTGGTAAATTTTGAGGTATTTCCTCAAAAAAACAGTGCAGAATAATGGATTCTGGGCAACCTCTTGCTCCCGGAGGTTTAGTTTTGATAATACCCCATCATTCACTTCGGCCACTATAGATTCCTTGGGATAGAAGTTAGGCAAAAATTCACGGTAAGATCTATTCACCTCGACGGTGGCTGGTGAATCGCTCTGAAAGAAGCTATTCCAAACCAAAACGAGACTACCTGAATCCTCGAGCATATCAAGGATTTTCCGGTATTTGTCTCCTTCATCGAGCCAATGGAAAGATGTGAAAGCCAAAATTACATTAAACCTATCCACGGACTGAAAATTCTCAAATGTACCCTCGCAAACTTCAACATTTTTGAATTTTTCAGTCTGCTTTCTGGCAATCTTCGCCAAATTAGACCCCGGCTCAACGGCTACGATTAAACAACCTAACCTAGCCAACTCAACAGTTGCAATTCCGCTTCCCGCTCCTATTTCCAAAAGGGCGGGAACCACCTTTGATTCCGCATTGATTTTTGACATCCCTAAACAGTAAAACGGGGTATCTGGGACGAACCGAATGGTAATTGTCGGCATATGCGTCAAACGACGCATCGAAAATTTTTTTTCCTTTGAACATCATAGTTGTTCTCCTTTCTTGTTCGCGCTATTCTGCAACGGACCGTCCTTCTCGCTCATAGAAGGCAGAATGTGTATAAGTATTGTGTCTAGTATATTGGGTACCTGCCAACGACTCGTTTATTAAAAATATAATTTAGAATATTAATAATTATTCCCCCCATCATATAGATATCTTCTGAGTTTAAAAATACAGGTAAACGAAAATCACAGGCAGTTTTCAAAAAATTTTGTGTCATGGGCAAATTAGGAATACTACCAAGATATCTCCAATTTGTATATACTCTTACATTTCCTTCATCTGCTCCAAATGCATATATTGAGAGTCCTTCTTCTTTCATAATTTCCATAAAAAAGATCAGTTCTTTTTTTGAAAATCCGTGAATATTAAATTGTATTGTATCAGGAGACATTCTTTCACGCGGATCTCTCTTTGGAACAGTAATATATATAGAAGTCGAAAGAATGTTAGACATTAAAAGGTAATTTTTGATATAAATTTTAGTCTTTTTTTCAATAAGTTTTATTTGTGGTCTAATGAGAGCAGCGGTAACATTTGACATTCTTAGATTGTAAATTGGAATATCCATTAAGTATTTTGAAAAAAGATCACTCTGAATTTGATGCTTCTTCCACCAATTCTCAAAAGCTCCTGAATATATTGTTGCCTTTACTGCAATTTCCTCATCATCTGTTACCAGCATCCCTCCTTCGCCCGAATTAATTATTTTATGCGATTGAAAACTGTAGCTTCCAACTTTTCCTATTGTTCCTGTTTGTTTTCCTTTCCATAACACGCCCAAGCTATGTGCTGCATCTTCAAGAAGTATGATGTTATTTTTTTTGCATATTTTTACAATCTCATCCATATCCGAAACATGTCCTCTCATATGAGATATTAAAAAGGCTTTAGTTTCTTTGGAAATTTTGTTTTTAAAATCATTAATATCTATTTGATATGATTCAGTACACTCAATCAGTACTGGTATTGCTCCAACGTTTATAATTGCGCTCGGTACCGCTGTGAAGGTAACTGCAGGAACTAATACTTTGTCTCCTTGTTTTATTCCTGAGCTAATTAATGATAAAAAGATTGCGCTACTACATGAATTTACTGCCAGGGCATATTTAGCACCAATATACTGAGCAAAGTCATTTTCCAGTTGAGTTACTTCCGATACTTCAGCGCTAGGTGTACCATAACGATATAAGTCTGATTTTCTCAATATTTCGACTGCCCTTTTAATTCCTTCTTCTGGAACAGGATCGGCTAAGCCCATATTTTTATTGAAAATCTTTTTACCACCTTCTCTTACAAGTGTTTTGCTGATGTATTTTCGTAGTTTATTCTTTGCGATTTTCATATTTTTTTAATAGTATGTCTAAGAAAGCGTTGGTAATTGACTTTAATTTTGACCAAGATATTTCAACTTCTTTAATCTCATTTTCTGATAAATCAAAAAAATTTTTTTTAAACATTGGGAAATACCAAATACTACAAACCCATATTCCTGGTTTGTATTTCTTTTCATCAAAAGTTGTTTGGAGTATTCCTTTAATTCCTTCTGCTTGAGCAGAGAACAATATTTTACCATTTTGAGCGACAGCAATCGCCTCATTCCATGCAGTTATTCTATCATTTCCTTTTTTTTCTTTCATTAAATCTAATAGTAATTGTATGCGTTCAAAGTCAGAAATGTCTTCCCCCGCAAATCTCTTTGTTTTTAATGGATTCCAATTTTTTCCAAGTGCTGGAATTAAAACACCGCCGTCTGTAGCTATTACGTAACCATCATAATACTCAGAATAGGTTTTTGCTTTTATTTCAGCGTTTTCTTTAAATGAACTACCGTTTTCTTCAACTTTAATTTTGGTCGTTAAATCTTCAAGAAAGTTTATCGTTTCAAAGTAGTCACGCACAATCCAAGACAATTTTTCTCGTTTGTGATTATTATTCGTTGCTATTAAAATTTTTCCCAGCATAATTAAATTCCTCCTAAAATATTTTGCAATATACCTAAATTATTTTGAACATTATCTGTTCTGTTATTTATTTTTACAAACCCAGCTCCCAATGTTTTTGCTATTGTTCTTGTTGCATAATAAGCAATTTGTTGGTGTATATAAATATCATCAACAGATTCTACTTCTCTTTTCCGCTCTAAACTTTGTCTTCTTTGAAATATCTTTTTAGGATCCGACCAAACAAATATATATCTGCTCATTTGCAAGTACTTATCGATATCGGGGTTTATTTGTATGCTTCCATTTTGTTTATAAGCAACATGAGATGTGATAACAGCAGGTTGCGCAGTTATTATTTCTTCTATAACAGTATGTATCAACTCCATTACCTGTGTCTGGTCAAGTTTAGTTGCTAATTCATCCCGAGACACAATTCTAATAGCTTGTTTTGGTTTTAGTTGCTGAAGTTTTTCAAACATTAATTCACCGAAATTAAATACGGCAATTGAAGAACCAACTCGCGGATCAATATCTTTTAGTTTACTCAAAAGAAAATCCTTTCCGGAAGCAGGAACTCCCGTTAATAAAGCGAGTCTTCTTTTATTACCAATTTCTGTTGATGGTTGTATTTCTTTTGGTCTCATAATTATTTAACTAATATCATATCTTTCCCAGCTTGCAAAATAGGATCGAATCTTGGTTTATGAATTGAACATAATAGTTCTATTGTCGGTAGTAAGGGTAATATAGATGGTATAAAAGTAACGCCTTTCATTGTCTGCCTTCTTTTAGTTAAATGTTCCATCGTTGCTTCATCGCCAATTTTAGCGTCATAAAAATAATGTATATTAGGCTTTGCCAAAATCGGAGTCTCAAATCTTCCTGTAAGCATTGATAATCCTGAAGCATAACTTGGCATAAATGCGCTCATTGCAACTTCAATTTTAGGATAATTATGTTTAATATAGCTAAATGCTTCACCGAATATAGCGCTGGATGCATTTCTTGGTACCCCTGGTCTACTGTACAATCTTGTAAAATCTACTGCATTTCTTGGGTCAAATCCAAAAAGTAGTAAAGCGTTTTGCTTATAAGCTCTGTCAATTGAACCTATTGCAAGAGTAGTGAATGGTAGTTGTCTATCTTCTAAAAAGAACCCAAAAGCCATATCTGTTCTTGGAGTATGAATATAATGCAGATCATTATGAATTCTCGAAGCTATAATTGTATCTACTGGTCTAAAAAACACTCGTCTTGCATTAAGGATATTTCCATTTGAGTCTTTTTGAATTGAATTGATAATATTTTCCCCGTCTTTCGTAATTTCCCACCCGCTTTCTGCAAAGATTCCTGAAGGAACAACAATCTGTTCAATAGGTAAGTCACTTTTTTTGATTCTATCTTGGATTATTCTTGCTTGTTCCTCAAGAACTTTATTGACTAATTCGCTAGAAATCTGAAAATTTACGATTACAGATGGATCAAGATTTAATATGTTTATCCAATTTTGATAGATACCGGCATTAACGCAATAATTTTTTAACTCATTCCCATCAACAAAAATATCCTTTAAATCAAAAGTTGTAATCCTAAAAAGAGCTTGATATTCCAAGTCTAAAGGATCGCAAATTATTCTATTCTCAGCAATGAAAGAGCTAACTATCGGAATTATCTGTTGTTTAATGTGTTCAATTATTGGATGTTTGGGCCAATTTTCCTTAGTAAAGGTTGATACAGTTTCTATTTGTCCTGCTTTAACCGCTTTTATTAGGTCAATTCTTCTTTGAGAGATTATAGAAAAATTTATTGCTTCGCGAAGTGAGTAGTAAATTGCTTTTTTATTCGATTCGACTGTAATATCTGGAGTATTATGCATTTGTCTTAGTATAGTATTTATAATGGTCTGGGAAAACTAGACAACCCCTTAAGATATAATTGGTGGTATAATAACCACCTATGCGCAAAACATTTTCTCCCAACCAGAAAGCTCAAATCGCCGCCGCTGTTTTGAAAGGCCAGCAATCAATCGCCCAAATAGCGAGCGAGAACGAA
>Ga0265296_1001830_pt1 | contig 22865 bp, 21 predicted proteins | sample MunlanPumphouse1_FD_189073 | JGI IMG/M metagenome (GOLD analysis project Ga0265296, IMG submission 189073) | Groundwater microbial communities from a municipal landfill in Southern Ontario, Canada - Pumphouse #1 | ecosystem: Environmental > Aquatic > Deep subsurface > Groundwater | place... | reverse complement strand
CCGTAAACTTCTCTATGTTAATCAAGTCATATTGATTAAAGACCGGCGCGAACTCTTTTTCCATCACCGCCGCGTCTTCCGAGCCGATTTTAAAAACAATCCAGGTGCCAACGTTGCCGAATACCGCATCTCTGATTTGCGTGTTATTGCCGTGCGTGACCAACTGGCCCAAATACTGATGCGCGATTATCAGGTTGAGGCCGTACTTGCGCGCCTCGGAAAGAATAGAGCTGATAGAATCGGTGGTAAAGTTTTGAAACTCATCAATATAGAGATAAAAATCTTTGCGTGCGGCGGCGTCCATATCGGCGCGCGAAAGCGCCGACATCAAAATCTTGCCGACCAGAATCATGCCGAGCAGATGAGCGTTCATCTCGCCCACCAAACCTTTGGTCAGATCAATCAGCAAAATTTTGCGCTTGTCCATCACGTCGCGCAGGTTAAAGGAGCTCTTCTGCTGGCCGATGATCGGCCGCATGGTATCGTTGGAAATGAACTGCGTCAATTTGGAGGTGACATAAGGCACTACATTGGCCAGCGCCGCATCGCCGCCGGCCTTTTCCGCCTCTTTGCGCCAAAAATCCACCACCGTCGGATCCGGACAATGGTCCAGTTTCATCTTGCGGAAAGCCGGATCGGACAAAACTTTAGGAATCTCCATCAAAGTGGAACCGGATTCCGGATGACTCATAATCAAGAGCATGGCGTTGCGCATATACTGTTCAAAAATCGGGCCGCCGGTTGCCTTAAGATCATAAAGTTTGTCAAAAATCTTGATCATTTCGTTAATCACGAACGTTTTCTGTTCGGGGTAGCGCGGATCGTATTCCAAAAGGTTCAGGGCGAGCGGCCGCTCAATGTCCGCCGGTGAAAAAACAATTACATCCTCGGCGCGTTCCGGCGGAATTCGTTTAATAATATCGTTGATCAGGTCGCCGTGCGGATCCAGCACGCAGACACCCTCGCCGTTCAAAATATCCTGAATCGCCATAGCTGCTATCAGTTGCGATTTGCCGGTGCCTGATTTGCCGATGATATAAGTATGACGCCGCCGATCCTCGCGCTTCAAACGAATATCTTTGCTTACACCGCGGAAATAATTGTGGCCTAGATTAATGCCTGACTCCGGCGTCTCGGCCGGCGCCACCGCCTGCTTGGAAGTAAGCCACAGAATGTTCGGCGTCTCGGTCCAGCGCAAAGGCAGATGAAAAAGTCCGGTCAATTCTTCACAGTTCAATAAAAAACCGATGTACTCATTAAAACGGCGGTGGATGAAATCTTTAATCAGCCGTTCTTGCCAATAACCGCTGAAATGATTAATCAGTCGGTAGCCCAAGGTAAGGCGGTTGATAAAACTGTTGCCATATTCGTATAAATTAAATTGGCTGTAAGCGCCGATCAGGTTATCCAAATAAATTCTCGCTTTGCCCTTATCTGCCGCACTGACAATAATCCGCAAATTAACATCCAGCCCGGACTTGCCGTTTTTTTCCTCAATGCCTTTAATGATCTGCTCTTCGGCGGTAGTCATGCGCCGCGCGTTATAAGGATCAGGCGAATTTTTATTTTTATCGCCGGCGGGCATTGCTTTAGCCGCGCCGCCGAGCAGGCTGAACATTTTGCTGAAAAAACCGGTCTCAATCGCTTCGGCTAATTTTTTCCCCTGATAGACCCGGCTGACTACGCGCGCGGCTTGCGCGTGCCACCGGCCCTTGGCGCTGCGCACCACGTACTGCACCGCAATCGCCTCGCCCGCGTCCAGCTTGGACAAGGTGTTGATGATTGAATTGAGCGGATCAACCTCCATTTTATTGTAGGTCTTCAAAGGCAGAATCGGATTGCGCCGCGTTTTCAAAAAGCCGGCAAGAATTTCCGTACGGGGCAAAAAAATATTATAATCGCGCACCTCCTCCATCATCGCCTCCGGATAATGCGCCTGCACCTGCTGTTCCAGATAGCGAGCGGCATAGCGAGGCGCGACCAGGTAAAAAGATATTTTTTTGTTGCTGGCTACAATCTCAAAAGAGTAGTGGTCGTGCCGCCCAAACAGCCAGGCCTTGGGTCCGCGCTGGGCGCGCAAACCGCCGATGGCCGCGAACAGGGTCTCGCCGCGAGCGATCTCTTCCCGCAACTGCTGGACCGTCAGCTCTCTTTCAGCATCTTTCGGTTTTTCTTTCGGCAACCGAACCAGATAAACCACATGATTGTAATAGCTTGAACGGTAGGCTAGCGCCTTAATAATTTTTTTCGCCAAAATCAAAAAGAGCGATATGAAAATCGCCCAAAACAAAAAAATCGGCACTAATTCCAGATTAACGCCGGTTAGCGCAGTCGCTTCCATATTCCCTCCTTGCGTGAGTCCGAAATCCATAAATCGCACGGGCAACCGCCCCATCAAGTAAACATCACTAATTATGTTTCTTCAGCCCGCGTACGCGAGGCCAAAGAAACATAATTAGCTGATCTTGACTCGATGAATTGACTAAATAGTAGTTGTGGAACCGGTGGCATTAAGCAATGCGTTCAAGACGAAGATAGTGACGCCCCACGCCGCCAAGACGATGGCAAGGCCGATGACGCCGGCGGTCATTAATTTCTTAGCTTCTTCCACTTTGGCTTCATCTCCGCCCGCGGTCATCCATTTAAAGCCGCCAATTAAGATAATCACCACCGCGATAATGCCCAGGAAGCCCATCAGCACGTTGATTACGCTAGCGGCGGTAGTGCGTGGATCCTGGTTGCCAAGGCCCAAGGCGGCGTTAACCTCTGCCGGACCGTTAGGACCGAAAGGTGCAATCTGCGCCAGAGCTAAAGCCGGAGACAGGGCGAGCACAAACATCGCCACTACCACGATCTTTTTAAAAGTTTTTTTCATTTCTCACCTCCCTTCTTAATTTTCATAATTTTTTTTAATTAATTAACTTTTTATATTCAGCTTCATAATTTCATCAGCCTTGATCTTCGCCTCCTGTTCAACAAAAAATTTATTAATGCCGGGAACAAGCTTCAGCCAATTGATGATTATTTCAATGATTTTCTTCACCTGCACTGTCGCCTGCGCTAAAAGCCCGGCAATCTCGCGCGCCGCCCGCTCGCCAGCGGCTTTGAACTCTGTCTTCTTTTCCGGCGTGAGCCCATTATAAATCGCGGCTAAATCAATTTCCAATATTTTTTCCACCTTTTTTTGCCGCTCTTTTTGCTCGCTTGCCAGATAACCGGCCGCGACAATATTTTTTGCCGAATCAGTCGGCAATTCTCCGGTTACCGTTGCGGACAGCTGTTCCGCGGCCTTCCGCACGCTCGCCTCGCCGGAAAATTCACGGCTCTGTTCAACCGACCGTGTTTCCTTAATTAATTCAACCGCAGTCGGCGCTGGCGCCAATTCTATTTTTTCTTTAACTTTCTCTTCCGGCATAATTTGCTATTCAATTTCTTAAAGCAAAATGAATATTTTTTAGGCATTTGTTATTAACATTATTATACCACATCTAAAGCTAAATAAAAAAGGCGTTGTTTTTCATTTAAAGCCATAGATATTTAATCAAATAAATATAAAATAGCCTCATCCTCCTTGATTCGGTTTTAGCCTTTATGGACATAACGAAGGTGATTCGCGACATTGGCTTATTTTGCCAATTATGGTATAATATTATCAAACAAAGTTATCCCCATGCCCCGTTAGAAATTAGAAACACGCCTTATTAAACGGGGCGTTTAAAAGTTACTAATTAAACAAAATAACAAAAAAATAAAATTTTTTGTTTATTTCTAACGGGGCATGCCAAACGAAAACAAAAATTCGCGAAATATCCAGGTGGCGGTAATAAACAATCCACGCACCGCAAACGAAAAAATTACCTGGGTTAATGTAGTTGATGCTGGTAAAAAGGAAATAGAGTACTTGCGTAAAAAGTACGGTTTTCAGCTTTCCCACCTGCAGGCCTCCTCTGCGAGCGTCTTCTCGCAACGTCCGGCGCTTTATCGCAATGATAAATATCTTTTTCTGATTCTCCATTTTCCTATCTATCAAAACGACCAGATCGTGGCCAGCGAAGTTGACTTTTTCATCGGCCACGGTTTTTTAATTACGCTTCATCACGGCAATCTGAAATCGCTGACTGAATTTTTTAATCTGTGCAAGAAAGACGGTGAATCGCTCCTCACTTATGAGCTGGAATCTTCGGCGGTGCTGCTTTATGAAATACTTCATACCCTGATGCATGGCTGCTATCCTCTGTTAGACAAAAACAGCATCGCCATTAATAAGGTTGAGGAGATAATTTTTTCACAGAACCAGCGTCAGGTGGTAACAAAAATACTTTTTTTGCGACAAAACATCATCAACTTTCGCAAAATAATGCAGAGCCACAAAAACATCATGACAAAACTGGAAGAGCTTAAAAGTTCGTTGGTGCCGCCCGTGTATTTGAAAAAATACTTCAAAGAATTGGTGGATCACGCCAAAACAATCTGGGATGTGTTAGAAAATCAAAAAGAGGTTATCGGTATTTTAAATTCAACCAACGAATCGCTCCAGCATTATCGGCTGTCGGACATCATGCGCACGCTGACTATTTTTTCGGTGATTATCTTCAGCCTGACTTTAACAGCGACAATTTTCAGTATGCGGGCGGTTGACTTGCCGTTAGTGCACTCGGAAGGCAGTTTTTGGGCGATTATCAGTATTATGGCATTTGTGGGTATGTCGGTAATTTTTTTCTTCAAAACAAAGAAGTGGTTTTGATTCACCCCCACACCAAAAACTTGGTGTTGGGTGGAATCCATAGATTGACATTTGCATATTTTATGGTGTGGTGGTAAATTTTGGCTAATTTTAAAGTTTTTTCAGGCAAAATCATTGACATTATAATTGTTTAGTGGTATAATATAATTATTGGCTGATTTTCAACCAAAACCAACCTAAGTTGGCAAGTACATTGCCAGAAAAGGAGGGGCGCAAAATGAAAACGATCACGGGAAGGTTTCTGGCTCGCCTCCGGGAAAAAGAGGAGGTGATGGTGGTGAACGTCAACCCCACAACCTTCCGGTTTCTCAAGGAGAATCCGGAAACCGAGGTGGCCGTAATCACCAAGGACGGCCACCGGATCGTTGTCCCTGCCAGAGAGTTGGCGGTGGCATGAATCAGCCGAAAAACTAAGGGGCCCATTCGCGTAAGCGAACTCGGGCCCCTAAAACTTGCTTAATAAATTATTTGAGGATTTCTTTTATCTCTTGCAAATTACTGACCAGCGCCAATTTTTGCCGTAATTTGCCCGCGTCCGGCTGGCCGGCAACATACCAGCAAAGATGCTTACGCATTTCTATGATACCCGCCTCTCCCTTGAGTTTATGCGCCAACTTCGCATGCCTTAGGGCAATCTCAATTATTTCTTCCCGACTTTTAACTTTAAACTTTAAACTTTTAACTTCCTCAAAAATCCACGGCCTCCCCAGCGCGCCGCGGGCAATGCCCAGGCCGTCCGCCCCGGTACTTGCGAGTAAATCAAAGGCGGTTTTTTTATCTACCACTCCCCCGTTAGCGAGTATCACCCCGCCAAAAAACTGGCGCGCCTTTTTAATAGTCAAAAAATCCACCGGCCCTGTATGACCCTGTGACATTGAACGTCCGTGAATCATCACCGCCGCGAGCGGCAGATCGCTTAATTGATCCAAAAATTTCAAGGCATTCATCTGGCCGCCCCCCAGACAGCCACCCGGTGGCTGTTTTTGTTTTACGGAAGAACGAATCTTAACGGAAACGGGTAAATCGGTGCTGCCCAAAACAGTCTTGACGATTTCGCGCGCCGCCTTCGGCCTGTCCATCAAGACCGCACCGGCGCCCTGTTTTGCAACTTTTTTTACCGGACAGCCGAAGTTAATATCAATGCCGTCGGGCTTGATTTTTTTTTGCACGATTTTAACCGCTTTTATAAAATGTTTTGGATCAGCTCCAAACAACTGAACTACGTATGGTCGCTCTTTGGCGCTGAACCGCAGAAGCCCCAAGATTTTTTCGGGTTGAAAAAATAAGGCGGCTGCCGAGGCCATCTCGGAGTAGACCACGTCCGCGCCGAAGCTTTTGCACATTTGTCGGAAAGCGCTGTCCGTAATACCAGCCATCGGTGCCAGAGCCAACATCGGCTTATTTATTTTTTGCCAAAAATTCATAGTATTTTATCCAACGCTGCTTCTTAAAAAAAGGACGGGGGTTACCCGTCCAAGGAAATATTGCCGAACAGATGCCGCTTGGCGACCCAGCGAATACCAGACTTGAGCCATTTAATCGGATATCTGCTCGTTGCAAAGACGCCGAAGCACAACGCCAAAACGATTACCAAAGGACCATAGTTCATCTTCGTCTTCCCCCTTTTTTTATAGTTTTTCGCGCCGGCTGCTTTGTTCAATCAACCTTAACATTTTCCGTTCCCGAACGCAAGTCCGCGCGATTCAGCGAGACATAGAATAGGCTGAACAGCGCGGCTACCGCGAAAGAGATGGCAAAGGGATGATAATCAACAATAAAAATTAAAATAATAAACGGCGCAACAATCACCCGGCTGATATCAAAAATAATTTCCCGCTCCACGATAAACTTGAAATAATTGCTGCGCGCGGCCAAGTCGTAAGTATAGGAAGTCCAGGGGATGCGCAAAATATAACCGGTGATTGATTTATAAGTATCAACAAAAAGGACGGACATAAAACCGCTAGCAAAAATTCGCCCCAACCAGCTTGTAAAATAAAAAAATGTGCCGAATTTTATGAGTCGGCGCTTGTCCGTCCGATCAGATAGCTTGCCCATAAAATAAAAGATTAAGAAAGTGATGAGCGCCGTCAGAGAAGAAATCGCTCCGATTGATTCGGTGGAGAGATAAATCACGGTCAGAAAAATCGGCCAGATGACATAGCCGATCCATTCTTCCACCGCAAAGCCGCTGAAGCTTAAGGCGACCGGCCGATTGGAGCGAGAAAAAATGTCCTTGAACATGCTACCCTGGCTGAAATTAATTTTCTCATAAGTTTCTTTCAGGAGCGCCAAAGGTATTATAGAGACAAACAAAAGCACCGCCGCCATGATGAACAAAACATAAAAGCCGAAAAATTTAATCACCAGGCCGCCTAAAAAGGGGGATAAGAGGCTCGCGATGAGCGCGCTGGCCTGCAGGCTGGAAACCTCCTTGCCGCGATGCGTACTGTCCGAATGCTGGATGAAGTTCAGATTGAAGCTGTAATTATAGAACATCGCTTTGAAAGCCTGGACCGTAGGCAAGATAAAAAATAGCAGGGGCTGAGCCTCTAAATATCTCAAACCGACCAGCTGGATAAATAATAAAAAAATCGAGGCCAGCATGGAACGCTTAATACCTAGTTTAGCCACCCAGCGCGCGCCCCGGTAGCCGAAAATCACAGTGTTCAGCGGCAGTAAAAAATAAAAAAATAAAATCCAGGGAATGGAGTACCCCAAATCATATAAAAAAATCGGGATGAAGATTGAGATGAGCCCTAAGGCAAAATTCTGGATGCCGAAAGAAAGGTAGATCTCGTTCATCTCCTTTTTTTGAAAAAAATTATGAGTCTCTAAACTATGATGCAAATGAATTGACATGAATCATTTTATTCAGCTTTTGCTAATACGCTGGCCGTCTTTTGTGTCCTCAACCGAAAACCCGAGTTTTTCAATTGCTTCGCGCAGGCGATCCGACTCTGCCCAATTCATCTTCGCTCGTGCAAGATCGCGTGCCTTCACCAAATCGGAAACCTCTGTTGACAAGCTTTCCTTTAATCCAGCTTCTGCCAAACCCAGTCCAAGCACCAGATCAAAATCCAAAATAGTCGTCAGCTTATCCGCGTCACTCAATTTTTTGTCTTTTATCATTTCCTGGATCGCCGCCAGGGCACCGGGGGTGTTCAGGTCGTCATTAATTTTTTTCACAAACCGTTCTTTATGCGCTTGGTTGATCTTGCCCTTTTTGCTTCCGAGCTCTCGCACCTGATTCACTAGATGATTCAAACCGTTTTCGGCTGCAGCCAGGCTGGCCCAGCTGAAGTCAAGCGGTTTACGGTAATGAGTCAGGAGGCACAAAAATCTATACGATAAAATATTTTTTGCTTTACTTTTTAAATCCCTTAGGTTATAAAAATTTCCCAGGCTTTTGCTCATCTTTTTACTGTTAACCATCAGCATGCCGTTATGCAGCCAATGATTCACCGGCCTTGTTTGTTTGTAGCCGACCACGCTTTGCGCGATTTCATCCTCATGATGCGGAAATTTCAAGTCTTCCCCGCCGGCGTGAATATCAAACGGGCATCCCAGTTCGGCCTGGCTCATGGCGCTGCATTCAATATGCCACCCGGGCCGTCCCGGCAAACCTACTCCGTCCAACTTGAATTCCCAGGCAGGCTCGTCCTCCTTTTTAGCTTTCCACAAGACAAAATCCTGGACATTTTCTTTGTCGTATTCATCCGCGTCAATACGCGCGCCGGCCTTAAGCTTTGAAATATCCAAAGCGACCAGCTGGCCATACTTATATTTTTTTCCGTACTTTGAAAGATCAAAATAAACTGAACCGTCCTTGATATAGCCGTAGCCGGCCCTAACAATCTTGCCGACTAAATCCTGCATCTTCTTGATGTATTTTGGGTCGGCGGCATGGGGGGTGATGTCCGGTTCCGGAATATTAAGCGCTTTCAAATCCTGCCAAAAAATCTTTTCAAACTCCGCGGTAAATTTGCGTAACGCCCGGTGCGGCTCCAATTCCGGATATTTCTTTTTTGAATCACGGATAGTTTTATCATCTACGTCGGTGATGTTCATCACCCATTTTATTGCCTTGCCGCCGAAATTGTATTTGAGCGTTCTTACTAGAATATCTTGGGACAAATAAGCGCGCAGATTGCCGATGTGCGCGTAATTATAAACCGTGGGTCCGCAGGTGTAGAGACCGACCTTGCCCTTTTTCAAAGGCTTGAATTCTTCTTTGTTTCTCGTGAGGGTGTTGTAGAGCCGTAGTTTCACCCCGTTAGAAGTTGCCATTTTTCTTGTTTGAATTAGTTTTTTATATCCCCCGTTATCTATTATAACTTCTAACGGGGCTAATAGGCTTATTTTACCCCGTTAGAAATTATTATGCAATTTCATTTGTGATAAAAAAATATTGAAACTATTTTTCCCGCCGATTTCTAACGGGGTGTAGCTTAAAATGAGTGCTTATAACAACTCCCAATTTTTCACTTGCGCTACCTCGCCCTGACAATATTTTTTTCCGCTTATAAACTTTATGTCAAAATTATATTCTGTCCTGCCCCGGAGGCTTCGGCCCCGGCTGCGTCCATCAATAATTACTTCCAGCGGCTTATTTATAAATCGTTCGGTGTATGCTTTTTCCAGAGAACAGCTTAAATCGTTAATTTTTTTTGCGCGAATTTTTTTCACCGTTTCGTCTACCTGATCAACCATTTTCGCCGCTAGCGTGCGCTCGTGCGCTGAAAAAGGAAAAACGTGCAGTTTGCTGACGTTAATTTTTTTAATAAAACTCGTTGTCGCCCGGAAGTCTATTTTCGTTTCGCCCGGAAAACCGACAATCACATCGGTGGTGATGGCGATGTCCGGCAAAGCCTTTCTTATTTTTTTTACTTTCTCTTCAAACGTCTTCGCGGTATATGGCCGGTTCATCAGCTTTAATATTTTATCACAGCCTGATTGTAACGGAATATGCAGCTGCCGGCAAAGTTTCCGCTCTTTTTTTAAGAGATCAATCAGCTCATCCGTAACTTCATTAACTTCAATAGAGCTTAATCTGATTCTGCTTAAATTTTTTATTTTAATTAACTCTTTAAGCAGAGCCGTTAAATTGTTTTTTATTTTAAATTTTTTATTTTTTATTTCTTGGCCATATAGGCCAAGATGTATTCCGCACAATACTATCTCTTTATATCCGTTTGCCACCGCTCGCTCCACTTCGACAATCACATCCGATGCCAGCCGACTCTTTAGTTCGCCACGCGCGTAAGGAATAATACAATATGAACAAAACTGCCGACACCCATCTTGGACTTTAAGGAAATAACGAGATTTATCCGTAGACGCGACCGTTGTTTTACGGCCGGATTTAAAATTGAAAATTGAAAATTGAAAATTGAAAATTTTTTCTATCAGTTGTTCTGTATTATTTCCCTCAACCACCAAATCCCCTCCCCACCTCTCCACCTCCTCTTTATAGATTTTAACCGCGCAACCGACAATGGCAATTTTCGCTCGCGGGTTTTCCTTGCGCGCTCGATTAACCATCTGCCGCCCCTTGCGCAATGCCGTTCTAGTCACCGCACAAGTATTGATGACTGCAAGATTGGTGTTGTTTTTATCCATAACAAAATCCGCGGCCAGAAGTTTTGCCGCGAGCGAACTTGAATCATATTGATTGACTTTGCAGCCGAGAGTGTAAATTTTAAAACTGGTTTGTTGCATTAACTACTAGACCCATTACTTAATAAGCTCCTACTGCAATTTACAGATTTCGGTAAATTTTTCCTAAAATTTTTTCGACAATACACCATATTCCCTCAAAAATTTTTGAAAAAATTTCCTTAAAATCTGAAAATTTCGTCACGAAGCTTATTTAGCAATAGGTCTATTTTATCAAAAAATTCTTAAAAGAAAAAGCGGGGTTGCTGACGATGAGTTGTCAGTTTCCCCGCTCGCGTGCGTAGATCAGGTGGTGGGTACCCATGGCTGTAAAAGCCGTTTACGGGGCCGAGCCGCATCCATTGCCGCCTGCTTGGCGCGAAGCCGTCCGATCTTCTTGGGCGGAGGCTCGTTGCCCTGTTCCTCCTGCTTGGCGATGAGAAGGTCCAGGGGATCGGGAGCATAGATTTGGTCATAGACCAAAGCCGCGCGCTCTTCTGTCGTCATCGGCTTGGTCGCGATCACGCCCCGTTGGGTAATGGTAATGGTGATCGCCCCGTACTTGTTGCGCTTGCGCGAAAGTCGTACGCCGGGCATGACGACTTTACTCCGCTTCGACTCCGGCCACCGCTCGTCCTCGATTACCTCGGTGAAGGGTTCGGTGGCGAACATCAGTGGAGCTTCGCGCCGCCGCTTCTCTTCCAACCAATCCAAAAACCTGTCCATCCCCATACCACACCTCCGCTTATTTAATGGTGCTGCGAAAGATCAATTTATTAAATCAATATACAATAACATATTAGAGTGAATCAGTCAACACCTTCATTTTCCATTATTCTAATTATAGTTTAGCACAAAAAAATCCAACCCTAAAACCGTGGGCTGGATGTAAACTGTTGATTAAAAAAACGCTCTAGGGCGCGAAGATGGGCAGTCTTAAAGCATCTTCAGGCAAAACACACCCTCCTTGCGGATACGACAACCACTTCATGTTCGTTGACAGATATTGGCGCTGTTTCACCCGATCATTTCCAGAGCGATACCGGGTAATAATCAGATGGTGGTCGTCACCCCCTTCTTCCTTTAATATCATCTCCCAGCCATTACTGTGTTCAATCTTGAGCTCAAGACCTGCCGAAAGATACAATTTGACCTTTCGCAAGCGTTTATCCCGCAACTTGGTGAACACCGCGATCATATGATCGGTCCCCTCAATCACCAGATCGCCGCCAAGAACCTCGGCCTTGACGTTACTGCCACCCATCAGCAAGTGCGTTTTCATCGCTCCTCCTTATTAATATTGGATGCTGGAAAGGACGAATTAAAATTTTGAGCCGAAGAGAGGATTCGAACCCCCAACCCGCTGCTTATCCCGCCACAGCGGGACCCCGCCAAGGCGGTGGCAAAACTATTGCCCCGCCTGCCTATGCCTGAGCCCATGACCGGATTTGAACCGATAACCTATAGTTTACAAAACTATTGCTCTACCATTGAGCTACATGGGCGTAAGCGAAGGCGGGCAGGTCTACCACTGAGCTATGTCGGCGTTGTTTTATTCTACTAAAAAATATTTTCTAAAACAATATATTGTTCAATTTCCGACCATCGATCTGACGGGGCGGCGAAAACGATTACTGCCCTTGCGCTGAGAGGTCGTCTGGCCGAAGCTGGTGCGTTTACCGAAGCGCGAAGAACGAATCTCCCCCTGTTGGAGTTCGGCGAATTTAGTCAGGGCAATATTTTTCTTGATCAGTCTTTCAATATTCCTGACCTCTTTCCACTGGGTCGGGTTAGCAAACGAAATTGCCTTGCCGGCCTTGCCTGCCCGGGCGGTGCGGCCGATGCGGTGAACGTAGTCGCCGGAATCATCCGGCAGATCGTAATTTACCACCAGTTCAATATCCTTGACATCAATGCCGCGCGCGGCGATGTCAGTAGCGACCAAAACGCGGTAACGTCCTGACTTGAAACCGTCAAGCGCCTGCCGGCGCTGAACCAGCGAACGATTGGAATGTATCTCCGCCGCTTTTATTCCCAAATCAACAAGCTGGTGCGTAAGATTTTTGGCGTTATGTTTGGTGCGGGTAAAAATCAACACCGAGCCCAAATATTTTTTTAAAATTGTGACCAAGTGGCCAAGCCGATCCTCGCGTCTAACGACATACATCTCCTGGTCAACCAACTCAACGGTGGTGCCGGAAGGCGCGACTTCTATGCTGACCGGCAGGGTCATATATTCGGCGGCCAGTTTGGCGATGGCGGCCGGCATGGTTGCGGAAAACAGCATGGTCTGCCTGATTTTTGGCAGCTCTTTAAGAATTTCCTTCACTTGGGGCATAAAACCCATATCAAGCATCATGTCGGCCTCATCCAGAATCAACACTTTGACATCGCCGAGCCACACCAATCGTCTTTTAATACAATCGTTCAAACGGCCGGGAGTGGCGACCACAATATGCGGATTTCTTTTTAATAATGCAATCTGCTTGCCGATCGGTTCGCCGCCAATCAACGCTGCGGTGCGCAAACCCAAAGCACTGCCGAGTTTCTGCAGATTTTCATCAACCTGAAGAGCCAGTTCGCGTGTCGGCAATAACACCAAGCCCCGGCCCTTGTGAACCGCCAGACGCTGAAGCATCGGGATGCCAAAGGCGAAGGTTTTGCCGGTACCGGTTTGCGCGATGCCGATCATGTCTTCGCCGCGCATTGCCACCGGAATCGCTTTTCTCTGGATTGGCGTCGGCGTTTCCAGTTTTAACTTTTCAAGCACCCTTAAAATAGAGGCGCTGATGCCTAATTCTTTAAAAGTAACTTGATGTTTTAAATTTTGTTCTGACATATAAGAATTCATTTTAGGGATCTGTCGCCGAATGCGCCTTTGAAGCGAAATTTCCAAAATTCGAGACAAATTTTTCAAACAAATTTTGAGGTTTATATACAATATAAGCTGAAAAATTTTTTGAAAAATTTGGCCGAATTTTGGGAATTGCAGCCAAAGTGGTATTTGGCGACAGACCCTTTATATTTTTGTTCAAACAAAAATAAGTGACCCGACTTCTGCGAGACACTTATACTGCTTAAATGCTGCAATAATGGCACGAGATTCGAATCTATAATTAATAGTACGATTAGAATAGCACGGAAGTTATGGTTTGTCAATTATGCAATGATTCTATTGTCAAATTATAATTATTCTGTTACCATCTAAACACTGCCGAAAAGCAGTTTTATTTTTATTGCGCCCATAGCTCAGCTGGTAGAGCAGATCCCTTTTAAGGATAAGGTCACAGGTTCGAATCCTGTTGGGCGCACAAAAAATTAAAGAAGCAAAAAATTGCTTCTTTTTTTGTGTCTAGGTGGACCCCGTTAGAGATAATTTAATAAATATCGTTATAATAGAACAATAAACACATGCAATTAACGCTTGAATAAAGAATTTTTTTATCTCTAACGGGGTGGACAACCAGTGGACAAATTCGTCTTGCTTAAATTATTTAAAAACTATAATATTATTCCATGTCGGGTAGTAGAAATTCGACCGTTCGCGAAGCGACCGGGAAGAAATTACGTTTTACCCGGCCGGATCATATTAAAGTGATTATTTTTGTCCCTCAAATTAAAATAATTAATCAGTCGAATTTTCACTATCCGACATGGCAAATTCCGAAAACATTATCGGCAAACTGCCGCCGCAAAGTCTGGAAACCGAGCAATCACTTCTCGGTTGTCTTTTGATTGATAAGGACGCCTTCATTAAAATCGCCGACAAAATAACCGAAGAAGACTTTTATAAAGACACGAACGGCAAAATTTTTGAGGCGATGAAGGAGCTTTATAACCGCCAAGAGCCGATTGATATTCTGACGCTCTCAACCCGTTTGGAAGAAAAAAATGAGCTGGAAAAAATCGGCGGCCGCTCATATCTTGCCCAGCTTTCAAATCAAGTGGCTACGGCTGCGCATGTGGCCAGCTATGCCAACATCGTCCAACGCAAGGCCACTTTGCGCCGCCTGCTTGATGCCGCCAGCAAGATCGGCGAACTCGGCTATGGCGAGGAAGAAGACATTGAAAAGGTGCTGGACGAAGCGGAACAGCGGCTCTTTTCGGTTTCGCAAAAATATCTGAAAAATATTTTTATGCCGATTGACGATTTACTGGCCGCCGCTTTTGAACGTATTGACGAACTGCACCGCCAAAGCGGCAAATTGCGCGGGCTCACCTCCGGTTTTAACGACCTGGACAATCTCCTGGCCGGCCTGCAAAAATCAGATCTGATCATCATCGCGGCGCGTCCAAGCGTTGGTAAAACTTCTTTCGTGCTGGATATCGCGAGGCAGGTTGCCATAAAAAACAAGGCTTCGGTCGGGGTCTTCTCGCTGGAAATGAGCAAGGAACAGCTGGTTGACCGCATGCTCTGCGCCCAGGCGGGCGTCAGCTTGTGGAAGATGCGTACCGGCAAACTATCCGACCGCGAAGAAGACAACGATTTCGCCCGCATCGGCACGGCTATGGGCGAGCTTTCTGAGGCGCCGATCTTTATTGATGATTCAGCTAATACGAGCATCATGGAAATCCGCACCAAGGCGCGGCGCCTGCAGATTGAAAAAGGTCTGGATTTGGTGGTAATTGATTATCTGCAATTGATGGAAGGCCGCGGCAAATATGGCGACAACCGCGTCCAGGAAGTCTCGGAAATTACCCGCGGTCTGAAAGGTCTGGCGCGCGAATTGAACATTCCGGTCATCGCCCTGTCGCAGCTTTCGCGCGTAGTGGAACAGTCGCGGCCCGCCATCCCGAAACTGTCGCACTTGCGTGAATCCGGTTCAATTGAACAGGACGCCGATATTGTGATGTTTATTTATCGCAAAGCCGCTGACCGCGGTTATAATCGAGAAGAACTCTCTGACGCAGATCGCCATCTGGCGGAAATCCATATCGCCAAACACCGCAACGGTCCGACCGGCAAGATTGATTTATTTTTTGATGAGCAGACGGTCAGCTTCAAAAGTGTGGACTTCAGCCACAAAGAAACACCGGTATTATTTTAGGTGATTAGGTACTTAGGTAACTAGGCAATTAGGACGCAGAACTTGAAGCGATGTAGGCACCTAATCCCTAATTACCTAATTAACTAATTACCTAACTTATGTTTAATAAGTTAAAACAGTTCAAAGAAATGCGGAGCCAGGCCAAAAGCTTGCAAAACGCGTTAGCCGACGAACAGGTCAGCGGCGAGAAGGCCGGCGTCAAACTGACGCTTAACGGCAATATGGAGGTGGTAAAACTGGAACTCGGCAGCGCTAGCACGGCTGATTTGGAAAAAATTCTGCCGAACTTGTTCAATGACACCATAAAAAAAGCTCAACGCCTGATGGCTGAAAAAATCCAATCAATGGGCGGAATGGATAAATTTAAATACTAAATTAAAAAATAAAATATAAAAAATAAAAATTATGGAGTCCCGCCGAAGCGGGACGGAATAATTTCTTGAATTTTTCCTTTTTCATTTTTAGCTTTTAAATTATTATGCGCTTCCCTGCCTCTATCCAAAAACTGATTGATGAATTTGCCAAACTGCCGACGGTCGGGCCGAAAACCGCCGAACGGTATGTTTTTTATCTGTTGAAACAGAATCCGGAAAATCTTCAGGCTCTTGCCCAGGCGATAGCGGAATTGAAAGAAAAAACCACCACCTGCGAAAGTTGTTTCGCTTTGGCTGAATCAAATCCCTGCAAAATTTGCACCGATCCCAAAAGGGTGCGTAACCAACTTTGCGTGGTGGCCGATACCCGGGATTATCTGACAATTGAAGCGACCAACAGCTACCAGGGCCGCTATTTCATTCTCGGCGGAGAATTGAATCAGATTGAGGGCGTCGGCCCGGAGCAGCTCAACATCAAACAATTAATTGAAAAATTAAAAGATAAGAGCATTAAAGAAACTATACTGGCGCTGGACCCGACCATTGAAGGAGAGACGACCGTCCTTTATTTGACAAAACTTTTAAAACCATTGGGATTAAAAATCACCCGATTGGCTAAGGGTCTGCCGATGGGCGCGGACCTTGAATATGTAGATGAGTTAACGCTCTCAAATGCGTTAAAATATCGCAACGAACTTTAAAATCCGCTAAAAGGAGGTATTGGCGATGAATAATCATCTCAGAACGATTACGCTGGCGGACAGAATCCACCAGGCCGTTGTTGAAGAGATGAATTCCGAACTGGAGAAACGCGACCTGAAAATCAGGGCTTTGTCTATCAACATTTCCGCCTCGCCTGAAACTCTACTGATCGAGCTGAGTGATGGCTCAGACGCCGAAAAGTATGTAGCTGGCCTGATCTTCAAGGATGTACGGCACAAGGCGGTTGAGCTGGCTGTCCGTTCTCAGGTTAAACCGCTGGTGGTTATCCAGGGACGTCGCAAATGCCCGCGGAAGTCCAGGAAATGATCGTTTTGACAAAACTAAAACCCCTCGCGGACTTGCGCGAGGGGTTTTTTCTATTTTTGTCATCCCGCACTTCCTGCCTCGCCGGCAGGCGGGGATGCGGGGTCCAGAAGTCTTTGCACCTGATTCTGGATTCCGGGTCAAGCCCGGAATGACAGGGTAGGGTTATAACGAAAACCTTTTAAGAAATTTTCGTAATTTCAACCTTGGTAAAAGGCTGGCGATGGCCGATATTGCGGGTGTAGCGAGTCTTTCTTTTGTACTTCACGACCGCTATCTTCTCAGATTTGCCGGTTTCCAAAACCTTGGCCTCAACTTTCTCGCCTAAGCTTGGTTTGCCGATTTCAATCTTCTGGTCGTCGGCAATCAGCAAAGTATCAAATTTTACGCCCTTGCCAACACCAACTTCCAATTTTTCAATTTTCAGAGTCTGTCCGGCGCTAACCTTGTACTGTTTGCCGCCGGTTTTGATTACTGCAATTTTCATAGAATAAATTTATATTAATAAAAAATTCCGCCTCTTCGGCGGATTCGCCGATGAGGCGAAAAAAATCCGCTTTTCTTTGCGGTATTGTTCATTATACTATTTTTTCCTCTTTAGTCAAGGCTTTAAGGCTTTTTTATCCAGAGAAGAAAACCAATAAATTATCGCAATCATCAGGATAACTAAAACTAATAATGCATAAACCTTGCCTAAACTCTGTAAAAACAGCGCAAACAGCCCGAAAAAGGCGGCGAAAAAATAATATAAAAGCGCGACCTGCCGCTGGCCGAGCCCGAGGTCTAAGAGACGAAAATGAAGATGTTTGCGGTCGGCGAATTTAAACGGGTTAACACCGGCAGCGACGCGGCGGATAATCGTCCAAAGAACATCCAAAATCGGCACCCCCATCACGAGCAGGGCGATGGCAATCTTCCCGCCGGAAATTACGGCGAGCACGCCAAGCGCGTAGCCCAAGAAAAGCGAACCGCCCTCGCCCAAAAAAATTAAGGCCGGGTACCAGTTGAAAACCAGAAAGCCGAGACAGGCGGCGGTAAGAATTAGCGCGGCCAAACCGATGTCCGGCTGATAGTACTTGGTGGTCATGGTAAAAAGAAAAATAATGAAAGCGCCGATGGCAGAGACGCCGGTGACCAGACCGTCAAGACCGTCTAACAGCTTGGTGGTGTACATCATGCCGAGAAGCCAAACAGCAATCAGCGGCGCGGACCAGAGCCCGAGATAAATAAAACCGCCGAAAGGGTTGGTGATTTTTTCAATCTGAACTCCGCCGAGCACTACCGCGAAAATTGCCAACAACGGAAAAATTATCTGCCGCGATGGCTTCAGGCGGTACTTATCATCCAGAAATCCACCAATCATCAGGATAACACCGCCGACAAAAAAGCCGAGCCAATGCCGCGGTTCCAGGTTGCCTGCGAGCAACCTGTCGCTGAATAAATAGAGTGAAATAAAAAAAGCGACAAAAATCGCCACGCCGCCAAGCAATGGCGTTGCTAAAAGATGAATTTTCCTCTGCTCGTTTGGCTGGTCCACAACAGCATAACTTCTCGCCAACCTTCTGGTTATTAAGGTGAATATTACGGATAGGATAAAAACAATGACAAAAATTACAAATAGATACATCATTATTTAGCTAATTTTAGTTATTAATTTTCAAAAACTATTGACTTTATTATATTTACAGGCTAAGCTATGACTTTGTGCTAATATCACAATTAATTATAGATTGATCTTTTGAGATTCACAACCAAAACATAAAAGGGGTGAAAAAGAATGAAACAAACAGTAACACGCGGTCTGGTTGTCTTCGCCGAAGAGGACGACATCGCGGCCGGCATCATAGCCAAAGCATTGGTGGCTCGCGGCTGCAACTGGGTTGATACGCGCCTCGGACTTCAGAAGCGCGATGAACCCAACGTCAAGTGGGGGCGCTACAAGTATATCTTCATCTCCCCCGCTTACTACCAGATGTTCAAGGGAACAATGGAAAAGCTGGAGGGTCGAACCGGTGTTGTCGTTGCGCTTTGTTCGATGAACAAAGCCGAATTCAAAAAATTAAAAAAAGAGCATGGCGACCAGGAAAACGGCGCCTCCAAGGTGATGTACATCTGCACAACATTGTTCTCCCTGTGCGGAGTCATCCACGATTGACCGACTTCAGGACGCGGAATTCACCCCGCGTCCTTTTTTCGTTATCGCTTCGCGAGCCCCGCTATCACCGCCTCTGGCGGGATCCCGCCCTCTTTATTATATATAAGTGGCGGGACAAATGGGGCACATGCGAATTTAAACTATCAACTACAACTCCGCCGCTTTTTCAATTGAAACCTCCGCGGTATCGTTCACCACCACCGTATCGCGCCTTTTTAAACCGCCTGCCAAGATCAAATTGGCGATTGTGTTTTCCACCCGATCCTGGATCACCCGCCTCAGCGGCCGCGCGCCAAACTTCGGATCATAACCTAATGCGGCCAGTTTTTTCAAACCTTGATCGCTCACTCGCAAGCCGATACCCTTCTCCTCAAGCGCCTTGGCCGTCTTTCCGAGCATCAGTTTCGCAATTGCCTCCACCTCCGCCTCGGAGAGCGGCTTAAAAACAATAACACCGTCAAAACGATTGATCAACTCCGGCCGCATTACCTTGTTCAGATGTTCATTGATCAAAACTTCCTTGATTTTTTCAATCGGCACGGCCGCTTTCACCTGCTCCTGAATATAGAGCGCGCCGGCGTTGGAAGTGGCAATCACGATGGAGTTGGTAAAATCAATCGTCCTGCCCTCGCCGTCGGTCAGCCGGCCGTCATCCATCACCTGCAAGAATAAATTCAGGATATCCGGATGCGCTTTTTCAAACTCATCCAACAAAAGCAAGGAAAAAGGCGCTTGACGGACGGCTTCAGTCAAGTAACCCTTGGAACCGTCGCCGCCGATCATCTTATTGATACTGTCCTGCGTCTGATATTCACTCATATCCAGGCGGATCATATACTGCTCGCCGCCGAAATAGACTTGCGCCACCGCCTTGGCCAGTTCGGTTTTGCCGACGCCGGTCGGTCCGAGAAACAAAAAGTTGGCAATCGGCCGTTTGCCGCTGGAAAGCTGGGCGCGCGCGCGCCGCAGACTGGCCGCAATCGCCTCCACCGCCTCCACCTGGTCAATCATCCGCTCGTGAATCCGCGCCTCCAAATTCATCAGCTCCTCCCCCTCGCTCTCGCTAACCTTGGTCATCGGAATACCGGTAATCTCGCTTACCTCAATCGCCACATCTTCCTTGCTGATCATCCGGTCGGCCTCGGGCAACTTGGATTTTTTTAAAGCAATCGCCTCTAAAATTTTAATCGCTTTTTCCGGTAAATACTGATCATGCAGATAACGACTGGAGAGTTTCACCGCTTCCTCAATCGCGTTGTAGGTGAAATAGACTTTATAGACCGACTCAAAATAACTGATTTTACTTTCCAATATTACGATCGCCTGATTACCGACCGGCTCTAGAATCTCCACCTTGGCCATAGTATTATCCAAAGGCGTCCGCTCAACAAATTTCAAAAAGTTGGCGCAGGTGACGGCGGCCAGGCAAAAAATACCCCGGTGTTCGATGGCGTTGACCAGCACGTCGGACAAATCCGCGCTAGCCTCACTGCCGGACGAGATGCCGCTGATCGTTTCCAAATTATCAATAAAAAGCGCGATGTTGCCGGCACGGGTTATCTCATCCAAAACCGAGAGCAAGCGCGCCTGAACCTCCGAAGCGCTGCCGCCGGAGACGAGGCGAGAAACATCAAGCTCCAGCAATCTTTTGTCTTGGAGGACTACCGGCACCTCTTCTTTCACCATCAATTCGGCAATGCCGTGAACGATTGTCTTTTTTCCCACTCCGGTCTCTCCAATCAAAATCACGCCAGAGTGACCCGATTCAATCTCGGAAAAAATCTTGGCGATTTCACGCTCACGCGCCACGCAGAACTCCAGCTTGAACCATTTGGCGGCCAAGGTCAGATCATAGGCGATGGAGTTCAAAATCGGGGTGGCAACGGCGGTGTAAGCGCGATCCATGCCGGAGGAAGGCTTGAAACGAGCCATTGATTTATACTCGCGGTAGCTTTCCACCAGGCGCTCATTAATGCGGAACCAGGCAACCGCGTTTGCCAATTTATCGCCGTCAATTTCCAAATCATACAATATTTCGGTGAGCATTTTATCTTTATTCACCGCCGCCAAGATCAAATCGATCGCCTTAACGCGCTTTTGTCCGGTCTTGGCCGCGGATAGATAGGCCAAAATCAAAGCTGATTTAACCTCTACTGATAACTCAGTATGACTTTCTCTCTTTTCTTTGGCGACAAGCTGATTTTTAACCTTCTCGATCAACACCGTCTCGCTTACATCAAGCCGGGAAAAAAGCGAGCGCACCTCACGGTTCTCAAACAGATTTAAAAAAAGATGTGATAGATTGACCCGTTCCTGATTCAATTTGCGCGCCAACAGATAACTGTTTTCTATCAGCCGGATGGTTCGTAAGCTGTAGCCGAAATAAACATCAATCCTATTTTTTCGCGGCAATTTTTTGATTGATTGCCAATCGCTGGCGGCCAAATTCGCGCCCGCTTTATCGCCATACTTGAATTTAACTATTTTTTGTTTTAATAATTCATTCTCGCTCAAGCGATAAATCAAAAATAAATCAGCCGCGGCTGACAGCCAAAAAAGCAGTAGCGTCCAGTGTTTGGTTTGCCAAAAAGATAAGATCGGCGCCGCCGTTAAACTGGCTTCGCCGCGAAACAGAAAAAAAGCTAAAGCGGCAAGTCCGATCAAGCCGACTAAAAAAGCCAATAGATTGATCAGGGCGTAAACTTTTTTCTTTAGGCGCCCGAGAGCAATCACCGCCTGCCCCAAAGGCAGACCCCAATAATAAAATCGGCCCTCAAAAAAAATTCCCATACCTGCGCCCGCGCAGTTTGAGCAAGCCAAGCCAAGCCTCGCCTTGCCGGTGCCTTCGCAAGCAGTACAGACGATTGAATTTAAAATAGGTTGTTCTTGTTTCTCGGACATTAAAAAATTACAATAGCTGAAACACAATTTCGCTTACCATAATTATCGGCAGGGCGAGCCAAAATAAAAAAGCCGCCAACACGATAAAGAGCCAAAATAACATCGCGATGCCGCGGACGATAATCTGAATCACTCTCATGAAAAAACTGATGGCGATGCCGGCAAAATCTTGTTGAGCGTACATCGGCTTGAAGATGTTTCTGATCCAGACAAACAGACCTAGACCGCGTTCCCGGTTTTGTAAAAACCTGAAAAGCGCGAGCGTCGTCTGTTTGAGCCCGCGAGTGTACCACCAGGCAGGAAAATAAACCAAATCTAAAATCAGATCGGTGAATACTTTTGCGCCGTAAATAGCAAAATTATTGGTTACCATGGTTCGACTTCGCTCACCACAAGTTAATTGATAACAATGTGATTAGTAATAAATATTTGAATCCTTGAATTCTCGTCCTGAGCTTACCGAAGGATATTTAGCTAAATTATAACACATTTCGTTATCGTTCTCAAAAAAGGAAAAATCAAACTCTTAGGATTTCTTAAATTACCTTTTAAAACCCTTTACCCCGTTAGATTTATTACAAAAATTTGTTTATATTTTGCTGTGATTAATAACTCAATAAGTTAACAAAGACGAGAAATCTGATAAATATCTAATCGGGGTTGATTTTTATTCGCTTTCGGGTTAAAGTAGCTGGAAGTCATTTTTTGGCTTTTTATTTTAGTTTGTTGTTTGACAACCAGTGTGGCTTACCACGAGATTTATAAACCAAATCTAAGGGAGGGATGGGAGGAATGAAAGTATTGAGAAGAATCGCCATAACGACGTAATTGCCGCCAAATCCTGAAAAGGGGGTGAAATACTGATGGCACCGATTCCGGAAAAAGTGAAGTCCGCGTCTCTCATCAACTCGCTGCTGCCCTTCCTGATTCACCAGGGCAAGGTGCGGGACACTTACGAT
>Ga0265296_1001829_pt1 | contig 22870 bp, 26 predicted proteins | sample MunlanPumphouse1_FD_189073 | JGI IMG/M metagenome (GOLD analysis project Ga0265296, IMG submission 189073) | Groundwater microbial communities from a municipal landfill in Southern Ontario, Canada - Pumphouse #1 | ecosystem: Environmental > Aquatic > Deep subsurface > Groundwater | place... | reverse complement strand
TGATTTTTTGAACGACTTAATCGCGCCTGATATGTCTCCCTTAACGCGATACGCGCCTCCTTCAGCCCAAAACACAAATGCCATGCCGTGTTCATCCTTGTTTCTCATATAGAATCTTTTCGCTTTGGAAAACAGGTTTATCGCTTCTTTCCAGCTGCCGAGCGCCCTCAGCGAAAGACCGAGGCCGGCTGCTGCATCTGCCGTGGTTACCTTATCCTTCATCTTTTCACTTAATTTTATTGCCCTGGAATAGTTTCCCGCTGCAAGCTTAAAATTCCCTGTCATGCGGCATGTATCTCCAATTGACATAAGGCAGTTAAGAATACCTTCCCTGTCATTTTTATATGCCTTAAGCGCCTTATTAAAAAGCAGCGAGGCATCATTGTATTTAGCCCTGTTCTTTAATTCCTCTGCGCGGTTAAAAAGTCTGTCTGCATTAGTTGTCAAATATTATATCCTGCCTTTCTATCTAAGCACTTCACGCAATTTTTTTGTTAGAGCAACATAGTCTTTAGAGCTAAAAAACGCGGAACCCATTACAAGCATATCTGCGCCGGCATCCGCAACTTGTCCGGCATTTTCGGGTTTTACTCCACCATCAACTTCGATCAATGTGGAGAGCCCCCTGTCTCTGATTACCTTCTTTAAGGCCTTAATCTTATCCATGGACTGAGGAATAAAACTCTGGCCTCCGAATCCCGGATTAACAGACATAAGAACCACAAAGTCCAGGTCCTGAAGAATATGCTCGAGACTGCAAACAGGAGTTGCAGGATTAAGCGAAATACCTGCCTTTACACCGCTTTCTTTTATCACCTGCACTGTCCTGTGCGCATGCACCGAGGCCTCTATGTGCACTGCCAGATAATCCGCTCCTGCATTTATAAAATCTTTTACATATTTATCAGGTTCTTCTATCATCAGATGCACATCCAGAGGAACATCAGTTATTTTGTTTATTGCCTCAACAATAGAAGGACCGATAGTCATATTAGGCACAAAATGGCCGTCCATAATATCAATGTGAAACAGATCAATACCTGCAGCCTCTGCAGCCTTTATTTCCTCACCCAGCCTCATAAAATCAGCAGACAGTATTGACGGCGCAATCTTAACCATTTTATCCTCCAGAAATTGTTTTCTTAATGTTTAACTCTTAAAAATCTATCCTATGTGAATGTTCTTTATGATACAAGGAATTTAAATTAAGGTTCTCTTTCTTATCAAGAATTTTTATCGCTTCCATATCGTTTTCCTATAATTTAAATATTCTTCTCAAAATGGATTTCACAGTCTCAGGCTCTGGTTCAGCCAATGAGCCTAATTTTCTGATGACATATTTCTTTTCAATTGTTGCCTGTTTGCCAAACCTGACAAATGATTCTGCAAGAAGGCCGCTTCTTCTCCAGTCAATGATTTTATAATCAGCCTCAGTCGTATATTCCTGCGTTGTTATCCGTGCAACAAGGACATCCTGATCTCCTGAATCATATAAAACAAGAGCAGGCCCTTTGGAAACACCCTGCAAATCAGTATGTGGGAAACCGATAAGAACAATGTCGCCGAAGTTATAGACTGTCATAAATGGCGTCCTTTGCGGAGTAACCTTTCATAAATTCGGCCACAGTAAAGTTGCTCCACTGGGCATTCTCATCTCCGAGCAGAAGCATAACCCTAATTTTTGACTCTCCCGATAGTTTGCCCTTTAAGTCTTCAGGAATAGACAGATGCCCATCCGGCAATATCTCTGCTAAATATTCATAAGCTCTCATATTTTGCCTCCTTCAAATCCTTTGTTTCTATATTACCAATATCCGAGCCGTAATTTCAGGATTGGATTATCAACGGCAAGGGACATTGTTAAGCTTTTTCTCATTTCACAGGGATTCCCTGAAATATTTCAAAAACTCTCCCGGTGTAACGATTTTCATGTTCGACTGAACATTGATATTTTTGCCGATGAAATGTTTTTTATCCCAGGTGACAAGAAAATCAGCGTCAGCGTCCACCGCAGCAGCAAGAATAGGCGCGTCATCAGGATTAATTACAGTTAAGAATCTTTTGATTTCAACAAATGACGGGTCATCAACCATCACAGGCGCAAGGAATTTAATGAACTCCCGATATTCGCCCAGCAGCTCCGGCAGTTTATCTTCAATATTCCTGTCTGCCTCAACAATGACCTGCCTTGAGACAATAACTTCAATCAAGCCGGTTTCAGCAAGTTGCAGCACTGCCCGTGCCGCGCCCTTTACAGAGGCAATGCCGGCTATTAAAGCGCTTGTGTCAAGAAAGACCTTAAGCCTTTGCTTTCGCATATGTCTCTTTTGAGTATCTCTTTCTCTGCTCTCTCAGGTTGCTGAGAAGATTATCAAGGGTAAGCCCCTTTTTCTTCATCGTGGTCTCGGTTTTTCTCGATAGGGCATCACCGCTAAGCTGCCTCGGCACAAGAATGAGCACATCACCGACTTTTAAGACGTTTAGCACGTCTTCCTTGCCAAGGCCGAGCTCTTTCCTGTAATCATATGGGATAGTCACCTGTCCCCTTTCTCTCAATTTAACAACAGGCATGCGCAGCCTCCTTTCTGATTTTCTGATATTCTTATTATAAGCAAATCAGACAGTTACTTCAAATTTCTCCATATCAATATCCGGCAGTATTTGCAAAGGCGCAGATTACTTTGAGATATTCATCCCGCCAGTTTGATTTGAATTCCACATTCTGTGATTCAACAAGTTTTATCGACACGTCGCTTCGTCGCCTCGGGCGACTCGCCGAGGAGAGCCGTGGCGAAAAGCCATATTTCCTTTCTCTTTTTTCAAAAGCTTCTTTATCCTCTTTCTCTTGCCCTTCAAATTCTTTCTATCTTACCAACCTGCCTACCGGCAAACAAGCATTCGAGCCGTGATTTCAGTGGCAACCTATTAATTTCATAACCGCCACCGTTCCGCTCTATGCGGGGCTTTCTATTCAAAAATATTGTCTAGAAAACATCGTATTCATCCTCATGAGGTTCTTCTAATATTTTTAAAAACTCATCAAATTCATTTCTTTTTTTGTTGATAACATTTTCCAACAAGTCAACACTTAAATCTTTTAGTTCTCTGGGAATATTTGAAGCTAAATCATATCCTAATAAGAAAAGGTCAATAATTTTTATGGCTGGATTATGTTTTTCAATAATTCCTTTGTAACCTAATAGTTGCCCAATATGCTCTGCGTTCAACTTAACCGATGGTCTTTTTAATTCCACTAAGACCACATGATATGGGTCTTGAAGAAACATCTTAACTATCAAGTCTGGCCTCTTGCCTAATGCGGGGTCATCTTTGATGTTTATAGAAAGATAATCACTGAGAGTTTTATTGCTTTTAAGTAAATCATAATTATTATTCAAAAGCCACAGATTACTCTCTAATAATTTATGAATTTCATTTTCTTTCGTATCTTTTTGTTTTATTAATGCTTCAAGTAATTTAATAATTGATATTTTCTTTTTTACAAGTTCAGCAATTGTGCTTATCTGGCCAATACGTAATTGATTTAAAATTGATACGAAGTCCTTTAGTTCACCTTCACCTGCTTCAGATAATTTTTTGAGCAAAAATTCAAGATTCTCGGCTTTTATCTCGTATATCCTTAATCCTAATTTATCTATAGCCTCAAAACTTGCACTGGTTAAATTTCCTATATTCTTGTATGACAATATCTTAAGCAAAAAATCAGGATCTCTATTTAAAATATGCTCAAGATTACTCAAGATATCGGTTTCGTTTTTTTCTTGCTCTTTAATAGGCCATTTATGCTCTTGTATTATTTCATTGTCAATAAGTTCTTTCAGTTTAGTCCAGTCTTGGAAATGTAAATAGAAAAACTGATTTTTATCAGGCTTACCAATTAACTTGCGGTCAAGAATAATATAGTTACGGTCAGGGTGTTCGCCATCACTGATAACACTAAAAGTAGTGATGCCACTTGTCCATTTTTTAGCAACTTTTTTTATTAACTTAAATTTGCCCACTACCCTATCTCCCTCACCATAACCTCATTTCCTCTGTGGCCAATGACCTGTGATATGCCTCCAAAGACTTCCATTTCATGTTTTCCCAACATCATAAACCTTCAACACTTCATCCCCATAATGATTGATAACCTTTATTGCTATTTTATTTTTTGAGGGCATGGGGAAAGGTCTGCTTTTTGTTGAATAGATTGTTGACCATGCTGATTCGTCAATCTCTGCTTTGAGGGCTTTTTTAAGTTTTTCGTATGGCTCATCAGCGCCGCTGAAATAGGCATGTCTGACAAAAAAGCTCTCTTCGTTGTAGTCTGTATCAATTAACCAGCAGGCTATGTCATCGGTTGAGTGGCTTCTTATCTGCCCTGTGGTTGGGTCATAAACATCAAGACCTTTGATTTCAACAGTCATCATTTTATCTTTCAGTTTCTCAATCTTTATATCAGGCTCGCCGAATATCATGAAAAGATTGCCTGCGCCTGTTTTCTTTAATAGCTCGTCTCCCATTGCAAGGTCAGGATTCATTCTGGCAAGCAGGACTGTGAGCTTTCCATATTTGCGCATACTCTCGGCAATGACAGGGTCTTTAGATTTCTTTGAGGGTTCAGGTGCAAATTGTTTAGCTATCTCATTTGCATGAGGGTCAAAGGCAAAACCGCAGACGATAAGCAGATCAAAGCCTGCGCCTTTCATTGCCTCTTTCGCAGCTTCTTTCACAAGCTCAGGGCTGACTGTTCCATGCTCCGGGCCAATGCAGACTGCGACGCGTTTTGACTTTCCGCTCTCTGTAAAGTCGCCGTCGCCATGAATATAAAGACCTGCAAAAGTTTCAAGCCTGTCAAACTTTAATCTCTCATTTTTAATAGTGTTCTGCACTCCTGCCTTTTTCAGATTTTCAAGAATCATGGTTTCAAACTGCCCGTGTCCTGATGTTCTCTCAGGAGACTTCTCTGATTTTGGTCTTTCTTCATCTGCTGATAAGATTCTGTGAGGAGAGAGGCTTTCGACAGTAAAAGGTCCAGCTACACGAATGCGCTTCTTGTCTTCATACGGCTGGTCATAAAGGATTTCAGTGTCTGCATGTTTTGAAATTGCCGCGTCAATATCTGTCCTGCTCATGCCTTCTTTAATGTCAGGGTTGTTGGCAATGGATTTTAAGGTGATGTGCGGCACACGTTTATAGACAAAGCCTTTCTTGATGTCGTTCTCGGTTTTAAATCCGCCGAGTTCCAATTTTTGTTTGTCGTTCATTTTTTGATTTGTCACTCCGGCTTGTCCGGAGTCTTTCCTTGAAGAAGGATTCCCGACAAGCGGGAATGACAGACAACTTACCCCCATCTCCTTTTCAATCCCCTCCTGCGAATCAGAGAGCAAATAATACGGATATTTTGCAGACATGATGCGTGTCCGCGCCAATGCAAGCGCAACTCTGCTCGTGTCTATCGTAATCCACCGCCTGCCCCACTGCTCCGCAACATAAGCAGTCGTTCCGCTCCCGCAAGTGGGGTCAAGCACAAGATCACCTGGGTCAGTGGTCATGAGAAGACAACGCTGAATTGGTAATTCTCCGGTCTGGACAACATATCTTTTATCTTGCGAACCAACAGTATCATTCCATGGATTTGTAATTATTGTTACAGGAAAATCATCATGATAAAGAATATAATTCAATAAGTTGCCCTTGACCTGAACACGACCAGTTCTCACCATAATATCCATTTTAGGTTTTTCAATACCCCAACCATTGGGCGGCGGTTCGTATGTCCTCCCTTGAAATTCATATGAATATCGATTCTTAATATTTTCACCAATTGGTGCTGGATGTTTTAATCTATAAATTCGAGCCCCTTGTGGTAGTGGAGTTTCTCCGTTCATTTCATCGTCTGTCATTTCTCTTTTTGTTCCATCTGGTAAATGTAGCCATTTCCAATCCTGTGACCCTTGAACCTCATAACCTTTAAATAAATCTTTATACTTTAAAAGCTCTTTATTCTTTGCATACCAAATAATGTAGTCATTCATCTGTTCAAGCGTCTTTGTTCCTAATGGCATTGTCTTTTTTCTAAAACTAATTTGGCTTACGTAATTCTCACTCCCCATCACTTCATCCATCAAACATCTGACAAGATGCACATTTTCATCCCCTATCTGCACAAAGACAGAACCTGTCTCTGTGAGCAGTTCTCTGGCAATCACAAGCCTGTCTCGGAGATACGCAAGATATGAATGTATTCCAAGTTCCCATGTATCGCGGAAGGCGCGAATCTGCTCCGGCTGTCTTGTCAAATCCTCTGCCTTACCGTCTTTGATGTCGCGCTTTCTTGTTGAGACCTGCCAGTTTGAGCCGAATCTGATTCCATACGGCGGGTCAAAATATATCATCTGCACCTTGCCTTTTAATCCCTCTTTCTCCGCAAGCGAATTCATCACAAGCAGGGAATCGCCAAGAATCATCCTGTTTGACCAGTTCTGCTCGTGCTGATAAAACTCAATCAGGTCTTCAAACTCAATGCCGTTGAAGTCTGCAAAGAGATTGGACTGCTCCGGCGGATTATCCTTTGCCGAAGTACGGCGCAAATCCTCTATCAAAACCTGAGGATGAATCTTTTCCTGAATATAGACAGGCACAGCAGGAATCTCCAAATCTTTCTGATCCTGCTCGTCCTTGCCTTTCCAGACAAGCTGAGGGTCAAGAGACGGGTCGCGCGGATAGAGAATCTTCTTGGGCTTTATTTCATCTTCTTTTACAAAATCCTGAAGCTCGGCAGTCGGGATGTTTTTGCGCTTGTCTTTATGCTTCAGACTGTCAACAGAATTCTTTGCAGGTTTTTTCTTTGCCATATTAGTCTGTCCTCTTATTTTTTGTCTTTTGATTTTAACAGTTTAAGTTCTATTTCGAGCATCCTTTTTTCACGCTCCAGTTCCTCTTTCAATTCTTTTTCGGTTGGAAGATAGAGTTTGTATTTTGAAGCAAACAGATTTTTACTGTTCTTTAAGAGCGTATATTTCGCTATGGCCTCGTTCTTCTCAGCACAGAGGATTAGTCCGATTGTCGGGTTGTCCCCAGTGAGCTTTATTGCCTCCTCGAAATACCGGATATAGAAATCCATCTGTCCGATATCCTGATGTATAAGCTTGCCGACTTTCAAATCTACAAGCACAAAGCACTTGAGAATATAGTTGTAAAAAACGAGGTCGATATAGAAATGGTCCCCGTCAATCGTAATTCGTTTCTGCCGAGCCACAAATGAAAACCCTTTGCCGAGTTCAAGAAGAAAATCATGAAGTTTGTCGATCAGCCCCTGTTCCAGTTCATTTTCGAGATACGCCTTGTTCTCCTTCAAACCAAGGAATTCCAAAACATAGGGGTCTTTGATAATATCTTTCGGCTTAGGTCCCGGCTCAAGCTTCTGTATTTCCGCCTTCACCAGCTTTCTATCCCGGCTTGCCAGGAGACGTTCATAATAAAACGAGTTAATCTGCCGCTCAAGCTGCCGTGTAGACCAGTTGCCGGTGATGCATTCCTCCAGATAGAATTCACGGGTAGATTCTTTTTCCACGCGCAGCAGCAGGCGATAGTGGGTCCAGGTCAATTGTGGACGCAGTGCGTCTACAATTGGGTAAACCAGATAAAAAACCCGCATTTTTGATATGTTGGTACGATCAAACCCCTTCCCAAACTCTGCAGTCAGACGCTTTGACAGTTCATCCAGCAGATAAGCCCCATAGTCCGAGCGTGCTTTTCCTTTCTGTTCGTCTTCGACAATAATCCTGCCTATATGCCAGTATGCCTGAACCATCGCAAAATTTACGGCACGGTATGCGCTGCTTCTTGCTGTTTCAAGAATTTCCCTGACACGGCTATATACTGACTCCACTGCCTTTGAGTTTTTAATCTGTTTTCGCATATTAAAGCCTTTGTAAAAACTCCCTTATTGTATTTTTAACATTCCACGGGTCAGTTATCTCTATGAATTCCCATCTTCCAAACCCTCCGTGATTATTGACAGCAGGCACCCAGAGGTCTTTTGCCGTTGCAACTTTTGCTTCCTTGTCTTTTTTCTTCTCGCCTGTAACTTCGATAATGAGGTTAAGGATATTATCACCATTTAATCTCATCATAACAATGAAATCCGGCAGGTAGTTTTTTTCTTCGCCATTAAATGTATATGGTATTGTGAAGCCTAAGTTTTGGTTTTTTGCATAGGAAACAACCTCTTCCATATCTTCAAGTGATTGTCCAAGTTTCTGCTCCCATGAATCTGTGTCTGCAACCACATGGCTGATATGGCTTAGTGTTGTCGGATAGACCGCTCTAATGGTATCGAAGTCAACATATTTTGTAGTGCCAAGCATATCATAGGGTTTCAAAACAGGCTTTAACGCCTGACTCTTATCTGTTGCTTTAACAATTGACCGATAAATGCGGTCTGCTGCATTATGAGCAAATTTGATAAGCAATAATAATTGAGGGAAGGTATTATCATGGCAGATGACACATTCTTCAATCCATTGCCTTGTAATATCAAGAACCTGCGGGAAAAGATAAGGCTTAATATTGCCCTCATCATCCTGAAAATGATTCTCCAGAGTCAATTTAGCAAGCAAGAAAGCAACTTCCTGAACGCGCCTTTTCTTTAGGTCATCAAGTGTGTGGATGCTTGATTCTCCGACTATCGGGTCAAGCTGAACTTTCGTTGGAATATCATGAGTGCTTAGAATGAACTTGGATTCATCTGTAAACGTTGCTTTAAGTTTTTCATCCGGCATTTCATAGCGATAACCTGTCAGCCGCGGGAAGGTTATTTCAAGATGTGAGCGTTCCGGCAGAGCGCGCACACGGGTAGGAATCGGGCCGGGCTTTGGTTCTGCCGTAGAGCCGGAACAAGGGATGAATGAGAACGGCACTCCATAAACCTCTGCATATTCAGGGGTGAACTTGCCGTCATCGTTTGTGACATAGCTCCGCCTTCGAAGGCCTCTGCCGACAACCTGTTCGCAGAGCAATTGTGTTCCGAATGCGCGGACGCCGAGAATGTGAGTTACAGTATTTGCATCCCACCCCTCAGTAAGCATTGATACGCTTACAACGCATTTAATATTCTCGCCAAGCTTTCCCTGTTTGCCTACTGTGTTCATTACCTCGCGGAGGAGGTCTTCATTGGTGAGCTTATCAGTATCACGACCTGGAAATCTCTTGCGGTATTCAGCCTTGAACTCCTCAATTTCGATTGAAGCTATCTTTTTAAATTCATCACTCATTGACTCGCCTGATTCAAGCTGTTCACTGTCTATAAGAATGGTATTCGGTCTTTCATTCCATCTGCCGTCTTTTTCATTGTTAAATATAGGCAATTGCCCCGGAACAACAACCGTGCTTTCATCAGGGAGGGTCTTTTCCCAACCGGATACATAGTCAAATACAAGTTTTGAGACATTTGTATTATTGCAGACGACAATAAATACAGGCGGAGTGCCATTGCCATTTTTCTCCCAGAGTTGATACGATTTTTCATAGTTGCCATATAGACTATGAAGGGCAGCCTGAAGTTCAACAGGCAGTTTTGGCTCACCGCTTACAGCATCTGTCTTTCTGCCCTTTTTGGGAAGATCATCACGAATGCGCAGCCAGAGGTCACGGTAAGTCGGGTAATTACCAGTCATCTGGTCATCAGCAACAGGCACACGAGGAACCTTGACAATTCCTGACTCGATCGCATCTATGAGCGAAAAATCTGATATAACCCATGGGAAAAGCGTGCCTTCAGGATAACCGGAACCACGCAGGAAGAAAGGAGTTGCTGAAAGGTCATAGACAGATTTGATGCCGATCTTTTCTTTTACTGCCTCTAATCCTGAAATCCATATTCGTGCTTCCTCGTCGCGTTTTTCAATTTCTTTTCGTTCTTCTCCTGTGACTTTTTCTTCTTCACCGCCAGCACGACGGCGGTAACAGTGATGAGCTTCGTCATTTATTACTATGATATTTTTCTTTGTGCCAAGCTCACGACATACACGTCGCACCATTTCATCAGGCGTTTCTGTAAACGCGCCATTAGACTTCAAAATGTCTTTTGTAAGTCTGGCAGCATCCGACTTCTCCCTGAGCTTGAAGGCATGAAAGTTGGTTATTATAATCTTCACTTTGTTTAGCTCAGCCAATAAATCAGGCGGAAGAACATCACGCTGTAAATAATAATTTCCTGGGTCATTAGGCAGCAAAACTCTCAATCGGTCACGGATTGTAATGCCGGGAGTTACAATCAAGAATGTATCAGAGAATCGCACATCTTGTGAATTAGCAAATTTGTTCAGGGCATGCCATGCAATCAGCATTGCCATGACAACAGTTTTCCCGCTGCCCGTCGCCATCTTGAGGGCAACTCTGTAAAGAAGGGGGTTTGCATCCTGATTCCCCTGCCTGATACCATTCTCAATCCATGAGTCACCATGTTTATTTGCAACTTCAGTAATATAAATAATCGTCTCAAGCGCTTCTATCTGGCAGAAGAATAATTTCTTTTCCCGTTCAGGATTATTCCAGTAGTCAAGAAGAAAACGGGTTGTTTTGGTTATGCCGTAATAATCTTTCTTACGCCAGAGCGCAATCCTGTCACGAATTTGGTTTATTTCCTTATTTTCCTCAATGCGGTCTTCTGTCCATTCTGTATCAAGCGACAGTTGTTTACCTTTCTTCTTGGGTTTTGCGATAGGCATAAAGTAAGAACTGATGCGGCGTGCTTCAATTATTTCATTTGTAATTCCTTCTTCAGCAAACTTGAAATGACGAGTTGGCTCTTTATAGGGTGAGTTTAAGATAGGGTTTTCGATGGTGACTTGTTTCATATAGCTTCCGGCGCTATGCTCTTGTGTATATGAAGTAATACTGTCGAGACTTCAAGGTACGTATGCTCAGCCTTCTCTTTCCAGACAAGCTGAGGGTCAAGATGCGGGTCATACTCATATTTCTTGGGTTTCGGCTTTGAGGTGTCATAAGATGCAAGCCCACCGGGAACAGCATCCTTCCTTGTATCACCCTCATGCCGGTAGGCTTCTATATCGTTTTTTCTCTTTTTCCCCTTTGCCATACTACTCCTTATTCTGCGTTAAGGATTGCCATAATTATAAATGATTTCCGTGAAAAATAGCCCTCGCTTCCAGTCAATCTGTTATAGCCTTTCTTTTCATTCCTCTTCCGACTTCCCGATCAATCCCTTTGCATCTTTCTCTTCCAGTTCCAGTTTAGGAGCAGCGCTTTTCCCCTATACAGTCAATCGTGGGCATAGTTGTTCAATTTCCTTCTCTCCCCGGAACCCTATTTTACCTCTTTTCTTGGTATCCTTTTAACGCCTTTCATTTCTCTATCACTTCCCAATGCCCGCCTTTGTCCGGGCCTATGCACTTGATCTTTCCTGCAAAGTCCTGCTCTAGCGCTTTCAGCGCAAGAAGGTTGTCGCCGTGGATGAGCATGTTGCCGCTGTTCTTGTCGCCGTAAGACCTCTCCGAGTCTTCAATAAGAATCCTCGGCTCCAGCCTCGGCTGCTCATCCTTCCCTATCCACGTGAGTTCAAGTTTTTGGGGTTTAGACATTAAATCCCTTCATCTTCTATAACATCCTCAGATTTCATTTTGTTTTTATTCTTTGTAAGGTTGCCGAGTTTCTTAGTATTGCTCAACAGCTTTTTGTCAGTGCTTTTTACTCTCCGCTCCAATTTTTTAATATCTTCTTCGGGAGGAAGACTTTCAGGTTTTATCCCGCTTTTCCCTAATAATGTCCTGACATCCTGATTGTTTTTTACATGTTCATTGGTAATCTGCGGTTCTCCTCTCAAATTGTCTTTTCTGACATTGAAATTGGTAATTTCAGTTGCCAGGTCTTTTGCCTTTATAGTAATAGTCGGCAGAAAATCTGCTAACGGTCTGTTATCAGAAATACCCAATTTCTTTTTCATCTGCAAGGTAGTATGCCCGCCAAACAGGGCAAAGTCTCCTTTGCTTCTTATTCTTCCGAACCCCTGACCATCAACGCCTCTTTCATAAATTATTTTTGAAAGTTCTGTTTCTGTTGCAACCAGTTTTTCTCTCGCATTCAGGCGCTCGATGAGATTTATGCGCTCCTCCAGAAGTTCCTGTTTGCGCGTTTGAATTGCAAAATAACTTTGAGCAAATGCGATTTGTTCTTTTCGGGGGTCTCCATTTTGAGCGATAAGATAACAGGCGTAGCGGGTAAGCATGATGTCATCAATATCTCTCTGCGCTCCTTTGCCGAGGTCTATCATTTTGCTGACGTCAGCAAAATGATCGGCAATTTTCTGGCCTGCATTCATACAGGCAATTTTTGCCTTATCGATTACCTGAACAAAGTTTCTCCATTGGGTGTAATCCAGTAAAGCTTGCAAATCCCGTGCTAACCAATACTCGATTCCATCTTCCTGATATGCTGATTCTTCAAAGGTTTTATTGAGTTTTACAATGAGTTCTTTTTGCATCTCATCCCCTTTTCTAATTTGACTTCCATCTTACAAGAAATCAGATTTTTATCTAAAAGTATCATATCCTCAAATCAACCCTCGGCTCCTCATCCTTCCCTATCCATGTGAGTTCAAGTTTTTGTTTTTTGTTTGTCATAGATAATTCTTAGTGTGACGAGATATGTTTTTACCCAAGTTGCGACTTGCTCGTGGCAGAGTGCGTCGACGCAAGTTCCTTAGCGGCTCGTGCCCTTGAGCAATCCTCATTCGATTGATAGCTTCAGCTGTTACCTCGTAGTGCTCGTATACAGATTGTGGTGCTTCATTCCACATGTCTTGAAATGCGTGCCATACATTGGCTTCCATTGTGGGTTTGAGATGCCAGTAGTCTATTTCGTTGTTAACGCCAATCTTGTTTGTCCGCTCTTTTTCTGAACATTCGAGATAACGCATCGGACAACATAGCCCGTCTGTGGATTCAGGGTTATGGCGAATGTCATCAAACAGAGGTATGACTGACGGGTGGAGCAAGATTCTAAGCCCCTTAATCCCGCAGGTTTCGGCAGCACAAGCGCGCACTATGGCTGTTCCAAGGAATTGGGCTGCGTGGTCTCCGCCATCTGACATGATATCAGATTTGAATCTGAGTGCGGCAAATGATCCATAAGCGATACCCATTCGCACTGGTATCTTCTGACGAAGTAGTGAGTGGAGTAGATCGATTGCGATGTTAATAGCTTCATAGGCGTATGTAGTTGCGATAAAAGCTGAATCAGAGAATGTAATAGCAGTCAATGGATGACGCATGTTCGCAAGGTTAAGCCCTGCCGCCAGTGAAGAGTGAAAGCCTGTAAAAGTGTGGGCCAAGCGGTTTCGGGATACTGCGTCAATAGTATCTAAATTGAGAGTGTACAATCTGTCGCGCGCTTTGAAGAGATCAAGATCAAGCGGATATGACTCTGTTAATGCGGCAAATCCAAGAACATCAACAAACAAAACGACCTTATTGTTATTTGTCATCGCGCCATAACCATAGGTATGTATATTCAACTACTAAGCTCATGTACACAAGTTGTTTATCATTTCCTATCCATGTAAGTTCAAGTTTTTGGGGTTTGTCCAATTTAATGTCCTTTCAGTGCATTGCCTATTGTGGAAAGCCAACTCCTGATTTCCTCATCGGTATCAATAGCCGAAAGCAAATCCGGCGTCATTTTCGACACATAATCGGTACAAAGTCGTCGTTTAGCACTCGACTCTTTCTTAGCAAGTTTTTCGGCCTTTGATGACACCTCTGTCCACGATTGATCACTTTCACTTGCTTCGTGAACCGCTTGGGCAAAAAGAATAGGAACGTCTTCAAAAGCCTCGCCTTTCCCTGCATAATGGGCATAATCTTTTTTAATGATATCAGGATTAATATAGTTCTCAAGTTCTTTTCTGTTAGTCGTCCAAACCGTGCAGTTGGCACGCTTACCAAACTCTTCTGCTATGGCATGATACTTAGGTTTTTCCGGTGGTTGATTATCCCTATCCATGAGATAGAATTCCGGGCGATTAAATCTTTTAAGCCTCGACACCCACAAATCAAGACTGCTTCCACCTAACGGAACAAATACGAGGTGACCGTCATCCTCGGCTTTCTTCAAGTTCGGCACATCTTCACCGGCATTATGTAATATCTCAGAGATAGTAGTGAGAAATATTATATCGTTTCTACCTTCAACACCTAAAAACACCCTAATATTATGGTCCGGTAGAACACCCAGCGAGGTCATGATTTCATTTAGAGTCTCATCCGTATGTCCATCATGAATAACCGTTCGATCATTTTCCTGCGTAAGATAACGCAATGAAGTTTGTCCGAACCTTCTTGCCAGCATAGGGCGTATGTGTTGTAAGAAGTACTTGACAGCCAGCCTGATTTGCCAAGTCTTCAAAAGCCTCAATAAGCATTTTTTGATTATTAGGGTGTTGACTTGTTTCGGGTTCCTCAATGGCATATATAACACCAGTGTCTTTCCCCTCTGCATCCTTCTCTGCCCTTGCGCGGAAAAAGTTCAACAGGACTAAACGTCTTGTACCACTACCGCGCTTGTTAATAGGAATGTCATGCTCACCGGTAAGACTGACAGAAAAAAGGCTGTCCCAGTTCTTGTTTGAGACCCTTGGTTTCAATTGCTTTGCCAACTCAGGGCTCATCTCTCGGATTTTTTCAACCGTTCTGTCAGCTATCGTCTGAACTTCTTGCTTTACTCTCTCTGCAATCTCGTTGAGTGTTGTTTCTTGGGCTTTAATGGCTTCTTTTATGGCAGACTTCATAGGATCTTGTGCTTCTTCATCTTGATCCGTGCTGGAACGGTCGGATTTAAATAGAGCAAAAACAGGTAGACTCTTTTTCAATTGCTCCCAAATCTTTTCCGCAGCCTCAGACTTGAGTTCAATATCGATTGCCTGACATTGTAGATCGTCAGCATGAGACCAAATAGCGCGCCTAAGTTCAGTATTGATTGTCTGGTTAACTTTTGACAGATCAACTTTCAACTCTTTAGCCCGCTGCTTTAATTTAGCATTCGTTAGAGTTAAAAGGTCGTTGTACTTATCAGCAGTTGGATGAATTGCTCTGGCATACACGTTTGCAGGTTTTACTTTCCCAGAACCAGAACAGTTGAACATCTTCACGATCTCCAACATTCCATTTTGATCCAGCAAGTATTCTGTTCTTAAATTTGTTGGGTGTTGTTCATCAATTACAATCTCCGCCGGAAGATCATCAAATACACATGCTATTTTGATTGTCGATTCATCCCCGTGAACACATACATCATCTTGTTCGGGAACACGATTAAAAAATAAATCACATGCATCAAACAGGGACGATTTCCCTGAATCGTTTTTACCAATAAAGACGGTTAGATCATCGATATCAATGATGACCTCATCCTTATAACATCGAAAATTTGTTATTTTCAGCTTTCGCAATCGCATATTATTAATAAAAACTCATTGAGTTAATTTTTTCCTTCATCTGTTGGTGCTTCCAACGCGCGCAATTCCAACCCTTCAATCTCCTGTAGTGTCTTCCCCGCAATACCCTGCAAGTCCCCATACATGCCGACGGTTGCCTGCATGACATTATTAATCTGCGTCTCCCGCTTGGCCCATTGTTTCGTTATGACTTTCTTCTCTTTGTCGAGGTCTTCTTGCATGGAAGAAAAAGCTTCTACAATAGCCTGAACCCGTTGGCGAAAACGCGGACCAGTAAGGTATTGATAGACTATCTCCGTCTTGGTCTGCTGACCCTCAGTGGCCTTGCGGGCTGACGCAATTTCGATAAGTATATGGCGAAGCGTCATGGCGACTGGAAGTGCCGCCCTTGGATGTGCCACCCAAACACCTTCTATCAACTCAAATGTCTCCACTCCCTTCGGTAGAACATGGCTCACAATTACGGCGATTTCCGCCTTGGCGGCCCGCTGGTCTTCACGGAGTTTTCCAAGCCAGCTATCGCTCCAGTTCTTGGTGCGTTTAGATTCCCATAATATCGTGCCGCAGGGCTGGCCGAATGAACTACAAACGCGATGCAATATATCACCGCCATGTTCACCTTTAGGAACGGGATCAATAATGTCGAGAGGGAATTTTGTGCTCAATAGCGCTTCGAGCGCAAGTTCCTGAACTTCTCCCTGAAGCTGTTGTGATCCTTGCTCAGACTTGCGTTTGAGTTCCTCAATTTGTTTCTGCATTGAAGTGATAGTCTGTTCCTTTTCCATCACCTTAAGTTTCATTTGCTCCTCAGCTTCTTTGTGAGCCTGTTCACGCACAGCAGTAAGCCCGTTCTGAATTCCTTTTTCAACCGTCAGATCCAGTTCTCTTTTGGCATCATCAAGTTCACGCTGTTTTCGAATAAGTTCAGCCTGTGCCTTCTGCGCCTCGGCAAGTTTAGCCTCTCGCTGATTTAGGATTTCCTGAAGGTCGGTGATTTCCTTGGCTTTCTGTTCAAGTTCCGTCCCTATGGCAAGCTTGGCCTTTTTCGCTTCCTCGGCAGCAATATTGGTGCGCTCCTGTTTTAGTTTCTCATTGACTTGATTATCTATAGACTCTTTTTCTTTTGCAATCTCTTTTTCACGCTCACAGAGCGAAGCCTCACGTTTGATAATATCAGCATCTTTCTGCGCCAAACGCTGGTCAAACTCACGGCGGGTTGATTCAATCAACGGCGCCGCAAGCGATTCTGTCAGTTTGATTTCTGTCTTGCATTTCGGACAAGTTATAATTGGCTCTATCATCTGTTTCCCCTTAAAGGCATAAACAAATTGGCATCCAAAGGCTGCTCATCCTTCCCTATCCATGTAAGTTCAAGTTTTTGTTTTTTGTTGTTCATATTCCCTTACTGTTCAGCCTCTTATTCTTCCTACCGGATAATAAACCATTCGCTACTTTTTATTATCAGACAGCCTGGATAATGAATTATTTTTACTTTTAGGCAATTCCTTTTTTGAAGACGGCGGAAGGAAGCTCTCTCCGGTGACGACCTTTCTACCGGTCTTTGCTTCCAGTTCACGCCTTGCCTTTTTGGCAATGCCGCCGCCTTTCTTACCGGCAACCTTGTTTTTTTTCATACCGATGGCTTCCATGCTTTCGGCTATCTGCCGAGTGGAAAGCTCGGCAAGAGCGGTAAATATCAGTTCAGCTTCGCTCATATGGTCTCTCAGGTTTTGCGTTTTCAGTCCCTTCATTTCCTTATGCTTTTTTACGGAGACATCCGCCCATTCCTGATGAATGATATTGGTCAAAATGGCGTATTCCTCTTCTTTTTTAATCTCATGATCTTTCCAGTAATCAGTCAGCTTATTGCGGGTCTCTTGTCCCATCATCCGTTGCTGGATCCATTTTTCGCTTCTCCCATGCTGTTGCCAGTATTCACGCGCCCTGTCAAGAGAACGCGCCGGATCCGCCATGTCCTGCATCCGTTCATAGCCGACCCTGGCCAGCCATAGCTTGATCGGCTCTGCCTTCGGGCTCGGAACAGATTGTATAAGGCGCAGAAGAGTTTCAGGATTAGCGGCATCAGTAAGATACTTTTTGCCGTCTGCCGCTTCCATTTTCAGTTGGTGACAATTTGTCACCGACTCACTTCCTTCCGCCTTGAGCCTCTCTTTCAGCTTGTTCCAGTATTTCCGGGCAGTCTTGTAATCAGGCTGCTGAATCAGCACCTGAATAATATCCACCACAGAGAAATACCATGTTTCGCTATTTTCATCGTACACTCTGCGAATTTTATAATCTTCAAATACAGCAAGCGAGTTTTCTTTCATTGTTTACCCCCTATACAGTCAAGCGTGGGCATTGTTATTCAATTTCCTTCTCTCCCCGGAACCCTATTTTACCTCTTTTCTTGGTATCCTTTTAACGCCTTTCATTTCTCTATCACTTCCCAATGCCCGCCTTTGTCCGGGCCTATACGGTTCAGTAATCCCTGTCCGCGCAGTTTTGTAATATTTTTTTTGACGGCTCTATCGCTTATCCCAAGTTTTTCAGCTAATTCCTTAATAGTCACACTCGGTTGTTCCCTCATGATATTTAATATTTTCTGGGAACTTTTCTGGGTACCTTTCTGGGAACTTATCTGGGTAGTTTTCTGGGTAGTTTCTTTATCCGCTTTAAGAGAATAACGAGGCTCACGATAAAAAGTGACCCGAAAGAACGCATCCATTTCAAATACGGGCTCTTTCAGCTCTGCGTCACGCATAAGCTCTCTCATGCGTTCAATGCCTGTACCCATTCGCTCAACTTTACCCATGCGATGAAACAGATCGGCGATGATCGGATTTCTCCTCACTGAAGACTTGCCGAAGTCCCGCTTCGCGATTCCGTCTGCCAGTCCCCCGGGATTCTCTATTTCCACACGGTCATCAAAAACCCTTACATATATACTTGTTCCTTTAATCGCGTAATTCCTGTGGACAATCGCATTAACAACAGCTTCCCTTAAGGCGTCTAACGGAATCTCAAAAATATCAAAGCGGTCAAAACCCCGAATTTCACTGCGGACATTCAAATGTTTCTTAAGAAAAGCAACGGCTTCATTGAACTGGATTAAAAGGTCGTCTTTTACATCATTCCGGTCATAAATATTAGTTCTGCCCGTTCCTTTAAAGGCCGCGAAAATACTTTCCGCATGAGGGATGAATCTTCCAACTTTAGAAGCAACCATTAAAGCCCCTGCATTGTTGATTTTGCCTTTCTTGTAAATGCTCAGGCTTGTGAGAAAAGCGGCAAGATTTGCCTTGCTGATATGGTAAGACATATTCGCTTCCCGTAAAAATGATTTAACTTTCTTGAGTGATATATCATTAAGGCTTAAATCTCTGAGGAAGATATCCTCAAAAGAGATATCCTCAGTCTCGCGAAAAATAGCCCGCACCTCTCTTTGCGTCATCTTCTGTGTTACTGCGTCAAGCCGCCTGAAATAACCGGATGATGAACTGTAGGGCTTTTCATCTCCCTCAGGAACCTCAATAACAACAATCTTTCCCACTTGACGGATATTCTTAAGGTGGATTGACGGATCACAGTGTCGGGCAATGGTATTGATTTCCGCTTTCATTTTGTTGGTCAGTTTCTCACCGACAACCTTTCCTGAGTCATCAACTCCGAGCAGTAATAGCCCGCCTTTTGAATTGGCAAAAGCGACGATATCGCGGTCAATCTTGGGAGTATACTTTTCCTTGCACTCAACAGTTAAGCCTTCACCTTCTTTGATGAGTATATTTACCTTGCCGGCATCAATCATTAATCAATATCCCCTTCTAAATCACTTTCCATTTTATAGTAAACAACTCATTAGTTTCTATCTTTTGTTTCATCCGCGCCTCTATCTCCTCAATCAGATTTTCCTTTCTCTTGTCTACCTCATCCTGTGCATGAAATAGATTCTGTCTCCAATTTGTGGGGTCAGACACCATAATTGACTCTCATGTATATGAAGGGAAACGGTGGGGACTTCAAAGGACGTATGCTCAGACTCACCGTAGGAAGAAATAAACAGAAGGTCGTGAAGCTGCCATGCAGCCTGCTGAGACTTTTTTGCATCTGCACGTTTCCTGACAACAAGAGAGCGGAGTATACGGCGCAGGACAACAATAGGTAATTGCTTCGGCTCAAAGTTGATGAAGAATATACCCCACGGCTGTTTTGAAGAGAGGGGCCTGAGCTGCTTAATCTCTTTTATCTTGACTGCGGTTTTTACGTCTATGCCAAGCTCTTCCGTCTCATATTCGTATGTGAGTTCTTCAAAATCTTCAGATTCAATGGGCCAGTCGAGTTCATCTCGGAGGTATTTGACAAGAGAAGGAAATGTTTTGATTTCCCGGAGGCGCTGGACATTGTATGAGGTCATAGGAATCCTTTCAGGAATTCCGAGGCGCTTATAATCCTGACAGACTTATAATTGCCTAAATCCAGCAGATCCTTGTCGCCGCTTACAATTATGTCAGACGATGCAGCTAAGGCGCATGAAATGAACTTGTCATCATCAGGGTCTCTGCATACTCCATTGAACTTGCCTGGTATATTTACGACTTCAAAATACGGCAACACCTCTTCCTCAATGATTACCTTTATCTCCTGCCCTGTCAGAGAGAACTTCGGATACTCCAGTACGGACTTGAACTCTCTGAAAGTCTCTTGTGAAAATACTGGCGCAATAATGCGGTTTTTCCAGAGATCAACTATTTTTGAAAGGTCACCCTTAAAAAGCAGTGCCGACACAAGCATATTGGTATCAAGGACGACTTTTATTGCCGTCTTCTCTTTCTTGCCCATGCTATGGCCTCAGTTACGTCCTTTTCCTTTATACCGAGTTTTTCTATCTTATCCCTTACTGACGCAAGAGTCGTATCCGCAGGGGTTATCCTGACCGGCATAAGAATTATCTTTCGGTCTTTTACTGAAACATCAAAGTAATCGGTGTCAGGGAAAGACTTGACAACCTCCTTTGGTAGTGTAAGCTGATTTTTAGATGTTTTTTTAGCAAGCATTTTTTCTTACCTCCTTACTGTAAGGATACATTACTTTATGGAAAAAAGGCAATCATGAAAGCTCCATCCAAGCTTTGAGCGTCGCCTTAACGCCTACAGAATAACAATTTGTGGGGTCAGACACCATAATTGACTCTCATGTATATGATGGGAAACGGTGGGGACTTCAAAGGACGTATGCTCAGCCTTCTCTGTCCAGACAAGCTGAGGGTCAAGGTGCGGGTCGTAGTCATATTTCTTCGGCTTAGACGTGTCATAAGATGCCAAGCCGACAGGCACGGCATTCTTGCGGGTTTCGGCTGATTCTATGTTGCCTTTCTTATTACAAAGCTTTCCCGCCAAAATCACCCTCCCCAAAAACTTCTGGTGACAGAGTTTTTCTTTTTACTTTTTTGAGGCGCTTTTATTTTCCTTTGAAATATCTCTGAGTATCTTCCTGATTTGAGGCTTTATCTTCGGAATGTCTTCTTTCAATGCCAGCCAGACTCTTTTTAATTTTATGCCGAAATAGAAATGTATAACCTTATCTCTCATTCCCGCTATATCTTTCCATGGAACTTCATTATATTTTTTGCGGATTGATTCAGGGATATTCTTAACAGCTTCTCCCATAATTTCGATGCACCTGACAATTGCATATTTTGTCTTCTCATCAGCAATAAAATCTTTGTAGCTCATATCCTCTATGAATTTTTCAGCCTTCTCCATGTTTTTAAGTATATCTTTTAAATATAATGAGATATCCCGCTTCATACGTAGACTACTTCTTTTAAAATTCTTTTTTTGAGTTCGGGTCTTACATCTTCTTTCGGCACAAGGTCAACCTTAATTCCAAGAAGGTCGGTAAGATAGTTTTCAGCCCCAACCCAGCCAAGCAGACTCACGGGCTCATCAAATTTAACCAGTATGTCAATATCGCTTTTCCTTTTTTGTTCTCCCCGGATATAAGAGCCGAAGATTCCCATTTCGATGATTTTGTATTCACGTCTCAGCTCATCGCGATGCTCAGTTAATATTTTTTTGACTTTATCAATTTTCCTCATATTTTTCCTCTTTGTTTCAGCCTTTCACTATTCCTGTAACTTATTCTAATAATCGGAGAATTTTATCTCAAGATAAATCTATATCTATCCAAAACTAATAAATGGAATAAATATCGTTATTCCCCTTCTAATTGAATATTTATTATATCCCCTGCCCTGATCTGACTGCCGGCCTTCGGCTTCTGTGATTTTACCTTTTCGCCGGAACCTGTAATATTAAGTTTCAGGCCAAGTTTTTCCGCAAGCTGCTGAGCCTCTTCCGGCGTCTTTCCCTGAAAATCAGGACAATAATAAATAACCTCATAAGGCCCTGCACTGACAATAAGCGTAACTTTTTCAGCAATTTTTTCGTCGGGGCCTGGTTTCTGTGAGATTACCTTATTCCTTTCAACTGTGCCTGAATGAACACGGATGACCTTTGCTACCTTTAATCCATTTTGTAAAAGAATGGATTCCGCCTTATCCGCAGACTCTCCAAGCACTGAGGGAATTATCTGAACCCTCGGGCCTTTGCTGAGTATAACCTTTATCCTCCTCTGTTCTTTAACCCCGCTTCCGGCAGGCACATCCTGCCTCAGTATATATCCGGCGGCTACTGAAGGATCATATTCTTCGCCTTCTATTTTGAAGTTAAGGCCCTTCTTGCTTAGAATCTCGTTTGCCTCAACAAGGTTTTTACCGGAAAGATCAGGGACATCTACTGTCCTGCTGAAGCTCATCAGCTTGAATGTCAAATACGCAAAGAGTAAACCGAGAAGCACAAAACCAAAAATATACAGAGGAACCTTTATTATTTTGCTTACGGCTTTCTGCAAGATTTATCTCCTGAATTCCTTAACCCTAAATTAAATTCCAACAGATGGGATATAGTATTTGAGCGGTTTCTTTTTTTGATTATCAGACTAATCCTTTTCAACTACCTTGCTCATGCTTACAATCTTATCCTCTGCATCAACATCCATAAGCTTTACACCCTGCGTATTCCTGCCCTGAAGGGATATGTTGTCTGCGGTTGTCCTTATGAGCTTCCCTGAATTGGTTATCATAATTATCTCATCCTCATCCCGCACCTGAATAAGTCCGATTGCCTTCCCGCCTTTTTCTATGGTCTTTATTGATATAACACCTTTTCCACCCCTGCCCTGAACACGATACTCTTCTATCTTGGTTCTTTTACCCAGCCCCTTTTCGGTAACGGTGAGAAGATACGTTCTGTCTTCTGCAACCTCTGCAGATACCACCTCATCACCCTTTCCAAGGCGTATGCCTATAACTCCTTTAGCCGTACGTCCCAT
>Ga0265296_1001828_pt1 | contig 22888 bp, 20 predicted proteins | sample MunlanPumphouse1_FD_189073 | JGI IMG/M metagenome (GOLD analysis project Ga0265296, IMG submission 189073) | Groundwater microbial communities from a municipal landfill in Southern Ontario, Canada - Pumphouse #1 | ecosystem: Environmental > Aquatic > Deep subsurface > Groundwater | place... | reverse complement strand
CCAGAACAGGGTGCTCCGCGGCACGCCCGTGCTCGCCAGGCTGCGCAGCACCCCGGCCTCGCGGTCGGCCGCGCCGGCGGTGGTCCCGATCAACGCCGCCCCGATCAGTCCGGGTCCGAGCAGCAGCGCCATCGTCACGATCGTGCGGTCGGTGCCGCCGAGCCGCCCCCGGTCGACCAGGACGGTCATCGCCAGCAGTGCCAACGGCAGGGCGAAGACCACCAGTCCCGCGCCGATCCACACCGAGCGGTTGCGCCGCAGCTTGAGCAGCTCGGCCCGCACCATCCGCGTCATGCCGCCACCTCCGTCCGGTCGCGCGCATCGATCGCGCCGTCCTCGCTCGGCCGGCTCTCGGCCGCCCGGTCGAGCAGGCCCAGCACGCGGTCCTCGAACCTCCCGCTGGTCCGCGTCACGCCGTAGGGCGCGAAGCCGTGGCCGACCAGGTGCCGGACCAGCTCGGACGTGACCTGGCGCTCGCCGGCCCGCCCGCCGATCCGCAGCTCGACCTCGATCCGCCGCTCACCGGCGGTCGCCGACCGGACGTCGGGCCGGCCCGCCAGCGACGCGACGGCGTCGGCCGCGTGCTCCAGCTCGATCTCGACCCGCGGCCGTCCCACGCCGGCCAACTCGTCGAGCGTGCCCTGGGCGAGGATCCGGCCGTCGCGGATCACCGCGGCCATGTCGCAGATCCGCTCGACCTCGTCGAGCAGGTGCGACGAGAGGAAGACCGTTCGCCCCTCGGCCACCAGCTCGCGGACCAGCGCCCGCAGCTCGCGGATGCCGGTCGGGTCCAGGCCGTTGGCGGGCTCGTCGAGGATCAGCAGCTCGGGGTCCGACAGCAGGCAGCGGGCGATCCCGAGCCGCTGGCGCATGCCGAGCGAGTAGCCGCCGACGTGCTGGTCCTTGCGCCCGCTCAGTCCGACGCGCTCCAGCACCGCGGGGATCCGCGCCGCCGCCTCCGGGCCGACGACCGCCGCGTGAACCCGCAGGTTCTCGACCGCGCTCATCCGGGCGTGGAACCGCGGCTCCTCGACGATCGCGCCGACCCGTCGCAGCGCCTCGCGGCGCTCGCCCGGCAGCGCGTGGCCGAACAGCCGCGCCTCGCCCGCGTCGGCGGCGGTCAGGCCCAGCAGGGTGCGGATCACGGTCGTCTTGCCCGCGCCGTTGGGCCCGAGGAAGCCGAAGGCGACGCCGCGCGGCACCGTCAGGTCGACGCCGCGGATCACGTGGCGGTCGCCGTAGCGCTTGCGCAGGCCGCGGATCTCGAGGACGGGTGGGGAGGTCGGCTGTTGCATGTCCCCAGCCTGCTCACCGTCGAGCCCACCGGCATCGGCCTCCGGGACCGATCGCCGTCCGTCTCAGGGATGAGATCCGGCCCGGATGCTCTCCCTCGCCCCGCCCGTCACTCCTGCCCGGGGCGCACCACGCCGTGCTCGTAGGCCCAGACGACCGCCTGCACCCGATCGCGCACGTCGAGCTTGCGCAGCATGTTGGAGACGTGGGTCTTGACCGTCGCTTCGGTCAAGACCAGGCGCTCCGCGATCTCCAGGTTCGAGAGCCCGCCCGCCACCAGCCGCAGCACCTCGCGCTCGCGCTCGGTCAGGTCTCCGAGCTCGGCGTCCGCTCCCTTCGCGGGCGGCGCCAGGTCTCCGCCGAACCGCTCCAGCAGCCGCCGCGTGACGCGCGGGGCCAGCAACGCCTCCCCCTCGGCCACGACCCGCACCGCGTGGACCAGGTCGTCCGGCCGGGTGTCCTTCAACAGGAACCCCGAGGCCCCGGCGCGCAGCGCCGCGTAGACGTACTCGTCCAGGTCGAACGTCGTCAGGATCACGACCTTGCCCGCGTCGGCGGCGATGATTCGGCGGGTCGCCTCGATCCCGTCGACCTCCCCCATCCGGATGTCCATCAGGACGACGTCGGGCCGCCGCAGCCAGGCCTGCTCGGCCCCGTCCGCCCCGTCCGCGGCCTCGCCGACCACCGTGATGTCGGGCGACGCCTCGAGGATCATCCGGAACCCGGAGCGCAGCAGCTCCTGGTCGTCGACGAGAAGCACCCGGATGCTCATGCGCTCTCAGCCTGACGGTCGGCGCGGTCGGACGCGGAGCCGGCGAGCGGCACCGTGACCGCCAGTCGGGTGCCGCCGCGCGGCCCCGGCCCGATCGCGAACCGCCCGTTCAGCACGGCCACCCGCTCGCGGATCCCCAGCAGCCCGTGCCCGCCCTCGGCCCCGCGATCGAGATCGTCCCCCGCCGCCGTGCGCTCCAGCCCGACGCCGTCGTCCTCGACCGACACCGAGACCTCGTCGTCGGCGACCCGCACCGCTACCCAGGCGGTCTCGGCCGCGGCGTGCCGCAGCACGTTGGTCAGTCCTTCCTGGGCGACGCGAAGGAGCGAGCCCCCGACCGTCGCCGGCGCCGCGGTCAGATCACCCTCGACCGTCAGCTCGACCCGTTGGCCGCTCGCCCGCACCTGCTCGACGATCCGTGGCAGGGCGTCGAGTCCCTGCTGAGCCCGGCGCTCCGGCTCGCCGTCGTCACCGACCCGCATCGCGTGGAGCATCGCCCGCAGCTCGCCCATCGCCGACCGGCCCGTCTCGGAGACCGCGCGCAGCGCCTCACGGGCGCGGATCGGGTCCGCGTCCCAGACGACGTCCGCCGCTTCGGCCTGCACCACCATCACCGCCACGTTGTGGCTGACGAGGTCATGCAGGTCACGGGCGATCCGCACGCGCTCCTCGGCTACCGCCCGAGCGCCCCGCGCGTCCCGCTCCCGCTCCAGATCGCGGGCCCGGGCCTCGAGCGACGCCGCGTACTGGGCGCGGGTCCGCAGCGAGAACCCGACCAGCCAGGCCGCCGCCGCGATCAGGCCCGAGAGCCCCGCCATCACCACCACGAAGTCGCTGCCGGTCCCCCCGCGGATCGAGAGGCTGACCACGACGAGCGTCAGCGCCGTCGTCGCCGCGGCGAGCAGCGAGCGGGCGACCGGCCACGCGGTCGCCAGCGCGGCGAGCGGCAGCGTCGGGGCGAGCGCGACCAGCAGGAAGAGCGAGGCGTCGGCGTCGCTCGAGAGCATCGTCAGCGGCACCACGGCCAGGCTGGTCGCCCAGGCGACCGGTGGGTACCGGAAGCGCAGGCCGACCGCCAGGACGGTCACGACGCAGAGCAGCGCGAGCTCGAGCCCGACCGCGAGCGGCCGGTAGGACCCCAGCAGCAGCGGGGCCAGCAGCGCGGGAGGAAGGGTCGGCCCCCAGGTCCACAGACGCTCCAGCCAGAGCGGCGTCGCCGGGCCGCCGAAGCCGGCCGTCGCGGTCGTGGTGCCGTCGGCGTCCGGCGGGTCGTGCATCGATCCATCGTCGCGCAGAAGCGACTCCCCCGCGACCGTCGTGAGGATGAACCGCGGTTCATCCTCACGACCGATGGACCCGGCCTCCTCCCGGGTGCCGCGAGCCAGGCCGAAGAACGACCAGGCCCACCCCCACGACGCTCGCGGCGGGGCCCGGTCTCAGTCCTTCTAGCCCTGCTCGGGCTCGGTGCCGGTGCCCGTGTCGTGCTTGCCGTTGGCCAGGCGCCACGCCAGCCGCGACTGCAGCGACCACAGCTCGATGAAGCCCGGCGACGCGTCCTGCGCGAACAGTCCGCCCGACTCCGAGAACGTCGCCAGCTGCGCGTCGTAGACCGCGTTGGCCGACTCACGCGTGACCACGCGCGCCGAGCCCTTGTAGAGCTTCATGCCGATCGTGCCCGTCACCCGCAGGTTGACGTGCTCGATGTACGCCTGGATGTCGGTCCGCAGCGGCTCCCACCAGAGGCCGGCGTAGACCAGGTAGGCCCACTTCTGGTCGAGGCCCGGCTTGAACTGGTTCTGGTGGATCGTGCCGACCAGGCGCTCCAGCTCCTTGTGCGCCGGCAGGATGATCGCGGCGGCCGGAACCTCGTAGATGTCGCGGACCTTGAGCCCGACGATCCGGTCCTCGATGTGGTCGAGGATCCCGACGCCGTGCTTGCAGCCCAGCGTGGCGACGCGCTCGAGCAGCTCGACGATCCCCAGCCGCTCGCCGTCCAGCGCGACCGGCACGCCGGCCTCGAAGGTGATGTGGACGGTCTCGGACTCGTCCGGCGCCTCCTCGGGGCGCGTGACGAGCTGGAAGACGTCGTCGTCCGGCGCGTGCGACAGGTCCTCGATCCAGCGGCCCTCGGACGAGCGACCCCAGAGATTGTCGTCGATCGAGTACGGCGCCGGGGCGCCTTCGGGCGTGTTCTTGACCGGGATGTTGTGCTCGCGGGCGTAGGCGAGCTCCTCGTCGCGGCCCATCGCCCAGGAGCGCACCGGGGCGATCACCTTGAGCTCGGGGGCGAGCGTGGCGATCGTGGCCTCGATCCGGACCTGGTCGTTGCCCTTGCCGGTGCAGCCGTGGGCGATCGTGTCGCAGCCGTGCGTCCGCGCGTAGTCGCAGGCGAGCTTGGCGATCAGCGGACGACCGAGCGACGTGAACGCCGGGTAGCCGTCGCCGTAGTTGACGTTGGCCTTGATCGCGGGGATCAGGTACTCGTCGGCGAACTCCTGGCGGGCGTCGTGGACGATCGTCTCGACGGCGCCGAGCAGCTTGGCCTTGTCGGTGACCTCGTCGTAGTCCTCGCCGGGCTGACCCAGCTCGACGGTCAGCGTGACGACCTCGGCCTGGTACTCGTCCTGGATCCACTTGAGCATGACGCTCGTGTCGAGGCCGCCCGAGTACAGCAGCAGGACCTTGCGGACCTCGTCCTTGTCCGCCAGGTACGACGCTACACGCGTCTGACCGGGCTGCGCCACGCGTCGGACCTCGGTGTGCTCGTGCTCGTCGATCGGGTCGGGTGCGGGCGTCTGGTCGGTCATAGCGAGGGAAGGGTACCCCGCGGTCCATCGATCGTGAGTGACGACCCGGCACGACTCCGCGGGATGCCCCGCGTCGGCGCGACGAGCGGCCGGTGCACGACGGTCCGCGGTGCCTCGCTTCGCGGACGGACCCGCGATGATGGAGACGATGAGCAGCGATCCGCCACTCTCCCCGCGCGGCCGCGCCGTGCGGCGGATCACCGTCGTGGTCCTGCTCGCGCTGGTCGCGGCGACGGTGATCGCGTTCCTCGTCCGCGAGGGCCCCGACGGCGGCGCGACGGTCGCCGATCCACCCGCCGCCGACGTCGAGCGGACCCGCACCGAGCAGTACACCGTCGACAGCACGGCGGCCGATCGCAAGCTCGTCCAGACCGTGGTGCGGCCGGAGGGCGACGTCGCCGATCGTCCGCTGTTGATCTTCCTGACCGGCAAGAACCAGGACCCCGCCCAGATCGGCGGTGACGTGATGCGGGCCGCCGTCGGGCGCCTCGGCGACCGAGCGCCGATCGTCGTGCTGCCCGCCAACGACGGCGGGTCCTACTGGCACGACCGACGCAGCGGTCGCTGGCGGGAGTACGTGCTCGACGAGGCGATCCCCGCGGCGCTGCGCCGCTACGACCTGGATCCGGCGCGGGTGGCGATCGGCGGGATCTCGATGGGCGGCGCCGGGGCGTTCTCGATCGCGGCCCGCAGCGACCGGCCGTTCTGCGCGGTCGGCGGACACTCGGCGGCGTTCTGGCCCGCGTGGGAGGGCTCCGCGCCCGGCGCCTACGACGACGCCGAGGACTTCCGGCGCAACGAGCCGATGGCCGCCGTGCTCGATGGCAGCACGCGCTACGGCGTGCCGCTGTGGCTCGACATCGGCCGCAGCGACCCGTTCGTCGCGGCGAACCGCCAGGTCGCCGACGCCCTACGGCGCAACGGCGAGCAGGTCACCGCGCGGTTCCCGTCCGGAGACCACGACGGCGCCTACTGGCGCGCGCACATGGCCGACTGGCTGGCGTTCTACGCCGACGCGCTGGCCGACTGCGCCTGAGGCGCGCGAGAGCGCTTCGCCTCTCGGCACGCTGGACGCTCGGCGGTACGGGTGTACAGCTCTCGCGTCGCGCGCACCGATCTGCTCGGCTCTTGAACGCCTCAGTTGCCTCGATCAGCGCGGCGGGTCGCCGATGCCGTCGACGGTCGACGGGGCGACCGGGTCCGCGGCGAAGCCGGGCGCGGCGACGTGCTGCACCGTCTGCGGGCCACCGTCGAAGGGCGGGAACGCCTCGGTCAGCAGGGAGCCGTAGACGCCGGCGCGGAACAGGTACGAGTAGCAGTACTCGATGATCCGCTGCATGCCCTGGGGCATCCGACCGGTGATCACGACGACGATCCAGGCCAGCATGACGATGAAGCCGCCGACGATGGCGAGCACGTAGCCGATGATCCAGACGGGGATCAGCAGGAAGGCGCGGAAGAACGTCAGCAGCCGGCTGTACTTCTCCAGCGGCGGGCCGATGTCGAGCACCGCCGGGTACGCAAGGTCGACGTTGCCCGAGAACGGCGGGTACGGATCGACGAGCAGGTAGTAGTAGCTCATGACCCGTGCGTAGTAACGGTGGAAGCCGGCGACGAAGTCGTACAGGCCCTTCGGGTAGCGGGCCGTGAACACGATCGCGAACCAGGCGAAGAACACGGCGAAGTACGCGACGAGCCCGTAGAAGGCCAGCACGAACAGGTGCGGGATCACGAGCAGACCGCGGAAGAACGTCGTCAGGCGGCTGCGCCGCTCGACGTACTCCGCGGAGTACGTGGTGGTGTTGGGTGGAAGCACGGTGATCCTTCGATCCTTGAGTCACGGCCGGAGTCTCCGGACGTTGAGCGCGTACACGCTCTCACACCGAGCGGCGGCTGGGGTGTCGGTCGTAGCGCGGGGCCGCTGCGACCAGCCGGTACCGTGCACGCGGTGGAACCGATCCCGATCCAGCAGGCCCGTGCCCGCTACCTCGAGCTGATGGCGTCGCCGCGGGGCCTGCTGGAGCTGTACGACCCCCAGGACGCCCGTTCCGCACTGATCCCCGCCGGGGCTCTGGTCTTCGCGCTCGGGGCCTGGGAGACGTTCTGCGAGGAGGTGCTGCGGGCCGCGGCGGTCGCGGTCGTCGGCGCGACCCGGCGGCCGGAGGACCTGCCGCGCGCGGTCAAGGAGCAGTTGGTGCACGTCCACGGCGAGCCCGGCGAGCCGTGGGACCACGTGCAGCGCAAGCTGGCGGGCAACTGGCAGCGGATGGCCGTCCGTCACCTGGGCGGCGCGCTGGAGTACCGGTTCCGGCACTGGAACACCCCGAGCGGCGCCGGGGTCGACCGGCTCGCCGAGCTGGTGGCCGGGATGCCGCCGATCTCGCCCCGCTGGCCGGCGCTCGACGGCCATCCCGGCGCCGACGTGCTCGACGACGCGATCCGCCGCCGTGGCGAGGCGGTCCACCTGGCGCGTACGGACTTCGGCGCCGACGCGATCGAGCCGGTGCTCGACCTGCTCGACGGGATCGTCGCGGTCACCGGAGAGGTCGTGGCCAAACGGATCGGCCACCTGCCGCCGGTCACCGCGGGCTGAGCGCCGCCGCACAAGATCGACCGGTCGTCATTCGACCGCCCAGGGATGGCGAACGACGACCGGTCGTCGTTCGCGCCGCGGTCCTTCTCAGCCCGCGAGACCCGCCGCGATCCGGGCGACGCCGTCGTCGATCTGGGGATCGAGGATCGTCAGCGGCGGCAGCAGCCGCAGCGAGGTCGGCCGCGGCGCGTTGACCCAGACGTCGTGCTCGGCGAGCAGCTTGCCGGCGATCGCCGCCGTCGAGCCGTGGCGTTCGATCACGTCGCCCTCGAGCTCGACGCCGAGCATCAGCCCGCTGCCGCGCACGCTCTCGACGCCGGGGACCGCTTCCAGACCGGCGCGGAACCGCGCGCCCGCCTCGTCGACCCGCGCCAGGAACCGCTCGTCGTCGACGATCCCGAGCACCGCGTGGGCGGCGGCCGCCACCAGCGGACCGCCGGCGAAGGTCGACCCGTGGTCGCCCGGCTGGAACGTCTCGTAGAGGTGCGGCGCGGTGATCAGCGCGCCGATCGGCAGGCCGTTGGCCAGCGCCTTGGCGACGGTGATCGCGTCCGGGGTCACCCCCGTCGCCTGGTAGCTCCACAGGTGGCCCGTCCGACCGACGCCGGTCTGGACCTCGTCGAAGATCAGCAGCGCGTCGTGGGCGTCGCAGGCGTCGCGGACGGCCCGCAGCAGGTCGTGGGGCAACGGCAGCACGCCGCTCTCGCCCTTGATCGTCTCCAGCAGCACCGCGGCGGTGCCGTCGTGGATCGCGCCGACGATCGCCTCGGTCGTGTTGGGCACCGCGCGGAAGCCGGGCACCAGCGGGGCGAACGGCTCCTGCTTGGCCTCCTGCGGGGTCGCCGACAGCGCGCCGTAGGTGCGGCCGTGGAAGCCCTCGTGGACGGTGAGGATCTCTCCCCCGCGCTTGTGCCGCCGCGCGAGCTTGATCGCCGCCTCGTTGGCCTCGGCCCCCGAGTTGGTGAAGAAGACGCCCCCGTCGAGCGACGACGTGGCCAGCCGCTGCGCCAGCTTGACCGGGCCGGTCAGGTGCATCAGGTTGCTGGTGTGGAGCAGCGTGCCGGCCTGCTCGGTGATCGCCTCGGTGACCGCCGGGTGGCCGTGGCCGAGCGAGGTGACGCCGAGCCCGCAGAGCAGGTCGAGAATCCGTCGCCCGTCGACGGTGTGCAGCCAGACGTCAGCGCCCGACGCCACCGCCACCGGCAGGCGGGCGTAGGTCGGCAGGACGTGGCGACGCTCGATCGCCTCGAGGTCGGACAGCGGCAGGTCGCGCATCAGCGTCACCGGGCCGGGCGGATCTGGGTGCCGCAGCCGTCGTCGGTGAACAGCTCCAGCAGGACGGAGTGCGGACGGCGCCCGTCGACGATGCTCGCCGCGCCGACGCCGCTGTGCACCGCATCGACGCACGCCTGCAGCTTCGGCCGCATCCCGCCGTCGATCCCCTCCAGGGCCGTCTCGACCTCGTCGGTCGCGGCCTGGACGATCAGGCTGTCCGGGTCGTTGACGTCGCCCAGCCACCCCGCGACGTCGGTCAGGAAGATCAGCCGGGTCGCGCCGAGCGCGCGGGCGACCGCCGCCGCGGCCTCGTCGGCGTTGATGTTGTGCGGGCGGCCGTCCTCGTCGGAGCCGACCGACGCGATCACCGGCACGAAGTCCTCGGCGATGTGGTCGATCACGCCGGTGTCGACGCGGGTGACCCGGCCGACGAAGCCGACGTCCTCGCCGTTCGGGCCGACCGTGGTCTCGACCTGGAACAGCCCGCCGTCGTCGCCGGACAGGCCGACCGCGGCGTGGCCGTGACGACCGATCCGGACCACGATGTCCTTGTTGACCTTGCCGACGAGAACCATCTTGGCGACCTCGACGGTCGCGGCGTCCGAGACGCGCAGGCCGCCGCGGAACTCGACCGGCAGGCCGAGCCGCTCCATGTACTCGGTGATCGCGGGTCCGCCGCCGTGGACGACCACCACGTTGATCCCGACGTACTTGAGCAGCGCGACGTCGCGGGCGAAGTCCTCGCGCAGCGCCGGGTCGGTCATCGCCGCCCCGCCGTACTTGATCACGATCGTCCGCTCGCGGAACTGGCGGATGTACGGCAGCGCCTCGAGCAGCGTCGAGACGTCGCGCACGCCGGTGCCTTCGGCGAGGGTGCTGAGGATCGGATCGCTCACGTGGTGTATTCCCCGTTGAAGGTCACGTACTCGTGGCCGAGGTCGCTGAAGTAGACCTCGGTCTCGTTGGCGTAGGCCACCGGCTGCCCATTGTCGCCGACCGCCGGGCCGATCGTCACGTCGTAGTCGATCTCGGGACCGGCGACCAGGGCGCTCAGCGCCTCGCGGTCGAAGACGACCTCCTGGCCGTCGCGGCAGACCTCGACGCCCTCGATCCGGATCTGCAGCGGGGTCAGAGCCGGTCCGGGCAGGGCCGCGCCGGCCGCCTGGACGATCCGGCCCCAGTTGGGATCGCCGCCGTAGAGCGCGGTCTTGACCAGCGGGCTGTTGGCGACGTTGCGGGCGACCCGCTCGCAGCTCGGTCCGTCGCTGCCGCGGACGGTCACCCGTCCGACGCGCCGCGCACCCTCGCCGTCCTTGACGATCAGCAGCGCCAGCTGCCGCAGCACCGCGTCGAGCGCCAGTCCGAAGCGCTGCTCGTCGGCGGACTGCGGCTCGACCCGCACGCCCCTGGCGCCGGACGCGATCAGCACCGCGGTGTCCGACGTCGAGAGCTGCCCGTCGACGGAGATCCGGTCGAAGCTGCGCTGGATGCAGACCCCGAGCAGCAGGTCGGCGCTGGCCGCGTCCAGGTCCGCGTCGGTGGTGACGAAGCAGAGCATCGTGGCGAAGCTCGGCTGGATCATCCCGGCGCCCTTGCAGGCCGCGCTGATCGTCACCGGACCGCCTTCGAGCTGCACGGTGACCGTGACCCGCTTCGGGAACAGGTCGGTGGTCTCGATCCCCTGGCGGAAATCGTCGTCGCCGTCGGCCCGCAGCTCGCGCCCGGCGGCGGCGACGCCCTCGGGCACGACGTCCATCGGCAGCGGCACGCCGATCACGCCGGTCGCGCAGACCGCGACCTGGTCGTCGTCGAGGCTCGCGGCCACCGCGGCGGCGTGGCGGACCTGGCGGGCGGTATCGAAGCCGTCGCGGCCGGTGCCGGCGTTGGCGTTGCCGCTGGTGATCACGACGGCCCGCAGGGCGTCGCAGCGCGACTCCTGCAGGGTGACCAGCACCGGGGGCGCGGCCGCTCCGGACCGGGTGAAGCGGGCGGCGCTGACCGCGTCGGGCGCGTCGCAGACCAGCAGCGCGACGTCGCGCGCCCCGGACGGCTTGATGCCCGCGGCGACGCCGGCGGCACGGAACCCCTGCGGCAGTCCGCGGTCACGCACGTCGACGATGCTCTCGGGCACCTCGACCCAGCGCGAGCGGAAGAACGCGTCTCCGACGTGGTCGTCCGACGGTGGACCAGATGCAGCCATTCCGTCCAGTCTAAGCCGACGATGCTCGGCCGGGCGGCGTGGTGCCACCCGACCGATCGTCGCTACCGCAGGCCCTCGTCCTCGTCCCGCCCGTAGGCGATGTTCAGGCACTGGACCGCCTGACTCGACGTGCCCTTCCAAAGGTTGTCGATCGCGCCGAAGACCAGCACGTGACCGGAGCGGGCGTCGACGTGGGCGCGGAGGCGGGCGTAGTTCGTTCCCTGGACGTCGCGCATCCCGGGCTCGGCCGAGGTGACCTCGACGAACCGCTCGTCGGCGTAGGCGTCGGCGAAGATCTCCGCGACCTCGTCGGCGCCGACCGGCGCGCGCGGCCGGACGTAGCAGGAGACCAGCTCGCCCTGATCGACCGGCACCAGATGCGGCACGAAGACCGGCTGGATCGCCGCGTCCATCCCCGCCCCCGCCAGCTCCTGGCGGATCTCGGGCTGATGGCGGTGCCCCGCGACGCCGTAGGCGTGCACGTTCTCGGAGACGTCGACGTAGTGGGTCGAGCGGGCCAGCTTGCGGCCCGCGCCGGAGACCCCGGTCTTGGCGTCGATGATCACCTCGTCGATCACCCCGGCCCGCGCCAGCGGCGTCAGCCCCAGCAGCGCGGCGGTCGGGAAGCACCCCGGTCCGGCGATCAGGCGACCGTTGTCGCGCACGGTCGACAGCTCGCCGCGGTGGACCTCGGGCAGGCCGTAGACGGCCGTGCCGAACAGCTCTGGCGCGACGTGCACGTCGCCGTACCACTCGCGGTAGGTCGCGTCGTCCTGCAGGCGGAAGTCGGCTGACAGGTCGAGCACCAGCAGCCCGCGGGCGTGCAGCGCCGCGACGGCCTCGCTCGACGCCCCGTGCGGATAGCCGACGACGGCGACCTCGTGGGCGTCGGCGATCGCCTCGACATCGGGCTCGCTGAGCACCGCCGGGACGCGGTGGTGCGGGTAGAGCTCGTCCAGGCGCATGCCGGCCTCGGCGCGGGCGGTGATCGCCCCGAGCCGGAAGAACGGGTGCCGGTCGATTAGCCGGGCGACGAGCGCGCCGGCGAACCCGGACGCGCCGAGCACCGCGACCCGCGGGGACTCAGCCACGGAGCACCCCGCCAACCTGCTTGGACAGCGCGGCGACGATCTTGTCGCGGGTGCCGCCGATCTCCTCGTCGGTCAGCGTCCGGTCGGCCGCGCGCAGGCGGACGTGGAGCGCCAACGATACGTGGCCGTCGTCGACGCCCTTGCCGCGGTAGGCGTCGAAGACCCGCACGTCCTCGAGCAGGGCTCCCCCGGCCTTGCGGACCGTCTCGACGACGCGCGACGAGGTGACCTCGTCCGCGACCACGACGGCCAGGTCGAAGCGCGCGTCGGGGAACTGCCCGACCGCGCGGAAGTCGACGTCGTCGGTGACGCGAGGCAGGACCTGATCCAGATCGAGCAGGAAGACCGCGACCTGCGGCAGATCCCACTCATCCGCGACCCGCGGGTGGACCTCGCCGAGCAGGCCGACCGTGGCCCCGCCGACGACGATCCGCGCCGCCCGGCCCGGGTGCAGGAAGGCGACGTCGGAGACCGCCTCGACCGACCAGTCGGTGATCCGCAGCGCGCGGAACTGCGCCTCGACCAGGCCCTTGGCCGCGAACACGTCGTCCTGGACCAGGCCGGCCACGGCGAGGTGCTCGAACGGCATGTCGCCGCGGGTCGGGTCGGGGGCGTCGCGGAAGACCGTGCCGGTCTCGAAGATCCGCACGTCGTCCAGCCCGCGGGTGCGGTTGTGGCGCGCGATGTCGAGCAGCGAGATCACGATCGTCGGACGCAGGACCGCCTGGTCCTCGCTCAGCGGGTTGTCGAGCCGGACCGCGGCGGCGCGCGGGTCGTCCGCCGCCAGCCCGAGCCGTGCGGTGGCTCCGGCGTCGGTGAACGACCAGCCGGCGACCTCCTGCAGGCCGCGACCGACCAGCACGTCCTCGACCCGGCGGCGGGCCTTCTGACGCGGCGTCAGGCGCGCCGCGGTCAGGCGGCGGCGGGCGGGCAGCGTCGGCGCCAGGTCGGCGACCACGCCAAGCCGGGCGATCTCCTCGATCAGGTCGATCTCGCGCGAGACGTCCGCGCGCCGCTCGGCGGGCACCACGACGTCGAGCGTGCCCGTGCCCTGCGGCGCGTCGGGGTCGGCGTCGGTCACCGCGAAGCCGAGCGCCTCGAGCAGCTCGGTCTGCCGCGCCCGGCTGACCGGCGTGCCGAGCAAACGCTCGACCCGGGCCTCGCGCAGCGTCAGCGCGGCGGCGTCGCTGCCACCGTCACCGACGACGATCGTCCCGCCGTCGCGCTGGGCGCCCACGACCTCGTGCAGCAGCCGCGTGGCGACGACCTGCGCCCAACCGGTCTGCTCCGGGGCCAGGCCCTTGGCGTTGCGCCCCGCGGCCTCGCTGAACAGGCCGTAGCGCTGAGCGGTCTTGTGGATCGTCGGGCCGTCCCAGGACGCGACCTCGAGCAGCACCCGGGTCGTCGCGTCGGAGACCTCGGAGCGCTGACCGCCCATCACGCCGGCGAGCGACGTCGGGCCCTCGGCGTCGGCGATCAGAATGTCGCCGGCCGTCAGCGTGCGCTGCTGGTCGTCGAGCGTGGTGAACGTCTCGCCGTCGCGGGCGGCGCGCACGTGCAGCGTGCCCCCGGCGATTCGGTCGGCGTCGAACGCGTGCAGCGGCTGGCCGGTCAGGTGCATCACGTAGTTGGTGATGTCGACCACGTTGTTGATCGGCCGGTAGCCGGCGGCGGACAGCCGCGACTGGAGCCAGAGCGGCGACGGCGCGACGGTGATGCCGTCGAACAGCCGGGCGGTGAAGCGGCGGCAGCCGACGCCCTCGTCGACGGCGATCGAGAAGCCGTCGATCGCCTCGCCGGCCGGATCGGCGTCGCCGGCGGCCTCGGTGGTGACGACCGGGTGGAGGTTCTCCGCGGCGCGCTCGTCCGGCAGGGCGCCCTCGAGCGTCCACGGCGCGGGACGCAGCGTGGCGCCGGTCGCGGCGGCGACCTCGCGGGCGATCCCGTACATCCCCAGGCAGTCGGGGCGATTGGGCGTGATCTCGAACTCGAGCACGTCGTCGGCGTGCGGGAGCACGTCCGACAGTGGCGTGCCGGGAGCGATCTCGGTCGCGCCCGGCAGCTGCTCGTTCAGCGCCAGGATGCCCTCGTGGGCGTCGCCGATCCCCAGCTCGCGGGCCGAGCAGATCATCCCGTGGGACTCCTGGCCGCGCAGCTTCGCCTTCTTGATCTTCATCCCGCCGGGCATCACGGTGCCGACCAGCGCGACCGCGACCGTCAGGCCGGCCGCGACGTTCGGCGCCCCGCAGACGATCTGCGACGGCGCGTCGGCGCCGACGTCGACCTGGCAGACCCGCAGCCGGTCGGCGTCGGGATGCTGCTCGGCCGAGAGCACGCGACCGACCACGACCGTGTCGGGCGTCTCGACGCCGTGCTGGATCAGGTGATCGAGCTCGGTGCCGGTGATGTTCAGGCGCGCGGCGATCTCGGCGGCGTCCAGCGGGGCGGTCCCGGAAGTGATGTCGACCAGCTCGGCGAGCCAGCTCAGCGGAACCCTCATGCGAACTGCTCCAGCAGACGGACGTCGTTTTCGTACAGCAACCGTAGATCGGGAACCCCGTAGCGGAGCATCGCGATCCGCTCGATCCCCATCCCGAAGGCGAAGCCCTGGACCTTCTCGGGGTCGTAGGCGTCGTCCCCGCGCACCGCGCCGACGGCGAGCAGCACGTTGGGGTCGACCATCCCCGACCCGAGGATCTCGATCCAGCCGGTGCCCTTGCAGAGGCTGCAACGGGAGCCGTCCTTCAAGTGGCCCTTTCCGGAGCACTGGAAGCAGCTGACGTCGATCTCGACGCTCGGCTCGGTGAACGGGAAGAAGTGCGGGCGCAGACGGATCTCGCGCTCGTCGCCGAAGATCGACCGCGCGAAGCTCAGCAGCACGCCCTTCAGGTCGGCGAGCGTGATGTCGACGTCGATCCACAGGCCCTCGACCTGGTGGAACTGCGGCGTATGCGTGGCGTCGCTGTCGGGGCGGTAGACGCGGCCCGGAACAATCACGGCGATCGGCGGCTCGTGGGCCTCCATCGTCCGGACCTGCATCGGCGACGTGTGCGTGCGCAGCACCCGCTGGAGGTCGCCGTCGATGTTCGGCGACGGCGCCAGGTAGAAGGTGTCGGCCCGATCGCGCGCCGGGTGGTTGGGCGCGTGGTTGAGCGCGTCGAAGTTGTAGTGGACCGTCTCGGTCTCGGGGCCTTCGACGATGTCGAAGCCGAGCCCGAGGAAGATGTCCTCGATGTCGCGCCGGGTCCGCGTCAGCAGATGCAGCCCGCCGACCGGCTCGCTGCGGCCGGGCAGGGTGACGTCGACGCGGTCGGCGGCGAGCCGCGCGTCGAGCTCGCTGTCCTTGAGCTCGGCGATCCGGGCGTCGAGCGCGGCCTGCACGGCCTGACGCGCCTGGTTGGCGGCCTTGCCGATCACGCCGCGCTGCTCCGGCGGGAGATCGCTGACGTTGCGCAGCAGGTTGGGCAGCTCGGCCTTGCGGCCCAGGTGCTGCACGCGCAGGGCTTCGAGCTCGTCGGTGGTGGTGGCTGCTGCCACCGCCGCCTCGCCCGCGGCGCGTAGTTCGGCGATCCGGTCGTTCATCGCCTTCGATGGTATGAGATCGGGGACGTCGACCCGGGTCCGCGTCCCGGACCCAGACGATCAGGCGGGCCGGCGACCCAGCTCGTAGAGCGCGACCGTCGCGGCCATCGCCGCGTTGAGCGACTCGGCCCCGCTGATCGGCAGGTGCGCGGTGCGGTCGCAGGCCGCGATCACCTCGTCGGGCAGGCCCTCGCGCTCTCCGCCGATCAGCAGCGTGACGTCGGCCGACGTTCCCGCGTCGGCCCGCAGCTCGTCACCGTCGCGCAGCACCAGCGCGATCGTCGTGCCCGGCAGCTCCTCGGGGCCGTCGACCTTGGCCAGCGGGATCGCGAAGATCGAGCCCATGCTGGCCCGTACCGCCTTCGGCGCGTACGGATCGGCGGTGCCCGGACCGATCGCCACCGACGAGGCCCCGAGCGCGTGGGCGGCGCGGATCACCGTGCCGACGTTGCCGGGGTCGCGGACGCCGTGCAGGTAGACGCACCGCGGCCCGACGGCCCGCTCGGCCCAACGCTGGGCGTAGACGCCGATCGCGCGGGTCCCGGATCCCAGCGTCGAGGTCTGGTTGATCAGCTCGGCCGTGACCAGCGTGCCGCTGACTCCGGGCGCCACGTGGACCGCACGCTCCTGCGCCTCGAGGTCGGGACGTCCGTCCGACGGGCGGGGCGGCGGAGCCGCCACCAGCAGGTCGTGCGGGGCCCAGTCGTGCTCCGCGGCGGCGACCACCAGGTCCTCGCCCTCGGCGACGAACAGGCCCGTGCGGACACGCTCGCGACGGCGGGAGAGCAGGCCGCGGACCAACTTCAAGCGGGGGTTCTGGAACGAGCTGATCAACATGGCGTGCGGAAGCGGACGTGGGGGAACGAGCAAGGGCGCCCCGGAGGACGCCCTTGCGAAAGCTGCTGCGGAGGCGCGTGCGCCTGCGTCGCTAGGCCTTGGCGGCCAGCGCGTCCTTGGCGGCCGAGGCGTAAGCGGTGAACGCCTCGGGGTCGCGCACGGCCAGGTCGGCCAGGATCTTGCGGTCGACACCCAGGCCGGCCAGCGAGAGGCCGTGGATCAGGTTGCCGTAGGTCAGGCCGTTGATCCGGGCGGCAGCGTTGATGCGCGTGATCCACAGGCGACGGAAGTCGCGCTTGCGGTTGCGGCGATCGCGGTAGGCGTAGACGCCCGCCTTCAGCTGGGCCTCCTTCGCCTCCTTGTACGTGTTGTTCGCGCGGCCGACGTAGCCCTTGGTGCGCTCGAGGGTTGCGCGACGCTTCTTCTTACCGTGGACGGAGCGCTTGACGCGGGTCATTTGCTGCTCCCTCCGAGGAGGCGCTTGACGCGCGGGACATCGGCGTCGGTGAGGATCACGGCGTTCGCGAAGTCACGCTTCCGCTTCGGCGACTTCTTGCCGAGGATGTGCGACGACATCGCGTGGCGCGCCTTCACCTTGCCGGTGCCGGTGGTCTTGAAGCGCTTCTTTGCGCCCGAGTGGGTCTTCTGCTTGGGCATGCGGATCGAGAATTGTGCCAGATAGCGGGCCAACGTGCGGTGTGGCACCAGCCGCACGGAGCAAGAGTTATGACGACGGTCCTGCTACGGGCGAAGCGCACGGCTTCGCCCGGAACAGTGTGACGGGTCCGGGGCCGATCCGCGGATCGGCCCCTGAGCCCTACGAGGCTTTGACGTCCGCGTCGGCCGTGGCGTCGTCGCCCTCGGCCGGCGGGGCGGATTCGTCGGACGACGTGGCGTCGTCCTCCGCCGGAGCTGCTTCGTCGGCAGCTGCCGGGGCCTCTTCGGCCTCGGCCGTGGCGTCCTCGGCCTCCACGGGGGCCTCTTCGGCCTCCGTCGCAGCGTCCTCGGTCTCCGTCGGGGCATCCTCCGGGGCCTCCCCCGCGTCCGCGCCGTCGTCCGACGCGGCAGCGGCCTTCGGAGCCTCGTTGGCGTCCTCGGCGGTCGCGTCGCCACCGACGACGATGCCGGCCTCGTCCTCGACCCGCTGGTCTTCCGCGATCTCTTCCGCGGTCTGCTTGACCTTCGGCGCCCAGGTGCCGTTCATGACCTCCTTGGACGGGCTGAGCATCATGGTCATGTTGCGGCCCTCCAACGAGGGACGCTGATCGACCTGGCAGATGTCGTCGAGATCGATCACGAGACGCTCGAGCAGGTCGCGACCACGCTCGGGGTGCGTGACCTCGCGGCCCCGGAACATGATCGTGACCTTGACCTTGTCCTTGCCCTTGAGAAACCGGATGACGTGCCCCTTCTTGGTGGCGTAGTCATGGTCGGCGATCTTCGGGCGGAACTTGATCTCGCGCGTGACGACCTGCGTCTGGTGCTTCTTCGCGGTCTTCTTCTTCTGGGCCTGCTCGTACTTGTACTTCGAGTAGTCCAGAACGCGGCAGACGGGAGGCCGGGCGGTCGCGGCGACCTCGACGAGGTCGAGATCCCGGGACTGCGCGTACCTCAGCGCGTCCGCGGTCTGCATGACGCCGGCCTGATTCCCGTCCTCGTCGATCACGCGAACCTCGGGAACGCGGATCCGATCGTTGACACGGGTGGTGTCCCGTTCGGGCGGACGCCTGTCGAACCTACGCGGAACCGGCACTAGTGAGAGCTATTCGCACGGCGCGGCCGCGCCTGCGAGACATTGCGAGCAAACAAGGGTCGGATACTAGCGGGATACGACCCCGAGTACCACCCCGCACGTCGTCGCCCACCCGGGGCGACGACGCGGGGCGACGCATTCCCGCCGATCGCCAGAGCCGACTAGAGCCGCTCGTGGGCCCGGATCTTCGCGGCGAGCCGCGAGCCGATCTCCGCGACGGAGCCCGGCTCGTCCTCGGCCCCGCCGTGGTGGCGCAGGGTCAGGACCCGGTCGCTCGCCTCGCGGTCGCCGATCACGGCCATCAGCGGCTGCTTGTCCAGCTCGGTCTCGCGGATCTTGCGAGGCACCGACTCGTTGCGGTCGTCGACCACCACGCGCAGGCCCTCGGACCGCAGCGTCGCCGCGATCTCGTGGGCCGCGTCGGCGTGCCGCTCGGCGACGGTCAGCAGGGTCAGGTGCGCGGGCTGCAGCCAGAACGGCAGCTCGCCCCCGGTGTGCTCCAGCAGAATCCCGATGAACCGCTCGTACGACCCGAGCAGCGCGCGGTGGATGATCACCGGTCGGTGCTCGGCGTTGTCGGCCCCGGTGTAGCTGAGGTCGAACTGGTCGCCGTTGAGGTAATCGATCTGGACCGTGCCGAGCTGCCACGAGCGGCCGAGCGAGTCGCGGAACTGGATGTCGATCTTCGGCCCGTAGAACGCGCCGTCGCCCTCGTGGACCACGTACGGCAGCTCGTTGAGCTCGAGCGCGCGGCGCAGGTCGCCCTCGGCCTTGTCCCACATCTCGTCGGAGCCGAGCCGGTTGTCCGGTCGCGTCGACAGCTCGTAGGTGAAGTCCTCGGCGGCGAAGCCGAACAGGTCGTAGGTGTCGCGCGCGAACTTCAGGCAGGCGGTCACCTCGTCCTGGATCTGGTCCTCCATCACGAACAGGTGCGCGTCGTCCTGGCAGAAGTGCCGGACCCGCATCAGCCCGTGGAGCGCCCCGGAGAGCTCGTTGCGGTGCAGCAGGCCGGGCTCGCTGAACCGCACCGGCATGTCGCGCCAGCTCCAGCGCTGCTGCCGGAAGAGCTCGTAGTGCCCCGGGCAGTTCATCGGCTTGAAGCCCATCTGCCGCTCGTCACCGGTCTCGGTGAGGAACATGTCGTCGCGGTACTTCTGCCAGTGGCCGGACGTCTTCCACAGCGAGGCGTCGAACAGCAACGGGGTCTTGACCTCGGTGTACCCGCGGGCGTCGCCCATCTCGCGGCTGAGGGCCACGAGCTCGTTGAAGATCCGCGTGCCGCGGGCGGTCCAGAACGCCGATCCGGGCGCCGCGTCGGTGAAGTGGAAGAGCCCCAGCTCGCGACCGAGCTTGCGGTGGTCGCGCTCGCGCGCCAGCTCCAGCAGCTCGAGGTGCTTGGTCAGGTCCTTCTTCTTGAAGAACGCGGTGCCGTAGATCCGCACCAGCTGCTGACGGTCCGAGTCGCCCCGCCAGTAGGCGCCGGCGATCGACTGCAGCTTGAACGCGCCGATCCGCTTGGTGCCCGGCCCGTGCGGCCCCCGGCAGAGATCGGTGAACGGCCCGTTGGTGTAGAGCGTGACGGTCTCGACCGGCGCATCCTCGGGGGCGTTCTTGACCAGGTCCTCGATCAGCTCGACCTTGTACGGCTGGTCCTCGGCCCGGAACCGCTCCAGGGCCGCGTCGACCGTCACGACCTCGCGGGCGAACTGCTCGTCCGCGGAGACGTGCTCCTTCATCTTCGCTTCGATCGTCTCGAAGTCCGCGTCGCTCAGGACGACGCCCTCCGGGAACTCGAAGTCGTAGTAGAAGCCGTTCTCGATCGGCGGGCCGATCGCGATCTTCGTCCCGGGGTAGAGATCGAGGATCGCCGCCGCCAGCACGTGCGCGGTGTCGTGGCGCAGCAGCTCGAGCGCCTCGTCGGAGCGCTCGGTGATGATCCCGATCTCGACGCCGTCGGGCAGTGGACGCGAGAGGTCGCGCTGCTCGCCGTCGACCGTGATCGCCAGGGCCGCGCGCGCCAGTCCCGGACCGATCGCGAGGGCGGCGTCCGTCCCCGTCGCCCCGTCGGAGAGCTCGAGCACCTTGCCGTCGGGAAGCGTCACCTGCATGCCCCCAAGAGTAGGCGAGCGAGGACGCCTGCGCGGGCCGGGTTCTCGTGCCGTCGCGGGACCGCCGACCGGGTTCAGACGATCTGCCGAGCCGGCGCGGACGATCCGCCGTTCGCGGGCTTCCGCCGGCCGAAAGGACGCGGTCCCTGCACCGATGCGGAGAGCCCTAAGCTCGTCCCATGCACGCCCTGCATCTGCGCGCCGAGTACGCGGTCTTCGACGACGTCGCCTACCTCAACGCCGGCACCTGCGGCCCGATCCCCCGGGCCGCCACCGCGGCGGTCGCCGGCCTCGGCCGCCAGGCCGAGCGCCACGGCCGGGCGCTCGAGCACTTCGTGACCACGAGCCACCTGCGGACCGGGCAGCGCGAGCGCTACGCCCGGCTGCTCGCCGCCGAGCCGTCGGACGTCGCGCTGACGACCTCGACCAGCGAGGGCATGGTCCGCGTGCTCCAGGGACTGGAGTGGCATCCGGGCGACCAGATCCTGATCGCCGAGCAGGAGCACCCCGGGCTGCTCGGGCCGGTCGCCGCGCTCGTGCGTCGCTACGGCGTCGTCGTCCGCGCCGTCCCGCTGGAGCGGATCGTCGAGGCGGTCGACGACGACACCAAGCTCGTCGCCTGCTCGCACGTCCGCTGGACCGACGGCGCGGTCGCCCCCGCGGGCCTGCGCGAGCTGCGCGGGCGGGTCCCGGTGCTGCTCGACGGCGCCCAGGCGGCCGGAGCGATCCCGATCGACGTCGCCAGGATCGGCTGTGCGTTCTACGCCGCTCCGGGCCAGAAGTGGCTGTGCGGCCCGATCGGCACCGGGATGCTGTGGATCGACCCCGAGTGGCAGCCGCACGTGGTGCCGGTCGCCCCGACCTACGACAACCTCGCCGTGCCGGCCGACGGGCTCGATGCCGCGCCGTGGCCGGACGCCCGCGCGCACGACGCCTCGGCGCTCTCGGGCGAGAGCTCGGCCGCGGCGGTGGCCGCCTTCGACGTGCTCGACGACGCCGGCTGGCCGGCGGTCTTCGAGCGCGCCACCTCGCTCGCCGCGCAGCTCGGCGGTCGGCTCGCCGACGCCGGCCGCGCGGTCGCCCCGCGCGGACACAGCACCCTGGTCTCGTGGAGCGAGGCCGACCCGGGCGCCGCGCGCGAGCGGCTGGCCGCGGCCGGCGTGGTCGTCCGCGACCTGCCGGGGACCGACTTCCTGCGGGCGTCGGTCGGGGCCTGGAACGACGAGCACGACCTCGAGCGGCTGGTCGCCGCGCTGCCGTAGGGCGTCCGGCGAGCCGCAGGTCGGAGGGGCACCTCGGCGGGCCGTGTGACGGCCGGGACCGGCGGGCGGTCCCGATCCGCTCAGTCGCGCCGCTTGAGCGAGTGGTCGACCGCCGGCGAGAACGCCGCGCCGAGCACGCAGAGCACCGCGGCGATCGCGAAGACCACGCCGATCGCGGCGTGGTTCTCGACCGCGGCGAGGAAGGTGAAGACGATCGCGAACGCGGCCAGGAAGAACGGCCGCGTGTTCTCGATCAGCTTGGTGGTGTTGCGGGCGATCTCGTTGACGTCGGTCTCGCGCAGGGCCTGCGCGGTCGCGCTCGCCGCCTGCGAGACCCGGTCGGCCGCCACCTTGGCGCCGCCGGCAGCCCGGTCCGCGGCCCGGCGGCCCCGGTCCTTACCGGCCGGATCGTCGGCCGGCGGCGGAACGTCGCCCGTCGCGTCCGCTCCGGTCGAGGGCTCGCCCGCGATCGGCGGCTCGCCCCCGGTCGGCGGGGTCGTGTGCTCGACCCGCGGCGGATCCGGCCAGAGCGGGGCGTCGGTGACGACGTCCTTCGGTGGATCGGTCGGCGTGGCCGCGGTCGGCTCCGCAGCGGACGGGGCCGGCGCGTCGGCGGGCTCCCCGACGGGCGGCGAGACCTGCGTCGGCTCGTCGTCGGGGGTGCGCGTCGGGTCCGGAGCCATCGGCCAACGGTAGCGCGTCGCTCGGTGGTCTCCGGCCCGAACGACGGGTGAACGGAGTGTTGCGGCCTGTCGACCACGTATCGTCCCCGCGGTGCCGCGGCTTCGTACCGTCCCTCGCCTCGCCTGGCTGGCGCTCGTGATCGTCCTGTTGATCGGCGGCGGGATCCGCTACCACCAGTCGACCCACCCGGTCGAGAAGATCTCGGCCGACGCCCAGTCGTACACGAACATCGCGCAGAACCTGGCGCGCAACGGCACCTACACCGGGCGCTCCGAGCGCGGACCGGTGACGAAGAAGGCCTGGGAGCGCGGCAAGGTCCAGGCGTTGCACTGGCCGCCGGCCACGCCGCACGTCTTCGCACTGGCCTACGAGATCGCTCCCGGGGCCGACCCCAACGATCGCGACGACGTCCAGGTCCTGCACACCACGCAGTTCGTGATCTCGACGCTGACGATCCTGGTCGCGTTCCTGCTCGGCTGGGTGCTCGCCGGAGGCTGGGCCGGCGTGATCACCGCGGCGATCGTCGCGGTCTATCCCCCGCTGGCCTGGGGCCCCAGCACCCTGCTCTCCGAGCCCCTGGGAGCGCTGATGGTGACGTCGGCGTTCACCGCGGTCGCGCTGGCCTGGAGAA
>Ga0265296_1001826_pt1 | contig 22927 bp, 19 predicted proteins | sample MunlanPumphouse1_FD_189073 | JGI IMG/M metagenome (GOLD analysis project Ga0265296, IMG submission 189073) | Groundwater microbial communities from a municipal landfill in Southern Ontario, Canada - Pumphouse #1 | ecosystem: Environmental > Aquatic > Deep subsurface > Groundwater | place... | reverse complement strand
CGATCCCACTGCGCATCGTCGAGTTCGTAACGCTTCACACCCATCAAAGACCTCCGCCAACACGGAGACCTATGAATCACGCATCAGGACGCTCGGGAATCACTGAATGTCGATTGGGCCTAGGCGCGTTCTCGACGGCCCGGCTTGGTCGACACCTCGGTCGAGGCCCAGCGGTCCCACATCTGGAAATAGAGGCCGTAATTGCCGTTGAATCGCTTGTGATGGGCGTCGTGGTGGGTCGCGGTGATCAGCCAGCTTAGCGGCGCGCGCCTCAGCCAGGACGCGGGCCAGACCTCGCGGCCGGCGTGGTTCAACACGGCCGTGGCGGTCATCAGGGTCAGCAGCGCCAAGGCCATGCCCCAATGGATCGGCACGAACAGCGCCAGGGCAGGCATGAACCAGGCGGTGGCGACGGCCTCGGCCGGGTCGAAAGCGAAGGAGGCGAAGGCGCTGGGGTCGCGCGACCGATGATGTTCGGCATGGGCCCACGGGAAGATGCGCGGGTGATGCAGCCCCCGGTGGACCCAATAATAAAAGGCGTCGTGCGCCAGCATATAGACGACGAAGCTGACCGGCAGCCACCACAGCGGCAAGGCGTGAACATCGCCATAGATCGCCGTCCCGCCCCGCTTCCAAAGCTCCAGCACCAGGGCGGCCGGCAAGGCGTAGATCGGGCAGGAGATCAGCGAGGCGATAACTTCGGCGCGGATGCGTTTCGCGGACGGCGCCTTGTGGTTCAGCTGACGCCCCCGCCCCGACCCCGCCCACAGCAGCCAGTGGGTCAGAACGCCGACCAGCAGGTAGCGCACGCCGATGATCAGGCTGAGCGCGAGTGTGGTGACGAGCAGGTCCATCAGCATGGGCGCACAGACGGCCAAACAGACGGTCGGGTCAAGTCGTGGCGGGCGCCGTTCAAACCGCCTATGATGAGCGCATGTCTCCGTTGGTTATGATCCTGCTTTTCCTGGCCGCCTTCCTGGGGATGGAGGCGTTCGCCTGGGGCATGCATCGCTATGTCATGCACGGCCTGCTGTGGACGTGGCACCGCAGCCACCATGAACCGCACGACGACGTCCTGGAAAAGAACGACCTGTTCGCCGTGGTGTTCGCCGCGCCGGCGATCGTCCTGATCGCGCTGGGCCTGCACGTCTGGGCCTGGGCCTTGCCGATCGGCCTGGGCGTCACGGCCTATGGGATGGTCTATTTCTTCTTCCACGACGGACTGGTGCATCGGCGATTCCCGACAGGGATCGACGGGCGCTCAGGCTTCTGGACGCGGCGCATCCAGGCGCACCGCCTGCACCATGCCGTTCGGACGAAAGAAGGCTGCGTCTCGTTCGGCTTTCTGTGGGTGCGTTCGGCGCGGGCGCTGAAGGCCGAACTGTCTCACAAGCGCGGCTCTTCCAGCAACGGCGCCTGAGCCAGGGCGGCGAGGTCCGCCGATCCGGTGCAAAAACAGGCCAGCCGCAGTTGGGCCGCCATCAGATCCAGATGGTCGACCACCGCCTCGGTCGAGGTCAGCGCCGCCTCCAGCACCCCGGCCGCCTGACCTACCAGGCAAGCGCCCAGCCGAATGGCGCGCGCCGCATCCAGCCCGTCGCGGATCCCGCCCGACCCGATCAGATCCAGCTCTGGCACGGTCTGGGCGCAGTCCCTCAGGCTGCGGGCCGTCGGTACGCCCCAACCGGCGAAGGGCGCGGCCAGGGCCTCGGCCCGGCCGCCCGTCGCCCGCGCGCCCTCGATCAGGCCCCAGTTGGTCCCGCCCGCCCCCGCCACGTCGAGCGCCGCGACGCCCATGTCCGCCAGGCGACGCGCCACCACGCCCGACAAGCCGGCCCCGGTCTCCTTGACGATTACCCGGCCGGGAAAGGCGGCGGCGATCTGTTCCACGCCGCTCGCGACGCCGCGCCAGTCGCGGTCGCCCTCGGGCTGGACGCCTTCCTGCAACGGGTTCAGGTGAAGGATCAGCGCGTCGGCGCCGATCATCTCCATGGCGCGGCGCGCCTCGTCGACGCCATAGCCCAGGGCGAACTGCACGGCGCCCAGATTGGCCAGGATCATCGCATCGGGCGCCCGGCGGCGCAGGTCCAGCCCCAGGCCGGCGCCGCCGTCCGTCTCCAACGCCACCCGTTGCGACCCGACGGCCAGGACGACGCCCATGGCCTGGGCCGCCTCGGCGAGCCGCGCATTGACCGCCTCGGCCCGCGAAGGACCGCCGGTCATCGAACTGATCAGGAAGGGCAGCGCCACGTCCCGCACCAGGAACCGGGCCGAAAGGTCAATGGCGTCGTGATCCAGATCCGGCAGGGCGTCGTGGACGAACCGCACCGCCTCCAGCCCCGACGTCGTCTGGCTGACGCCGCGCCCGGCCCGAACATGGTCGATGTGCTCGTCCTTGCGCCGGATCAGGGCGTCGGCGGCGGTGGGCATCGGAAACGGCTCCTGGCGGGTTGCATCCGACGCGGTCGTGATGCCTGATGAGATCATAGAGGTTCGGATCGCCGTCGCAACGCGACGGTCAGGCGACACCAGGAGACCTGTATGGCGATCGTCGGCGCAAGGCCCCAGCCGCCTCTGGCATGCGATCCTTGCGCGCCCGACGAACTGCGCCTGCGGGTCCAGTCGCGCCTGACCGAACTGGCGCCGTCGCCCGACAGTCTGCTGTCCCTGGCGGCGCGCGAGGCCTTGCTGGGACAGGGAAAACGGGTTCGGCCAGTGCTGGCCATGCTCGCCGCAGCCCATGTGGGCGGGCGTCCCGACGATGCGCTGGATTACGGCTGTGCCCTGGAGATGGTCCATGCAGCGTCGCTGGTGCTGGATGATATGCCCTGTATGGACGATGCGGTCCTGCGGCGGGGTCAGCCGACGCTGCATCGTCGCCACGGCGAGGATGCAGCCGTGCTGGCGGCGGTGGCCCTGCTGAACCAGTCCACCCGCCTGATCCTTCAAAGCCGACTGCCGTCCGAAACGCGTGTGGCCACCCTGGACCTTTTGACGCAGGCCGTCGGTTTCGACGGTCTGGCCGAGGGGCAGATGCGCGACCTGCGCGACGACGCGCGAGAGCGGGACGCCGTGGCCCTGCGTCAGATCAACGACCTGAAGACCGGCGCCCTGTTCGTGGCGACGGTGCGCGGCGGCGGTCTGCTGGGCGGCGGCGACGCCGACGACCTGGCCCGGTTGTCGGCCTTCGGCGAGGCGGTCGGTTTCGCCTTCCAGCTTTATGACGATCTGCTCGACGCCTGTTCGACCACCAGCGCCGTCGGCAAGGACGTGGGCCAGGATCAGGACACGACCACCTTCGTCGATCTGTGGGGCGAAGGGCGCGTCCGCGCGGCGGTGCGCCAGTCCCTGTCCAGGGCGGCCGAGGCGGTCGGCCATGACAGCCCCCTGTCCCTGTATGTCCTCGATCTCTTCCGGCAGGCCGATCTTGGCATCTAGCGTCGCGCCGGCGCTGGTCCTGGACGGAATAGAGGCCGGCTATGACGGCCGGCCGGTGCTGCGGGATTTCAGCCTGACCCTGAACGCGGGCGAGGTCTATGCCCTGCTGGGCGCGAACGGCGCGGGCAAGTCCACGGTGGCGCGCGTGGCTTGCGGCCTGCTGCCCGTGCGTCGGGGACGTGTGGCGGTGGGCGACGGAACCCAGGCGCGCGCCCGCATCGGCCTGGCGCCCCAGGACAGCGCCCTGTTTCCGGCCCTGTCGCCGCGCGAGAATGTCGAGGTGACGGCGCGGCTTTGCGGGGTGGCGCGCGAAGAACGTCGCACGGCGGTGGATCGTGCTCTCGATCTGACCGGCTGCGGCCCCCGCGCGGATCAGCCGGTGCGCACCCTATCCGGCGGATGGCGACGACGCGCGAACCTGAGCGCCGCCCTGGTCGGACAGCCCCGACTGCTGATCGCGGACGAGCCGACGGAAGGGGTGGATGCGGCCACGCGCGGCGTCCTGTCCGCCGCCCTGCGCGAGACGGTGAAGGCGGGCGCCGGCTGCCTGTTGATCAGCCACGACGCGGTCTTCGTGTCCGATACGGCCGACCGGATCGGCGTGCTGGCCCAAGGTCGGCTGTTGGCGGAGGGCGCGCCGAACGCCCTGTTGCACCAGGCCTTCGGCGCGGCGCGGCTGCTCAGCGTCCGCCTGACGCGGCCAACCTCCGACGCCGCCATGCAATGGTTCACCCAGGCCGGGCTGACCCCGACAGACGACGGGCTGGAGTGGAGTCGCCTCTGCGACGACGCGCTCGCCGTGGCCCAGATGCTGGCCGCCGTGGTCGATGGCGAGGGCGGTGAAGTCGCCGTGCGGCGGCCGGGGCTGGACGATCTGGTCGCGCATCTGTCGGGTGCGTCGTCATGATGGCCGTGGCGGGCGCCTGGGCCAGGGGGTTCTGGCGCGACCGGGCCGGGGTGGTGCTGACGCTGCTGCTGCCGCCGCTGGTCTATCTGCTGTTCGCGGCCATCTTCGGCGCGGGCGCGCGGGGCGAGATCGACACCTCGGTAGTCATGCAAGATGCGGCCCGCACCCCGGCGACTGTGGCGATGCACGACGCACTGGCGCGCGACATGGGCGCCCGGCTGCGCACGGTCGAGGATGAGGGCGAGCTGGAACGCGCGGTGATCGACGGGCGCGCGGACGCCGGCATTCTGATCCGGCCCTCGACCGGACGCCCGCCCCAGATCGTGGTCCTGTCCGCCGCCGGTCGCGACGTGGCGGCGGCGGCGCTTCAGGCGCGGCTGGAACCGATGGCGGCGACCCTGTCCGGCCAGGTCGCGCCGCCCACCGCGCGCGTGGCGACGGTGCAGGTCGGCCCGACCGGCGATGTCCAGGCCGCCTATTACGCCGGTGCAGTCAGCGTCATGTTCGTCTTCTTCGCCGCCATGCACGGGGCCATGGGCGGACTGGACGAGCGGCGTTCGGGCCTGCAAGCGCGGCTGGCCCTGGCGAGGGGCGGCCTGGCGCCGATCCTGGCCGGGCGTGCGGCGTGGCTGACGGTCGTGGGGGTGATGCAGTCAGCCGCCGTCTTCGTCGCGGCCTGGACGAAACTGCCCGACCTCGCGCCATGGCAGGCGGCGGCGGCCGCAGTGACGGCGCTGTTGGTCGGGTTCTCGGCAGCGGGCCTGGCCCTGGCGCTGACGGCGGCGTGTCGATCGCGCGAGCAGGCCCAGCCGTTGACCACCTTCGTCGTTCTGCTGCTGGCGGCGCTGGGCGGGTCGATGGCGCCGCGCTTCCTGATGCCCGAGGCCTTTCGCGCCCTGGGCTGGATCACGCCGCACGCCTGGGCCATCGAGGCCTATCAGGCCGTGATCTGGCGAGCCGAATTCACGCCGGGCGTCGTCGCCGGCTGGGCGGTTCTGGCGGGCCTCGGCGCGGCGGGCCTGGGGGTCGCTTTGGTTCTCGAACGGCGGCGCGCGGCGCGCTGACCCTTCAGACGTGGGTCCACAGGGCGGGGCGCGGCGGCGGTTCACGCCAGCTGTCCAGCGTCTTGCACCACAGGGCGATCAGGCCCCCGCGACCCAGCAGCATCAGCTTACCCGTCTTGTCGACAGAGGCCCGTCCATCCCAGGCCGCCGGCCCGGCGCGCGACACATGACGGCCGATCGACCGATAAACGCCGCGCGCCGTGGCGATGGCCCAGGCCGAACGCGGATTGAGATCCCGCAGACCCCAACGCGCGGAGGCGTAGAAGGGCTCGGCCGCCGCCACCAGCCGCTGCGCTGTCTTCGCCACGGCGGCGCGGTGCTGAGGCTGATCCACCTGATCGCGCGGCACCCCCGCCTCGTCCAGCCAGGCGCCGGGCAGATAGACCCGCCCGCCCCGCGCATCCTCGACCACGTCGCGCGCGATGTTGGTCAGCTGGAACGCCAACCCCAGGTCCTGGGCGCGGCGCAGGGTGGGCGCGTCCTCGACCCCCATGATCCGGGCCATCATCACTCCGACCACGCCCGCCACGTGATAGGCATAGTCCAAGGTGTCCTCCAGCGTGTCGTAACGCCGTGCAACCACGTCCATCTCAAATCCGCGCAACAGGTCCATGGCCTCTTCGGCCGGGATGGAATGCCGATCCGCAACGCGCTGGAAGGCGGTGAAGACCGGGTCGGTTTGCGGCTCTCCGGCCAGGGCCGCCGCCGTGCGGGCGCGCAATTCGACCAGCTTTTCGCCCGCCAGCACCGGATCGATGCCGACCGCGCCGTGGCCCAGCACCTGACCGTCGATCTCGTCGTCGCAATGCCGGCACCAGGAATACAGCATCCAGGCGTCGTCGCGGATCGCCGCCGGAAACAGGCGCGCGGCGGCGGCGAAGCTCTTGGAGCCCTGCTCCATCGACTGTCGGCTGTGGTCCAGGACGGCGTCGGTCATGCCGGCTGCCTCGCGTCTTCGATCATCAGGGCGGCCGTGGCCTTGGCCGAACCGACCACGCCGGGCACGCCCGCGCCGGGATGGGTGCCGGCGCCCACGAAATACAGGTTCGGAATCTGGTCGTCGCGATTATGCACCCGGAACCAGGCGCTCTGGGTCAGGATCGGCTCCAGCGAGAAGGCCGAGCCCTGGTGCGCGTTCAACTGGTCGCGGAAATCGACGGGCGTGAAGATGCGGCAGGTGTCCAGGTCCGCCGTCAGGCCGGGGATGTAGCGTTCTTCCAGATAGGCCAGAATCCGGTCGCGATAACGCGGCCCCTCGACGTCCCAATCAATGTCGGCCGAGGCGAGGTGCGGCACGGGCGCCAAGACATAGAAGGCGTCGCAACCTTCGGGCGCCAGCGACGGATCGGTCCGCGTCGGCGCGTGCAGATACAGCGAGAAGTCGTCGGGCAGGTCCGGCCCCTTGAAGATTTCGGCGATCAGCTCGCGATAGCGTGGGCCGAACAGCACCGTGTGGTGGCGCACCTCCGGGTGAACCCGCTTCAGGCCGAAATAGATGACGAACAGCGACATGGAGTGGCGCCGCGACGCCAGCTTGGCGCCCTCCTTCTGGCCACGCGGTTCCTGGCACAGCAGGCGCTGATAGGTGTGAACCACGTCGGCGTTCGAGGCGACCATGTCGAAGGCCAGTTCCTCACCGCCTACCACAACCCCGGTCGCACGACCGCCAGCCATGGTGATCCGTTCGACCGGACTGTTCAGCCTGACTTCGCCGCCCAGGTCCTGAAGCAGGCGCACCATGGCCTGGATCAAGGCGCCGGTGCCGCCCCGCGGGAACCACACGCCCCAGCGCCGCTCCAGTGCATGGATCAGCGCATAGATCGACGAGGTCGCGAACGGATTGCCGCCGACCAGCAGGGAGTGGAAGCTGAACGCCTGGCGCAGGTGCTCGTCCTGAATGAAACTGGCGACCTTGTCATAGACCGACCGCCAAGCCTGAAGCCGCATCAGTTCGGGCGCCGCCTTGATCATGCTGGCGAAGTCCAGGAACGGCACGGCCCCCAGCTTCAGATAGCCTTCCTTCAGCAGGTCCTCGGAATAGGCCAGGAACTTGCGATAGCCCTCCTTGTCGGCCGGATTGCGCGCCACGATCTGGCGGTCCAGCTCGTCCTGATCGTTGACGTAGTCGAATACGTCGCCGTCTTCCCAGCACAGCCGATAGAAGGGCGCGACCGGCAGCAGTTCGACATAGTCCGACAGCTTGCGCCCGCTGGCCTCGAACAGCTCCTCCAGCGCCGACGGATCGGTGATGACGGTCGGACCGGCGTCGAAGGTGTAGCCCTTGTCCTTGAACACATAGGCCCGGCCGCCCGCCAGATCGCGCGCCTCGAAAACCGTGGTCTGGATGCCCGCCGACTGCAGCCGTATGGCCAGCGACAGCCCCCCGAAACCCGATCCGATCACTGCAGCCCGCATCACGCACGTCCTTTTTCGACCAGACAGGTCAGTGCGGCGCCGATCGGCACCGGGGGTTTTCCGCTGAGAATCCTCGCCTTGTCGGCGAGGGTGGATCCGGCGGCGTAGAAGCGTTCGATCAACGGCTGGGGCAGACGATAGAAACGCTCCAGCACCCTGTATCGTTCTTCGGGGCGCGCCGCGCGAAACAACATGCGATTCAGCAACCGATAAAAGCCTCGTCCGGCCCATACGTCGCCCGCATGGCGGCGGATGTCGGCGGCTAGGCTCGCGCCCTGAAAATCGCCCGCCAGACGATCGGCCAGACGCACGGCGTCGGGCAGGGAATAGCCGGTGGTGGGGTGAAACAGGCCGGCGCGAAGGCCGCTCAACGCCGTCGGCCCCATCCGCGTCAGATGGGCGGCGATGTCGCCGTCCAGCGCCACGGGCAGGACGCCGTCCTCCTCCCTCAGCACCTCGTCGATGACCCACCCCTGCTGGGCCGCATAGTCCAGCACGCCCTTGCGGAACACGTCGCGATCCAGCTCGGCGCCGTCGGTATAGCGGGTGTCTTCGATCAACAGGGTCCGGTCATCGAACGGCAGGGTGTAGACGAAGCGATAGCCTCCCGCCTGATCGACGCGGGCGTCCATGACGATGGGCGCCGTCAGGCCGTGCGGCGCCGCCAGCCGAACCTCCAGCCCGACGAATTTCTGGAACCCCAGCGCCAGGTCCGGCGTGGCGACCGGCCCTCGCCCATCGATGACCGCCTTGGCCTTCAGCCGTCGTCCGTCGGCCAGGACCGCCTCGGTCTGGGACACCGACACAACCGGCGCCCCCAGCATGATGCGGCCGGGCAAGGCCGCGCCGACCACCGCCGCGAAACGTTCGGCCGTCACGCTGCGATAGCCGGTGGAGAGGTTGCGCTCGAACTGCGGAAACCGAACCGCATAGCCGGGCCAGCGATGCACCACCAAGGAGTCGATCCAGGCCTGCTGCGCCGCCGTCAGGTCACTGTCGAAAAAGGACCAGGTGTGGACGCCGCCCAGCCTATCGGCCGCCTCGACGATGCGGACGTCAAGGTCGGGCCGAAGCTGCGACAGGCGCAGCGCCAACAGACCGTTGGCGAGGCCGCCGCCGATCAGGAGGAGGTCCGGGCCAGAAGTGTCAAAGGCGTCGGCCTGCATTCCCGACAGGTGACACGCGGCGACGCAGGCGGCAAGCGAACAGGATGCTTACGGGCGAACAGTGCGCTAGTGTCGCGCCATGTCCGCCGTCTCCCCCGCGTCCCGGATCGCCCCGAACCAGACCCTGATCGGTCTGACGCTCGCCGGGATGATCGTTACGGCTTGGCTGACCCTTCATATCTACGGCGTCTATTTCCACCGCTGGACCGCGTGGAGCCTGTTGATCGCGCCGCCGATCGTCGCGATCCAGACCTGGCTGTCCGTCGGCCTGTTCATCGTCGCGCACGACGCCATGCATGGCTCGCTGGCGCCGGGCCGGCCCCGGCTGAACGTCGCGCTCGGCAGCCTGGCTCTGGGCCTCTACGCCGGTTTCCGGTTCACGCCGCTGAAGACCGCCCACCACGCCCATCACGCCGCGCCCGGCACCGCAGACGATCCCGACTTTCACGCCGCCGCCCCTCGCACTTTTTTGCCGTGGTTCCACGGCTTCTTTCGCACCTATTTCGGCTGGCGCGAGATGGCCGTCCTGACCGTGCTCGTTCTTATCGCCGTCTTCGTCCTCGGCGCCCATGTCCCGAACCTGCTGGTCTTCTGGGCCGCCCCCGCCCTGCTCTCGGCGCTCCAGCTCTTCACCTTCGGCACCTGGCTCCCGCACCGCCAGACCGACGACGGCTTCGCCGACCACCACAACGCCCGCAGCAGCCCGTTCGGCCCCCTCCTGTCCCTGCTGACCTGCTTCCACTTCGGCCGCCACCACGAGCATCACCTCACACCGTGGGAACCCTGGTGGCGGCTGTCGCGCCGGTCGCCTTCGTAGAGAAGTAAAACCCGAGCGGGAGACGCATCGCTCAGTTCGCAAGCCGGCGGTAATCGTCCAGCTGTATCCCGTGACGCTTCACCTTGGCGTAAAAGGTCTTTCGGGGGAGATCGAGCCGGGCCATGACGGCCCTGACGTCGCCTTTGGCGGTTTTCAGCGCCTCGTCCAGGACGCGCGCCTCGAACGCCTCGACCCGCTCGCTCAGACTTCCGCTGGTCGCGACCGACGCGGCGTCCTGGCCGTCCAGCCCGATGACGAAACGTTCGGCGGCCTGGGCCAGCTCGCGGACGTTGCCGGGCCATTCTCGCATCATCAGATGGGCGTCCATCGCATCGTCGACCTGTGGCGCGACCTTCTTCTGTCGCCCCGCCGCCTGGGAAACCAGGTGGCGGAACAGCAGCGGAATATCCTCGCGCCTGTCGCGCAGGCTGGGAATGTTCAGGGTCACGACGCTGAGCCGGTAGTAGAGGTCGGATCGGAACGCGCCGCGCGTCGCGGCGCCGTCCAGATCGATCCGCGTCGTCGTCAGGAACCTCAGGCGGAAAACCTGATCGTCCTCGCCGGAGATTTGCCCGGTTTCCATCAGCTTCAACAGCTTGATCTGCAGCGCCGGCGACAGGGCCTCGACCTCTTCCAGCAACAGGGTGCCGCCGTCGGCCTCGCGCACGCGCCCCCCGATCCTGCGGCCATAGCCGGAGGTCGGCGATCGACCGAACAGTTCGGCGTCCAGCACACCCTCGGGCAGGGCCGCGCAGTTCACGACGACGAAGGGACGGGCGCGTCGGGCGCTCAACCGATGCAGTCCCCGCGCGACCGTCTCCTTGCCGACACCGTTCTCGCCCTGGATCAGAACATCCACCCCTGCGCGGGCGACCTGGGTGACGGTCTCGCGCAGGCGCACGATGCTGGGCGTCTGGCCGATCAGACCGCTGCGCCCCTCCTCCGCGTCGGCCAGCTCCACCAGGTCGGTCAGACGGCGGTTCTCCACCACCAGCATCCTCTGACGCGCCGCGCGCTGAACGGCGGGCAGCAGGCGGTCGGCGCCGAAGGGCTTGGGCAGGAAATCGAACACCCCGCGATGCAGGGCCGCGACCGCCATGTCGATGTCCCCGTGCCCCGTCATCAGAATGAACGGCAGCTCGGGATCGATGGCCGCAACCCTTTTGTGAAACTCCAGTCCGTCCAACCCCGGCATTCGGATGTCGGACAGGACGACGTGCGGCGACGCCGTCTCCAGCCGTGTCAGCGCCTCGTCGGCGGAACTCACGCCCGTGGCGGCGTATCCCGCGAGCACCAGCGTCTCGACCTGGGCCTCGCGCAGATCGTCGTCGTCATCGACGACCAGAACCAGAACGCCATCCGGGGTCATGCGGGGTTCCTCTTGAGCCGAACCTCGAAGCGCGCGCCCCGCCGTCCGGGCGACGCCACCACCAGACTGCCGCCGAACGCCTCGACGATATCGCGCGAGATCACCAAGCCCAGCCCCAGACCGTTCGGCTTGGTGGTCGAAAAGGGCGTGAACAGGGTGCGCAGCGTCGTCTTGGACAGGCCGGGCCCATTGTCCGTCACGGCGATGATGACCAGATCGTCGGTCGTCGAGACATCCAGGCCGATCCGTGCGTCGGCCTGATCTCCCAAGGCCTCGAAGGCGTTCTGCAGCAGATTGACGAGCACCTGCTCCAATCGAATGCGATCTCCCTGGGCCGACACCTGGGCCTGGCCCGTCCGTTCGACCGCCACGCCTTCGTCGCGCATGCGGCTGCTGACCAGCAGGAGTGCGCCCTCGACGGCTTCGTCGACGACGATGGTCGTCGTGCGCGGCGGCGTCTTGCGCGCGAACCCCCTTAAGTCTTCGACGATCGAGCCGATCCGTTCCGTCAGCCCCTGAATACGCGTCAGCTTGGCCTGCGCCTCGTCCGGCTGCTCGCGCGACAACAGGGTCAGGGCGTTGTCGGCATTGGCCCGGATCGCCGCCACCGGCTGATTGATCTCATGCGCCACCCCGGCGACGATCTGGCCCAGATGGGCCAGCCGGTTGGCCTGACAAGATCGGCCTGCAGCGTTCTGAGGCGGGCCTCGGTGCGTTTGCGGTCTTCGATCTGGTTTCTCAACTGCACATTGGCCGACGTCAGCGCGGTCGTGCGTTCCTCGACGCGATGCTCCAGCTCCCGGCGCACCTCGGCCTCCTGGCGCTCCCCGTCAAGCCGGCGCAGATGGGCCCGCCAAATCCACGCCAAGACGACCATCGCAAGCGAGCCGGCCAGACCCGCCGTCCAGCGCACAGGCCCCGCCGCACGGTCGGCGTCGGCGATGGGGATCAGAAGCAGCATCGTCCAGTCCTCCATCGGCAAGGCGCGCCTCAGCGGGACGAAGACCTGTCCCCCCATCTGGATTCGACCGTCGGCCGCCGCCACGATCGGGGGATCGAGCGGGATCAGCGGGGCGTCGCCGAACTGACGGCTGTCGTGCAGCGCCTTCGCCCTGCCCGGCTCCAGCGGCGCCAGGGTCCGAAAACGCCGCGCGGGATCCGACGCCAGCAGGATCACCCCGTCGCGGTTCGCGACCAGGGCCTGTTCGGCCTGCCGACGCCAGGCCGCCTCGACCCGATCGAACTCGACCTTGACCACGATCACCCCTGCGCTGTCGCGGTTAGGGCCGATCCGCCGCGATAGATAGAGGCCGGGCCTTCCGCTTCTGGAGCCCAGGGCGAAATACTCGTCCGACCCCGCCTGCATCGCGGCCCTGAAATAGGGGCGATAGGCATAGTCGGCGCCCACGAAGCTGACCGGCGTGCGGTAGTTGTTGGCGGCGATGGCCTTGCCCTGGCGGTCCAGCAGATAGATGGCGGCGGCGCCGGTCTGGACGGCCAGCATGTCCAGTCGAGCGTTGACCCTGTCCAGCGTGGCCTGATCGGGACTTTTCAGCGCCTGCAAGATGAGGTCTTCGCTGGCGAGCACGACGGGCGTCGCGCGATGGCGATCCAGCTCGCTGGCCAGCAGGGCCTGATCCAGCATCAGGGTCGCCTCGGCCTGACGGACGATGTCCTGCGCCGCATTCCGTCGCGCCGCATCGCCGGCGACGATGATGGCGATCAGGATCAGCAGGCCGGCGACGACGAAGACGCCGATGCCCGCGACGCCGACGAGGTCACGTCCCGGAGCGGCTTTCGACCCAGCCTGATTTTGTGCTGATTTCGACACAACTCAACCTGAGCCGGTTTCGTTTTCAGCACAAGCCGAACCTTCGCGTACAAAGCAAGTGTTTGTGCTGAAACAGATTTCCTTGTCACGCCGCCAGGCAAAATTGCGTTTTGGCCTTCGGCGCCGTCACCGCATCCTGATCGCTGAACGTCCCCGAGAGGACGATTGGGAGGTCACCATGATTATTTCACCGACGATCGCCGACGACGGCTCCGCCAAGCGCAAGCCCTTCTACCGGCATCTCTATTTCCAGGTTCTGCTGGCGATCCTCGCTGGCGGCCTGATCGGGCATTTCTGGCCGGCCTTCGGCGAAAGCCTTAAGCCGCTGGGCGACGCCTTCATCAAACTGGTGAAGATGATCATCGCCCCGGTGATCTTCCTGACCATCGTCACCGGCATCGCCGGGATGCGCGACATCGGCCGCGTCGGTCGCGTCGCCGCAAAGGCCTTCGCCTACTTCCTGACCTTCTCCACCCTGGCCCTGATCATCGGCATGATCGTGGCCAATCTGGTCCAGCCGGGTCACGGTCTGAACATCGACCCCGCCAGCCTGGATGCGAGCGCGGTCACCAAATATTCCGACCAGGCGCATGAGACGACCATCGTCGGCTTCCTGACCGGCATCATCCCCGACACCTTCGTCAGCGCCTTCTCAGAGGGCAATATCCTTCAGGTGCTGTTCATCTCGGTCCTGTTCGGCCTGGCCCTGGCCATGATCGGCGACACGGGCAAGCCCGTCCTGAACTTCCTGGAATCGATCAGCACGGCCTTCTTCAAACTGGTCGCCATCCTGATGAAGGCCGCGCCCATCGGCGCCTTCGGGGCCTTCGCCTTCACCATCGGCAAATACGGCATCGGCTCCATCGCCAATCTGGCCGCCCTGGTCGCCACCTTCTATGCGACCGCCGCCATCTTCGTGGTCGGGGTTCTGGGCCTGGTCGGTTGGGCCAACGGCTTCAATATTCTGAAGCTGATCCGCTATCTGAAGGAAGAACTGCTGCTGGTCCTGGGCACCTCCTCGTCCGAGGCCGCCCTGCCCAGCCTGCTGCAGAAGATGGAGCGTGCAGGCGCGTCCAAGTCTGTGGTCGGCTTGGTCGTTCCCACGGGTTATTCGTTCAATCTGGACGGCACCAACATCTATATGACGATGGCCGCCCTGTTCATCGCCCAGGCGTTGAACATCGACCTCAGCCTGCAGGACCAGATCATCCTGCTGCTGGTCGCCATGCTCAGCTCCAAGGGCGCGGCCGGCATCACCGGCGCCGGCTTCATCACCCTGGCCGCCACCCTGTCGGTCGTGCCTGCCGTGCCGGTCGCGGGCATGGCGCTGATCCTCGGCATCGACCGCTTCATGAGTGAGTGCCGCGCCCTGACCAACTTCATCGGCAATGCGGTGGCCACCATCGTCGTCGCCCGCTGGGAAGGCGAGCTGGATCGCGACGCGCTGAAGGCGGCGCTGGACGGTCCGTCGCGCCCCGTCGCGGCCCTGCCGGACCCGGCCGCCGGTCCCGGCGACAAGGAAGTGGTCGCCGCCGACTGATAGCTCTCCAAACAGGCGCCGTTGCTGTCAGCACGGCGCCTGTCCTGCATCTGGATGGCCCCGCCAAGCATACGCAGTTTTCCGTAGCCAAGCTTGGGCGCTCCTTAACAATCACCGTTTAGAGACATCGTTCATGACCTTGCTTCGCTCCCTCGCAGCGGGCGTCGGCCTCGCCGCGCTCGCCACTTCGGCCCTCGCCCAATCGGCGCCGTCCGCAGAAGAAATCGCCATCCTGCGCGCCCAGGTGCAGGCCCTGTCCGCCCGTCTCGAACAGCTTGAGGCCCAGTCGCGCAATGCCGCTCAGGCTTCGCCCGTCGTCGCCGGAACCCCGGCCGCGATCGCCGCGCCCGCGCCGCGCCCGGTCCAGACCGCCGCCGCGACGACCGCCCCGGCGCCGGTCGATTGGGCCACGGGTCTGCCTGAATGGCGCAGCCCCGACGGCGCCTTCACCTTCAAGCCGCGCATTCGCGTCACGGCCGACCTGTCCACGACCTTCGGCTCGGAGTTCGCCAATCGTGACCTGACCACGACCGAACTGCGGGGCCTGCGCCTCGGCGGTCAGGGCAGGATCGCCGGCGGGTTCAGCTACTGGATCGAAGGCGACATCGCCGACAACTCGGTCAGCGTCGCCAACGCCTTCATCGCCTATAGCCGCAAGCTGGGTGGCCGCGACCTGGAGATTTCGGCCGGTCAACGGCTGAATGATCGCGGCGTCGAAGGCGGCACCGCCGAAGATCAGACGCCCTTCCTGGAACGCAGCCTCATGGCCTCCACCTTGGGCCCCGAACGCGGCGCCTATGGCGTCGGGGTGGCCGGCAAGCTGACGGGAAGCGTCTGGCACGCCTCGCTGTCGGTGACCGGCGACGCTATCAGCGACGGCACGACCAACGATACGGTCGCCCTGATGGGCCGCACCCACTGGTCGCCGCTCAAGACCGAGGCCGGCTTCCTGCATCTCGGCGGGTGGGGCTTTGTGGAAGATCTGACGCCCGTCACGACCCTGCCGTCGCGCAATCTGGTCGTCTCGTCTCGCGCCAACGACAATCTGCGTCTGTCGTCCGGAACCTACGCCAATCCCAAGGCCAGCAGCGGTTTCGGTCTTGAGTTTGGCGGCGTGCATCGGTCGTTCTGGGCCATGGCCGAGGGCGGCAAGCGCGTCGTCGAGACCGCAGCTCGCGACTTCGACCAGGACGCCTACAGCCTTTCCGCCGGCTTCTTCATCACCGGCGAAACGCCGCCTCTGTCCGCCCGCACCGGCACCTGGACGCGTCCCAAGGTTCTGAACCCGCTCGGCGCCGACGGTTACGGTGCTCTTGAAGTCGTCGGCCGCTACGACACCGCCGATTTCAGCGACAGCCTGACCGGCGGCGAGGGCGACACCTGGCTACTGGGCGTCAACTGGTATCCGACGAACAACACCCGCGTTTCCGCCCACTGGACCGCGTGGTCGATCGACAACCGCACCGGCGCCTTCACCGGCGACGACAGCGGCAACACCGCCAACCTCCGCATGCAGACCGCTTTCTGACGTCTCCCCAACGGAACGGCTCGCCGTTCCATGCTCCCCAACCGGCACTCCCCGAGCGGTGCCAAGAGGATCACATGAACCCCAAGAACATCCCGATGCAGCGCAAGTTGGCGATCGCGTTCGCCCTTCTGCTGGCGGTCGCCGCCGCCATGATCGGCGCGGTCTTCTTCCAACTGTCCGCGATGAAGACGGCGGCGCAGCTCAACGCCGAAAGCAAGGTCATCATCGACCACACCCATGTGGCCGAGAAGGGCGTGATCCGCCTGAACTCACAGATGCGGGGCGTGCTTCTGACCGCCAATCCCGACTATCTGGACGTCTACAAGACGGGCTGGGAACAGTTCGAACAGTCGGTCACCGCTCTGAACGCCGCCGATCTGTCCACGGAAGAGCGTGCCCTGGTCAAGAAGGCCCAGGACGACGCCGCCGCCTGGCGCACCGAGTTCGGCACACCGCTGACCCAGGCGGCGCTTGATCCCGCCCGCATCGACGCCGCCCGCCGGCTGGTGATCGATTCAGGCGACAAGGTGCGCGTCACCCACATCACCAAGTCGATCACTCAGGTTCGCGACCTGGAAATGGAGCGCATGAACCTGCGTGACGCCCAGCAGGCGTCGGCCATCACCGCCTCCTTCATCGCCTTGGCCGTTGGCGGCCTGATCCTGGTCGCCGCGGCCGTCTTCCTGGGCGTGCAACTCTCGATCCTGATGGTCGCGCCGGTGCGGCGCATGACCGGCGCCATGTCGATCATGGCCGGCGGCAAGCTGGACGTCGCCATCCCCGACACCGACCGCAAGGACGAAGTCGGCGCCATGGCCCAGGCCATGCAGGTCTTCCGCGACAACGGCCTGCGCGCCAAGGCGCTGGAGGTCGAAACGGAATCGATGCGCGACCAGTCCGAAGTCGAACGCCGCCGCCGTGAAGCCATGGCTCAACAGGAAGCCGCCGAGAACGCCGTCGTCATCGAAAGTCTGGGCAAGGGTCTGTCGGCCCTGGCCGAAGGCGACTTGATCTATCGCATCGACGCGCCCTTCCCGGACCGCAGCGAAATCCTGAAGGCCGACTTCAACCGCTCCATCTCCCGTCTGGAAGAAACCGTCACGGGCGTCCTGGGTTCGGTGCACGGCATCGATTCCGGCGCCGGCGAGATCAGCCAGGCGTCGGAAGATCTATCGCGTCGCACCGAACAGCAGGCCGCCGCGCTGGAAGAAACCGCCGCCGCGCTCGACCAGATCACCGTCACGGTGAAGAAGACCGCCGAGGCCGCAAACCAGGCCGCCAACGTCACCAGCGGCGCCCGCAAGAGCGCCGAGGCCTCGGGCGAAGTCGTCATGAACGCCGTCGACGCCATGCAGAAGATCGAGGGCGGTTCGCGCCAGATCAGCCAGATCGTCGGCGTCATCGACGAGATCGCCTTCCAGACCAATCTGTTGGCCCTGAACGCCGGCGTCGAGGCGGCGCGGGCCGGTGAATCCGGTCGCGGCTTCGCCGTCGTGGCCTCCGAAGTGCGCGCCCTGGCCCAGCGTTCGGCCGAGGCGGCCAAGGAGATCAAGACCCTGATTTCCAAGTCCGGATCGGAAGTCGAGAACGGCGTGCGCCTCGTCAGCCAGGCCGGTTCGGCCCTGCAGGCCATCGCCTCGCAGGTCGACGACATCAGCGCCCTGGTCGTCGAGATCGCCGCTTCCGCCAAGGAACAGGCAACCGGCCTTCAGGAAATCAACGTCGCCGTGAACCAGATGGATCAGGTGACCCAGCAGAACGCCGCCATGGTCGAACAGGCCACGGCCGCCAGCACCGCCCTGCGTCAGGAAACCGCCGAACTGTCGTCCGAAGTCGCCTTCTTCCAAGTCTCGGCCGGACGCGGCGCCGCGCGCAAGGCGCCGGCTCCAACCCCCGCCCGCCCCGCCTCGCGCCCCGCGCCCCGTGCCGAGCAGCGCGTGATCAAGGTCGCCGGCGGCCGAGACATCGCGGTCGGATCGAACAGCGACGGCTGGGAGGAGTTCTGACGTCGGCGACAGCGAAAGTGTGACCACTCAACAAGAATGAACGGACAGTGATCGACGAACGGGTTGATGCAATCTAACGTCTTCCGTCCTCCTCCTCCTCCTCCATTTTAGATTCTGTTGGGAGGCACACTGTTTTACGGCCACCCTTATTTTTGGTCCTAGAGAACATCGCGAACATGCGGGTCTCAAAGTGAGGGTCGGGCTGGCGCGATGCGCTTCTCGGGCAACTGGCCTAGGTTCGTGAGGTACGTAACCAGTCGTCCGGTTTCAGCATCGCCAAGGTTCTCAAGGGTTTGAGTTCGCACTCACTTGCGACATCCGATTTGCCTCACGCAAAAGGGCGAAGTTTGCCCTGACCGAGGTTGGATCGTCGATGCCGGCGGCGGCGGTGTCGAATCGTTATCCGCCCTTGTGGAACGATCGCGCGCGCCGGAAATCCTCGCAGCGCCGACGATTCGACGCTGAGGTTGGCGCGCCCTACGGCTTATGAATCAGTCGATCCCGGAGCCAAACTCAACGCCACGTTGCCGCCTTCGCTTATCGCATTGCGTGCTACGAGCAGTGCGGTAGACCTGATTTGATTGAGCGGAGGGCGTTTTCATACCCACAGCCTCAGTCACTTACCGTCCTTCGGCTATCAAGAGATAGCTGTCCATTGTTGACGTAGCGCCAGCGTGTGAATGCCCGCTTCAAGCGCTCCCATGGGGCCGCGAGGATCACCGTCGCCTTACCGGCGAACGCAAACGGCCTTGACGCATTTCTTCGGCAAGGGAGAAACATCATGGCCGCTCGCCCGATCTGGCAAGGACATCTGAAGCTGTCGCTGGTCACCTGTCCGGTGGCCCTCTACACCGCGACGACCAGCACGAACGACGTGCGGTTTCATCTGATCAATCCCGACACCAACAACCGCATCCGCATGGTGCCGACCGATCCCGACACCGGCCCGGTCGAGCGGAGCGACCTGGTGCGCGGCTATGAGGTGTCCAAGGACGAATACGTCCTGTTCGACGACGCCGATTTCGACAAGGTGAAGCTGGAAAGCACCAAGACCATCTCCATCGACAAGTTCGTCGACGAGGCGGACATCGACCGTCTGTACTGGGACGATCCCTTCTTCGTAGTCCCGGAAAAGGGCGCGGGCGTCGAGGCCTTCGCCGTCATCCGAGACGCCATGGCTAAACAGGGCAAGGTCGCCCTGGGCCAACTGGTCCTGCGCGGCAAGGAACGTCAGCTGGCGCTGGAGGTACGCGGCAAGGGCCTGATCGCCTACACCCTGCGCGCCCATGACGAGGTCCGCGACTCCGACGACTATTTCGACGATATCCCGACCGTGAAGGCCGACCCCGACATGGTCGAGATCGCCGCCCGTATCATCGGCCAGAAGGAGGCGGACTTTGACCCCTCCGACTTCAAGGACGGCTACGACGACGCCCTGCGCGCCATGATCAAGACCAAGTCCAAGGGCGGCAAGGGCGTGGTCGATGTCGCCGAACCGGACGACACCAACGTCATCGACCTGATGGCCGCGTTGCGAAACAGCCTGAAGGGTTCGGCGACGGGCGCGAAGAAACCGGCCGCCAAGAAGGCGCCGGCGAAGAAGGCTGCATCGAAGAAGCCGGCGGCGAAGAAGAAGGCCGCCGCCTGACTATTTCGAACTGACCCCCATCGCTTTCAACGCCGGTTTTAAACTGACCGCCGATGCGCGGAAATCGGCCCAGGGATCGGGCTTCTTGAGCAGCGCCTCATAGGTCCACAGACTGAACGCCGCCGGGTCCAGCCCCGCCCTCACCTGCCCCCAGGACAGCGGATACGCTATCCCCGCCCCCGGCCGCGCGCGCGGCGACCAGGGCGCGACCGCCGTCGCCATTCGCCCGTTGCGCAGATAGTCGATGAAGATCTTGCCGCCCCGCGCCTTCTTGGCCAGGGTCGTGGTGAACCGGTCCGGCGCCTCGGCGCGGATGGCTTCGGCTGCCGCCTTGGCGAAGGCCTTGTTCTGATCCCAGGTCACGCGCGATCGGGCGTCCGTCTTGATGGGGACGACGACATGCAGCCCCTTGCCCCCGGTCGTCTTGACGAAGGCCAAAAGGCCCAGCGTCTCCAACCGGGCCTTGACCACCTTGGACGCGGCGATGACATCTGCAAAGTTCAGCCCCTCGTCTGGATCAAGGTCGAAGGTGATCTGATCGGGTATTTCCGGCTGGCCTGGCGCGCAGCCCCACGGGTGCAGCTCCAGCCCGCCCGACTGGGCGATGGCGACCAGGCCGCCCGCATCGACGGCGGCGACGTAAGGGGTGCGCGCCTTGACGTCGATCAGCTTCAGCCGCGGGTTCGACCCCGCCATGGCGTGCCGCTGGAAGAAGGTCTCGCCGCCGACCCCCTCGGGCGCGCGAATGATCGAGGTCGGCCGGTCCGCCACATGGGGCAGGATCCGCTCGGCCGCCGCCTCGTAATAGCGCGCCAGATCCGCCTTGGTGATCGCCGGCCGGTCGCCGACGGCGGGCCATAGCACCTTGTCGGGACTGGAGATAGTCACGCCCGCCACGACCACCTTGCCGGGCTTTCCGGCCGCCCGCACCGTCGTGGTCGCCTTCGTGTCGGCTTCGCCCATCTCCGTCGGCGGTTGCGGCGCCTGCGTCACCTCGGCGGCCGTCTTGTCCTCGCGCAACCCCTTGAAGGCCGCCTGCCTCAGCGAGCCCGCCTCGGTATATCCGCCATGCTCAACCTCGGCGACCAGCACCGGCTTGACCCAGTGGATATCCTTGGCCGCCTTGGGCGCGCCCGCCCCGACAAAGGGCGACTTGTCCGCCGCCACGCCCTTCAGCGCCGGGACCAGCGTCTTCGTCACCGCCTCGCCATAGCCGGTCCCGACCCGCCCGAGATAGCGCAGGCCGCCCTTTTCCTTCACGCCGACCAACAGAGATCGAAACCGCGTGCCGCCCTCGGACGACCAGCCGCCGATCACCACCTCGTCGCGCCCCCGGCATTTGGACTTCAGCCAGGTCGACGAGCGCCCGGCATGGTAGGGGGCGTCCAGCTTCTTGGAGATCACCCCTTCCAAATCCATCCGACAGGCGCTCTCCAGCACTGCCTGGCCGGTCGAGGCGAAATGCTCGACGTAGCGCAGCCGCCCGGCACCCGCCTTTCCGATCCGGTCCACATAGGCCTGCAGCCGCGCCTTGCGATGCGACAGCGCCAGCTTGCGCAGATCCTCCGCCCCCTCGAACAGCAGGTCGAAGGCGAAATAGACCAGCCCCCCCGTCTTCTCATCCGAGATCGCGGCCTGCAACGCCCCGAAGTCCGGCATGTGATCGTCGTCCAGCGCGCACAGCTCCCCGTCGATCACCGCATCGGGCCAGGTCGCGGCGTCCGCCGCCAGGTCGGGGAACCGGTCGCTCCAGTCCAGACCCTTGCGCGTCCGCAAGACCGCCCGACCGCCGCCCACGCCGATCTGGATGCGGTATCCGTCGAACTTGATCTCGTGCGCCCACCCGGTGCCGCCCGGCGGATGGTCGGTCACCTTGCACAGCTGGATAGGAACGAAGGCCGGCGGTTTCTTCGCCTTCTCGGCGGCCTTGGACGGCTTGGGCTTGGCCGGCCCTTTGCGCCCCGTCGGCTTGGACGCCGTCCATGCCTTGGTCCCATCCGCGATCTCGGCCAGCGACCGTCCCGTTGTCACCGAGGCGTCGATCTCGGCCAGCGCATCTCCCTCGCCCGCCACCGCGAAGTCGTCCTTCTCCTTCAGCAACAGCCAGTTGTTGCGCTTTGACGGCTTGCCCCGGTCGCTCTTCAACCGGATCAGCGCCCATTTGCCCTTTAGCCGCTCGCCGTGAAGGATCATCTTGATCTGGCCCTTGGCCCAGGCCGCCTCCAGGTCCGGCTCCTGCGGCTCCCAGGTCCCGACGTCCCACATCTGAACCGTGCCGGCGCCATAGTTGCCGTCGGGAATCGTGCCCTCAAACGACCCGTAATCCAGCGGATGGTCTTCGACCTCGACCGCCAGCCGCTTGACCGCCGTGTCGCGCGACGGCGCCTTGGTCACGGCCCAGGATTTCAGCACCCCGTCCGCCTCGATGCGGAAATCGTAATGCAGCCGCGTCGCCGCATGACGCTGGATCAGATAGCGAAAGCCGCTCTTGGCACGGCCGCCCTTGGTGCCCTTCGGCTCGGGCGTTTCGCCGAACCGCCGCTTGGCCTGATAGGTCTTCAGTTCACCGCGCATACGGGCGTAATCCGCCTCGCGCCAAAGCGTTGCGGCTCGAATGAATTGCCGCCACTTACTAAGCGGAAAACTGACTTGCGGGCTTTGTGGCGGCCCGATGATCCGAAGCGGCCCGACCAACGCTTCATGTGCTCATGGCGGCGAGAACGCGGAAAACTGGCGTGCACGAACGGCCGTGGGATCAACAGCGCCGAGATCGAGGCGCGGGTTCTGGCTGCGATCAAGACGCGTCTTCTTGCGCCGGAACGCGTGGCGCTGGCCGTCGAGGAGGCGAGACTCGGAGCGCAGCATGACGCGCGTACGATTACCCAGGCTCGATCAAAACTGGAGAGTGAGCTTGCGGAAGTGAAGCGCCGCGCCGAGCGCTTGGTAGACCAGATCCCCGACGGCGTCCTGAGCGGAGCCGCAATTAAGGATCGTCTGGACGCGCTGGAAGAGCGAAGGAGCCAGATTGAAGGAGAGCTGGCTCAAGCGCAGGTGGCGCCAGTCGTCGCCCTTGACGTGACCCCCGTTTCTCATCCAGCCATAACGAGAGTCCTTTGGTGATCTGAACTGGGGTTGGTGGGGTTGGCAAGAGGCCGGTCAGCGCAGCCTTCAACCAGCGCAGCGGACCGGCCGATTTTT
>Ga0265296_1001825_pt1 | contig 22933 bp, 24 predicted proteins | sample MunlanPumphouse1_FD_189073 | JGI IMG/M metagenome (GOLD analysis project Ga0265296, IMG submission 189073) | Groundwater microbial communities from a municipal landfill in Southern Ontario, Canada - Pumphouse #1 | ecosystem: Environmental > Aquatic > Deep subsurface > Groundwater | place... | reverse complement strand
CCCTGGGGTTTGCCACTGTAAGTTATGATTTTCACTACAGTTGACAAATACCCTATCTTTTTATTAAGATGCGGTTGGAACTTTGAGAAACCAGAGTCAGAATAAGCTGAGGAATTGGGGGGCGGCGCCCACCCTGCATTCATTGCATTAACTTTGAACCTTGAACTTCTCTAACCTAGAGGCCAGGCATGGAAAGATCGGACTTGGAGATAATTGCCGAGTGGAAGGAGCGGGATCCCGACTTAAAACGCTTCTTGGATGAACATCTGGAATTTGAACGGCGTCTGGAAGAATTCAACCGCCGTCCTTACCTCACCGCGGACGAAAGTATAGAACGGAAGCGGCTACAGAAACTGAAGCTGGCCGGCCGTGATAAGATTGAAAAAATTCTGGCCGGATATCGCCAACAGGAAGGCTTGCGATGAAGAAGATGACCGGCGCCCAGATCTTTCTGGAATGTCTGAAACGGGAAAAGGTCCAGCATATCTTCGGTTACCCCGGCGGGGTGGTGCTGGATATTTATGACGAACTCACCCGGCATCCGGAACTCCAGCATATCCTGGTGCGCCATGAGCAGGCCGCGGCCCACGCCGCGGACGGCTATGCCCGGGCCTCCTCCAAGGTGGGGGTGGCCCTGGTCACCTCGGGTCCCGGGGCCACCAACACGGTGACCGGCATCGCTTCGGCCTACATGGACTCCATCCCCATTGTGGTCTTCACCGGCCAGGTGCCCACCGCGCTCATCGGCAACGACGCCTTCCAGGAAGTGGATATCGTGGGCATCACCCGGCCCTGCACCAAGCACAATTACCTGGTGACGGACGTCGACAAACTGGCCTACACCGTGCACGAGGCCTTTCATATCGCCCGTTCCGGACGCCCCGGCCCGGTGTTGGTGGATCTCCCCAAGGACATCATCCAGGCCCGGACGATCCCCAAGTTCCCGGATGAAATCAAGATCAAGAGTTACAACCCCACTTACCACGCCAACCCCAGGCAGGTGAAACGGGCCCTGGACCTGATCCTGACCGCCAAGAAACCGGTGCTTTACACCGGCGGCGGCATCATCCTCTCGAACGCTTCCGAGGAACTGCGGCAGTTCGCCAACGCCCTGCAGATTCCGGTGACCAGCACCCTCATGGGTTTAGGGGGCTTCCCCGGAGATAGCCCCCTGTGGATGGGGATGCTGGGCATGCACGGCACCTACTGCGCCAATATGGCGGTGTCCGAGGCGGATGTCCTGATTGCGGTGGGGGCCCGCTTTGATGACCGGATCACCGGCAAGCTGTCGGAATTCGCCCCCCACGCCAAGATCATCCACATCGACATCGATCCCAGCTCCATCAGTAAAAACGTGGTGGTGGATATTCCCATCGTCGGCGATTGCCGGGATACCTTGCAGCAACTCAACGATCTGCTCCAGAACATGGCGCCCAAAGATCTGGCCGCGGCCCGGGCCCCATGGCTGGACATCGTCAACGGCTGGGAACAGGAGCACCCCCTCACCTTTGAGGAGAGCGCCACCGTTATCAAGCCCCAGTACGTAGTGAAGAAGCTCTATGAGCTGACCAATGGCGAGGCCTACATCACCACCGAGGTGGGCCAGAACCAGATGTGGGCCGCCCAGTTCTATAGATTCAAACACCCCCGGCAACTGATGACCTCCGGCGGCCTGGGGGTCATGGGTTACGGCCTCCCCGCGGCCATGGGGGTGCAGGTGGCCAAGCCCGGCGCCACGGTCATCGATATCGCCGGCGACGGCAGCATCCAGATGAATATCCAGGAATTGATGACGGTGGTGGAAAACAAATTGCCCGTGAAAGTCGCCATTTTGAATAACACCTTCCTGGGCATGGTGCGCCAGTGGCAGCAGTTGTTTTACGAGAAGCGCTACAGTTCCACGCCCATGACGGCTCCGGATTTTGTCAAGCTGGCCGAGGCTTACGGTGCGGTGGGCCTGAGGGCCACCAAGCCCGAGGAAGTGGAACCGGTGATCAGGGAGGCCCTCGCCACCCCCCGGCCGGTGGTTATGGACTTCCGGGTGGAACCGGAGGAATGCGTCATGCCCATGGTGCCCGCAGGGAAAGCCATGCACGAGATGTTGTTGGCCTAGGAGGGGAGAGATGGAACCGCGACACACGATAGCCGTTTGGGTGGACAACACTTTCGGAGTCCTCTCCCGGGTCACCGGCCTGTTTTCCGGCCGGGGCTTCAATATTGAGAGCCTGTGCGTGGCCGAGACCATGGACCCCGAGGTCTCCCGCATCACTATTGTTTCCACCGGGGATGAGCAGATCACCGAGCAGATCATCAAACAGTTGCACAAGCTCATCAATGTCCGCACGGTGGTGGACTTAAGCCAACAGTCCCACGTGGAACGGGAAATGGCCCTGGTGACCGTGAAGGCGGAAGACCGGTCCCGGGCCGAGGTGCTGCGGATCGCGGACATCTTCCGCTGCCGGGTGGTGGACGTCAGCCCCCACACCTACACCCTGGAGATCACCGGCAACCACGAAAAGATCGGTGCCGTGCTCAGTCTGCTCAAAAACCACGGCATCCTGGACGAAGTGCGCACCGGCACCCTGGCCATCCAGCGGCCGAAGAAGGATTGAGGCAAGGAGCCTGTATGGTGGGCACTCCCCACCATCTATCAAACGGTTAAAGAAACCTGGCGGGCAGTGCCCGCCCTACATGCTTCACGAAGTTATGCTTCTCAATCCACCAAGGATCTGGCGATAATGACAAATTCATCCGGACGCCGCGGTTGCGCGATTCTTCTGGCGCTGGCGGTCCTCTTAATGGGACTGGCTCCGGCCTCCCATGCCGAGCTGAAAGACCCGCAAAAGCTGGTCTCCTTCCTCAAAATTGAACTTCCGGGATGGCAAGTCAAGGAAGGGTACCCCAAGTTGGAACGTATCACCGAAAAGGGCCAAACTTATGTGGAAGCCCAGGTCATTTACACTTCCGGGAAGAGCACCCTCACCGCGGTCATCATGGAGGGCGCGACCATCTCCGAAGAAGTGGACAAGGTAAGAAAGTTCCCAAAAGCCGATAATGAGAAGGAGTATTGCCGCACCAATACCGTCCAGGGATTCGAGGCGCTGGAAATCTATGAAAAGGCGAACAAGACCGGGTTCCTTTTCATCTTGGTGGCGGACCATTGCCTGGTCCCCATCCAGGCCAAAGAGGTGGAAAACACGGAGGTATTAAAGGACCTGGTTAATAAAATCAATTTGCCGCAGTTGGCGGCTTTGCTTAAATGACCGCGGCTCTGAGATTGTGTGGGTAGGGTACGGCCCCCTAGCCATTAAGCGGCTAACGGCTAACAGAAATATGGCGGGCAATGCCCACCATACACGCTAACAGCGATTGCTCCCATTAGAAAGGAAAACCGATTCATGAAGAGTTACTACGACAAAGATGCGGATTTAGGGGTCCTTAAGGGCAAGAAAGTGGCCATCATCGGCTTCGGGTCCCAGGGCCATGCCCAGGCCCTGAACCTGCGGGACAGCGGCGTGGAGGTCATCGTCTCCGAAATGCCGGGGACGCCGAACTACGAGGCCGCGCTGAAGTACAAGTTCAAGCCGGTGGCCGCCGCGGCCGCGGCCAAAGAGGCCCAGGTGGTGCAGATCCTGACCCAGGACCACGTCCAGGCCATGCTCTATGAGAACGACATGCAGGCCCACATGGGCGGTAAGACCCTGCTTTTCTCCCACGGCTTCAACATCCACTTCGGCCAGATTATGCCGGGGCCGGACGTGGACGTGGTCATGGTGGCCCCCAAGGGACCGGGCCACTTGGTGCGCAGCGAATATGAAAAAGGCGCGGGCGTGCCTTCATTGGTGGCCATCCATCAGGACGCCTCGGGCAATGCCCTGAAAACCGCGCTGGCCTATGCCAAGGGCATCGGCGCCACCCGGGCCGGCGTGCTCGAGACCACCTTCCGGGAAGAGACGGAAACGGACCTCTTCGGCGAGCAGGCCGTGCTCTGCGGCGGGGTCTCGGAACTGGTCAAGGCCGGGTTCGACACCCTGGTGGAGGCGGGTTATGCTCCGGAGATCGCCTATTTCGAGTGCATGCATGAATTGAAGCTCATCGTCGACCTCTTTTACCAGGGGGGCTTGAGCTACATGCGCTATTCCGTGTCCGACACCGCGGAGTACGGCGACTACACCCGGGGCCACCGCATCATCACCGAAGAGACCCGGGAGGAGATGCGCCAGATTCTCTATGAGGTGCAGACCGGGGAATTCGCCAAGGAGTGGATCCTGGAAAACCAGGCCCGGCGGCCGGTTTTCAATGCCCTGAGAAAGCAGGAACTGGAGCATCCCATCGAAGAGGTGGGCAAGAAACTCCGGTCCATGATGGGCTGGCTGAAGAAGACTTGAGGGACGCGTGCCTAATATTCACCGACTGATCGCCGCCCCCGGCCACCGCTTCATTTTGGCCGGAGGCGGCGTATTTCTCTTGGGGCTGTTTGCCAGCTCCCACTGGCTGGCCCTCCTGGGCCTTCTGGGGACCTTATTTTTCGCGTACTTCTTTCGGGACCCGGAACGGTTAATCCCCCAGGAGCCGGGCCTGGTCATCTCGCCCGCGGACGGCAAGGTAGTCCTGGTGGACGAGGTTTGGGAAGATAAGTTCCTGGGAAGGCCGGCCCAAAGGGTGGCCATTTTCATGAACGTCTTTGACACCCACGTGAACCGCTCTCCCATTGCCGGGACCGTGGTCGCGTCCCGCCATCAGCCGGGGCGCTACCAGGCCGCGTACCGCGCCGCCGCGGACCGGGTCAACGAACAGCAGTCCACGCTGCTGGAGAGCCAAGAGGGCTGCCGGGTGCTGGTGGTGCAGATTGCCGGGCTTCTGGCCCGGCGCATCATCCCTTACGTCCAGCCCGGCCAAAGACTGGCAAAGGGAGAACGCCTGGGCATGATTTGCTTCGGGTCCCGGGTGGACCTCTACTTGCCGCCGGACGCGGAAATCCTGGTCAAGAAGGGGGACCGGGTCCAGGCCGGCACCAGCATCGTGGCCCGGTGGTGGATGCCTGCCGCCTAAAAATAGGGACACTTCCTATTTTTCTGGGCACTACCTGATACGGCGGGAAAAAATGGTAAAAATAGGAAGTGTCCCTATTTTTCCTGCGGGAAGAAGACATGGCCTTTCGCAGAAGACGCAAAAAGAGGGACCGGCGGCGTTTCCGGGGGGTTTTTCTCCTCCCCAACCTGATCACCACCGGCAGTCTGTTCGCGGGTTTTTATGCGATTGTGGCCGCGATTGACGGCCGGTTTCAGGCCGCGGCCTGGGCCATTTTCATTGCTTTGATCCTGGACGGCCTGGACGGCCGCATCGCCCGCATGACCCACAGCACCTCGAGTTTCGGGGTGCAATACGATTCCCTGGCGGACCTGGTGGCCTTTGGAGTGGCCCCTGCTCTCCTGGTCTATCTCTGGGCCCTGAAACCCTTCAAGCAATTCGGCTGGGTCGCGGCCTTCCTCTTCGTGGTCTGCGGGGCCCTGAGGCTGGCCCGGTTCAACGTCCAGAGCGGTTCCATGGACCCCCGCTATTTCAACGGCTTTCCCATCCCCGCGGCAGCCATGGTCATTGCCTCCTCCATCGCCTTTTACTATGAGATCGGCGAATGGGCCCCGGAGAAGCACAAGTACATCCTGGTGATGATTTATCTGCTCTCTTTCCTGATGGTCAGCAATATCAAATACTTCAGCTTCAAAAAGGTGGAGCTTTTCAAGCGCCACCCCTTCCAGACCCTGGTGGCCGCGGTGCTCCTGTTCGTAGCGGTGGCCGCAGCCCCGGAGTTCATGGGCTTCCCCCTCATGTGCCTCTATCTGATCTCCGGCCCCCTCAGCACCTTCCAGTACTACCGCCGCCCCCAACTGCCGGAGAAGCCGGAGGAGGAAACGACGGCCCCCAAGCCCATGGGTCCGTGAAGACGGTTTTCAGTTTTCAGTTTTCGGTTTTCGGTAAAAAAATAAGATTGGCCCAATGTAATAGACTCAAGGCGGCAGGCCTCCGGTAGGAGGGCTTGCCGTTTCTTCTGGTTCCCAAGTTGCACTTGGGAACCCAATTGCCACCTAAGCTTTGCTTGGGGGCTTATGGATGCCAAGCCGGGCTTGGGGATGAGAAAATATAAAGGTAATCATTTCCCCCTTTTCTCCCGATCAATATTTATATATAATAATAGACATCTTGAAATTAAGCGTGAACCCATGACTTCTGCGCCAACATTCCAGTCTTCAGTTTCCGCCTCCCCGGGCCAGTGCCTGGTCCTACTGCTGCCTGCCGCCAGGGCAGGCATCTAGAGCTTTTTCTAAATTCCGTTTTCTTTTCAGTAAGATAGTGGTATAAACATTAATCCTTGGGCAAAGGTGCGGCGGGAAGCTGTAGCCGCGCCGTGGCCTCAGGGGAGGGAATAGATCATGTCCGATAAAGTTATTATTTTCGATACCACGCTCCGGGACGGGGAGCAGACCCCCGGGGCATCCCTCAATGTGGACGAAAAACTCCAGATCGCCCGGCACCTGGAGTTGCTCAATGTGGACGTCATCGAGGCGGGCTTTCCTTTTTCCTCCAAAGGGGATTTCGAGGCGGTCAAGGCCGTGGCCCGGGAGGTCCGCACCCCGCAGATCGCAGGTCTGGCCCGGGCCTATGAGAAGGATATCGACGCGGCCTGGGAGGCCATCAAAGAGGCCACCCAACCGCGCATCCATACCTTTATCTCCACCTCCGACATTCATCTGAAATACCAGATGAAAAAGTCCCGGGAAGAGGTCCTGGAGATGGCGGTGGCCGCGGTGAAACATGCGGCCCGCTATACCGCCAACGTGGAGTTCTCGGCCATGGACGCGTCCCGGAGCGACTTGGCGTACGTGGCTAAAGTCTTCACCGCGGTCATCGACGCGGGGGCCAAGACCCTGAACTTCCCGGACACCGTGGGCTACGGCATCCCGGAGGAGTTCGGGGCCAAGATCAAGTACCTGATGGAGAACATCCCCAACATCCATAAGGCGGTGATTTCCGTACACTGCCACAACGACCTGGGGCTGGCCGTGGCCAACACCCTGGCCGCCATCAGGAATGGGGCGCGCCAGGCGGAGGTGACCATCAACGGCATCGGCGAACGGGCCGGGAACGCCTCCATGGAAGAGGTGGTCATGACCCTGGCCACCCGCAAAGACCTGTTTTCCCAGTACACGGACATCGTCACCCAGTATATCTTCCCCACCAGCCGCCTGGTGAGCAAACTCACCGGCGTGGTGGTGCAGCCCAATAAGGCCATTGTCGGGGCCAACGCCTTTGCCCACGAGTCCGGCATCCACCAGGACGCGGTGCTCAAAGAGGCCAGCACCTTTGAGATCATGACCCCCACCGCGGTGGGCATCAAAAAGAGCACCCTGCCCTTAGGAAAACTCTCCGGACGCCACGCTTTCAAGAATAAGCTCCAGGAGATGGGCTACTACCTGGGCGACGACGAACTCAACCGGGTCTTCTTCCGTTTTAAAGACCTGGCGGACCGGAAAAAGACGGTCTTCGACGAAGACCTGGTGAGCCTGGTGGAAACCGAGGTGATCTACAAGTCGGTGCCTGAGCATTTCAAGCTCCTGGACCTGGTGGTGCTCACCGGCACCACGGTCAGACCCAACGCCACCGTGAAGATGGAGATCGGGGGAGAGGTGAAATCCGTGTCCGCGTTCGGCGACGGGCCCATTGACGCCGCGTTCCAGGTCATCACCAAATTGGCCCAGTCCAAGTGCAAGCTCCTCAAGTTCGCGGTGAGCTCCATCACCGGGGGCACCGAGGCCCTGGGGGAGGTGTCCGTGCGCCTGGAGGACGAGGGCCAGATCGTCACCGGCCAGGGCGTGGACCCGGACATAGTCACCGCCAGCGCCCGGGCCTATATCAACGGCCTGAACCGCCTGAAATTCTCCAAGGACATGGGGCCGAAAAAGGGGAAGCCGGAGGAGTTGTAAGAGCTTTCAGCTTTCAGCGGTCAGCCTGCAGCTTTTTCCATCTAACAGTAGGGTGGGCAGTGCTCACCCTGCGAAAATTTTCCTGGCCGATAAAAAACCTCCCTCCCCCTTCGAGGGGGGAGGGTCGGGGTGGGGGTGGTGAAATCAGTTCAAGGCGTTGAACCCAAAAATTACGCCACCCTCCCCCAAACCCCCTCCCCTCAAGGGAGGGGGCTTTTACCGTGACCGCGAATCAGCGTCGTATAATGAAGTTTAAAATTTCGATGGAAGTTTAAATAGGAGCAAAGGCAATAGGCAAAATTAATAATTCATTAAGCTGAAAGCTGACCGCTGAAAGCTTTGAACGGAGTAATAAATGTCCAAACCACAAACAATTACCCAAAAGATTTTAGCCGCGCATTGCGGCAAAGACTACGTGGAGCCCGGGGAGCTGATCCTGGCCAAGGTGGACATCGCCCTGGCCAACGACATCACCGCGCCCCTGGCCATCAGGGCCTTTAGGGACGCCGGGGCCCCAAAGGTCTTCGACCGGGAGCGGGTGGTGCTGGTGAACGACCACTTCGCGCCCAATAAGGACATCGCCTCCGCGACCCAGTGCCAGGTGGTGCGCCAGTTTGCCAAAGAGCAGGACCTGCGGCACTTTTACGACGGCGGGGACATGGGCGTGGAGCATGCCCTGCTGCCGGAAAAGGGCATTGTCGGCCCCGGGGACCTGATTATCGGCGCGGACAGCCATACCTGCACCTATGGCGCGTTGGGGGCCTTTGCCAGCGGCGTGGGCTCCACGGACCTGGGCGCAGCCATGATTACCGGGGAGTGTTGGCTCAAGGTGCCGGAGACCATGAAGTTCGTCTATCGCGGCCAACTGCGGCCCTGGGTCACCGGTAAGGACCTGATCCTGATGACCATCGGCGATATCGGTGTGGACGGCGCCAACTACCGGGCCATGGAGTTCACCGGCGAGGCGATCAGCGCCATGCCCATGGCCGAGCGGTTTTCCATGGCCAACATGGCCGTGGAGGCCGGAGCCAAAAACGGTATCATCGCGCCGGACGACGTGACCCTGGAGTATGTCAAGGGCCGGACTTTGCGGCCCTATAAAGTCTATGAGAGTGACTCGGGCGCAACGTACCTCGAGGAAAAGAATTATGACGTGAACGGCATGGAGCCGCAAGTGGCCTTCCCGCCGTTGCCCAGCAATGTCCGGCCTCTGTCCCGGGTGGGGCAGGTGCCCATCGACCAGGCGGTGATCGGCTCCTGCACCAACGGCCGCCTGGAAGACCTTAGGCTGGCCGCCCAAGTGCTTAAGGGCCGGAAGGCGGCCCCCGGGGTGCGCCTGATCGTGATTCCCGCCACCCCCCTGATTTACCGCCAGGCCCTGGATGAAGGGCTCTTCGCCATCTTTATGGACGCGGGCGCGATAGTCAGCCCCCCCACCTGCGGCCCCTGCCTGGGTGGGCACATGGGCATCCTGGCCCCGGGGGAGACCGCCATCGCCACCACCAACCGCAACTTCACCGGGCGCATGGGCCATCCCCAATCCTTCGTGTATCTGGCCAACCCGGCGGTGACCGCGGCTTCCGCCGTGCTTGGGCGTATCTGCGGGCCTGAAGATTTATAAGGTTTACAGAAAATCTTTGCCGATTTTCCGGAAAAGCTAAAAATAGGTTGATTTTCCAGGGAAATATCTGGTAGCATCTCGTAGAATGGTCTGCGGCGCTTTTCTGTATCGGACTTATTAATCGCCATGGGGCGGGAAGGATAGGGCCCCCACCAAGCAAGCCGGCAGAACGGCTTTAACTTATTACCTCCACTAACTGTCCAAAGATATATGGGACGAGGAGGAAGGCGTGGAAGTCCGGAAGCAGAAGTGGTGGATGGGGTTGACCCTGGTAATTTTGTTGAGCGCTGTGGGTTGCGCCGGAATTTTGCAAGAATCGTATTCCGAGGATGGCAAGGCGGAGCGCCTGCGGATTCAAGGCGGTGAGAGCTGGAGATCTTGGGACCGCAACCCCACCAAGGGGGACGCGAGCGGCCTGATGCTGATGAAACAAGCGACCTTTTGATTTGCGGCGGGCAGGTTGCCCGCCGGCAAAAGGCAACAAAGAAATCGGTTGTGATGAGATCTTCTGAAAAGGCGCCAGACTTATGGGGAAAAAATTGGGGTGGATAGGAATGGCGTTGATGCTCCTGTGGGGAGCCGGCTGCTCCGGGGTGCTGCACGAATCAAAGAAGGAAGACGGGCGGGTGGACCGGGTGGTCATCGACGGCGGTGAAAGTTGGGACACCTACGAGAATAGGTCCCGGTACCCTGCGAGCCGAACCAAGGACGAATATTCCATCGTCATCAAAAAAGAGGCGACTTTTTAGGGCCGTTTTTGCGGGTGGCGTTAGAGGATGATCAAGGGGGCGGGCCATTGGCTCATCCCCCTTTTTAGCTAGCGGCTCCATTCCCTTTGGCAAGAAAGCAAATTTTCAAGGGAGCGGAGCAGGTGCCGCTCCACCGGAAATATTCAATTAAGCGCGCCGGCTTACCTTCTGGTCCCCCGGTAACTGACATTGGCCAGCCAGCCCGCATCCGTTGATATCTCTCCGTCCGCGTCCCCCTTGTAGTATTCCCAGCGGACGGTATGGCTGCCCTTGGGAATCTTTATGCTTTTGGCGTGCCAGCCATCCTCGCCGCTCATGCCGCTTTTTTCTACACCGTCCAGAAGATACGCCAACCTGGCGCTTGCCGGGTTGCAAGAAACTTTCCAGTAAAAGGAAAGGGTTCCCGGTCCCACCAGCGCGGTTTCCACCCAAGATAACTGATTGCCGCCAATTATGCCGCTTTGCGCGGCGTAATGCTCCCCATTGCGGACAGTCCTGGACTGGGCGAACCAGGGGGCGTCTCCGCCGGTAGTGAAAGAAAGGGTCTGGTTATCCAGGGCCAGGTTCAGGGGGTTGCCGCCGTTTTCGACCAGGTCGATGGGCCAGAGGTTGCCCGGGGTGCCCTGATCTTTCCTGGAGTCCTGGGAAAAGCCGGTCTTCACCATTTGGGAGTTAAAAGTCCGCCCGTCCTTGGCCGCGGTGAGGGTGAAGGTGGTTTGGGAGGGAACTTGGGCCAGGGCATAGATGCCATGGGTATCCGTGACGTTTGCATACGTCTTGCCGCCTGCGGTTCCCGTGACCGTGACCCCGGGGGCGGGTTTGCCGTCAGCAGCCAACACCCGGCCGCTGATGATCTCCTCCCCTTTGGCCCCAGGGTCCTTCTTGAAGGGAAATAGATTGTAATTGCATACGGAAATAAAGCGGTAGCCGCTATCTGTGGCCAGATTGGGGGTGTTGTACCAGATGTTTTCTTGGCCGTCCCACCCCATGTTGATGTGATGGTAAAGAGTTGAGCCGATATAACCGTAACCGTCCGCGACCACCGCATGTCCGGAGTAATGATCTCCGGTCTTGTTGTTGTGGGTCCCCAAGGTGACCGGCAATCTGGCGTCCAGGTTGGGGTTGATCATGCTGAGCAGACTGGCGTAGTTGATGGTCACCTGGTTCGCGTATTTGGATTCATCTTTAACCCCGGCGACCACCGCGTTGGCAAATTTAAACACGTCCCGGAGAGCTTGGGACACATCCCTCATATCCGCTGAGCCTCCTTGCTTCTCATTCATATACCACATGTCCACCGCCAGGCCCGCATCATAGGTGAGGCGGCCGATGGCCTTTCTGCTCTCCTCGGAAGTGTCTTTATTGGGGCTGGCCACCATCAGATCCCAGCGGTAGGGGCCGCCTTGGTCATCGCCCCCGCGCAATGGCCGGTTCTCCGTAATCCGGCTGTTAAAGGGGAAGCCGATATAAATCGTGTGTTCTCCCGTGCCCACCCCCGCGGTGGGGAACTTGTGGTAGAACATGAGCTGGGCCATGGCCGTGGCCACGCAGCCGCAGGCTATATTAGAGGGAGTATAGTAATTATAGCAGCGAACTCCGGCAGCGCCGGGAACATCCTCCTGACCCCAGGTGGACTGCAGCAGCGGGCTGACCCGGATATCGGAGACCGTCTGCGCCGGGGGCTTGGAGGTAAGCGGCGCCTGCCCCTGGAGCAGCGCCTGCCATTTACTCCGGGCCTGCCGGGCCGGTCCCTGGGGCAGGTAGGTCAGCCCCTGGAGCGAGGCCCGGCGTTCTTCGCGCCGTACCGGAGACAGGCGGGAGGGCAGGTCCGTTTGCAGCAGTTTATATAAGGGGTTCTTGGCCGAGGCCAGGAATTGACCTTGGGGGGAAAAGGCGATGATGGGCTCCACCAGGTCATCGCCGGAGATGATGACGAATCCCTGGGGGTGCAGGTTCACCGCATAGAAGTTGACTTGACCGCCCGCGTTAAGGTAAGGAGTAACCCCGTATACCTGCTTGCCCATCCGGGCGCCCAGAGGCAGGCGGTCATAGGTCAGCCAGGCTTCCACCAGCCGCATCGATTCCACGGCGGTGGTGGGTCTGGCCCCGGCCAAGCCAGGCCAAAGAAGACCCAGGAATAATAAGATCATCAGACTCCGCAGCTTGACCGCCATTGCCACTCACTCCTTCCGGTTATCCAAGTTGAGCTTAGTTGTGTTTCAATTTATCTAAAAAGATCGGCCAAATCCGGATTCATCAATACCTGATTTAAAAAAATGCCCATTTCCTGGAGAAATCCCTGGGGATACGAGTGAGCAAAGTACCACAATCGGCGGGACTAGTGAACCGGAAAGAGGGGGTTTGGCCGGTGAGATTTACGGGTGGGGGCGGTTTATCGGGGTAATTAATATCTGCGGCTGGGGCAGGGCTGATCAGCCGCGGGGAGACTTCTCCTTAGGGACCTTGTTCAATAATCCCGGCGCCGGGCCCGGATTACCCTCTCAATCCCCTGGTAGTCCCGGATTTTTTCGATCTGCTCATATGCCCCCGTTTCCTGCAGCAGTTCTACGACCCGGCGCGCCTGCCCATCGGCTGCCTCCAGGGCCAGCCAGCCCCCGGGATGCAAAAAGCCGGGAGCCGCCTGGATCAGGGGCCGGATCAGGTCCAGGCCGTCCTCTCCCCCCAGAAGCGCTCTCCTCGGCTCAAATTCCTTGATATCTTTAGGTAATTCTTCCCACATCGGCCTGGGGATGTAAGGGAGGTTGGCCACCAGCAGGTTGAAGCGACCCCCGGGCTTGAGCGCGGCAAGCAGGTCGGCCTGGAGGAAGGCAATCCGATCCGCCACGCCGTGGCGTTGGGCATTTTCCCGGGCCACCGCCAGGGCCGCGCCGGAAACATCGAGGCCCAGCCACCGGGTCCGGTCCAGTTCCCGGGCCAGGACGATGATGACCGCGCCGGAACCTACCCCCACTTCAATGCCGGTCTCCGTTTTCCGTTTTCCGTTTTCCGTTTCTTGTTTAAAGACTTCCAGGATGGAGGAGACCAGGACTTCGGTCTCGGGGCGGGGGATCAGGACCGCGGGGGTGACTTTGAAATCCAGGGACCAGAATTCCCTATGGCCGGTGAGGTAGGCCACGGGCTCTCCGGTGCGGCGGCGCAGTACCAGGGCCTTGAACCGGGCCAACTCCTCCGGGGTGAGGGGCTGGTCATGGCGCAGGTAAAGGTCCAGACGGCTGAGTCCCAGTCCATGGGCCAGGAGCACTTCCGCGGAGGCCCGGGGCTCGGATACCCCCTTGTCCAGAAAATCAGCGGTGGTCCATTTGAGGACCTCCATGATGGTCCAGGGACCGCGGGGGGTGTCGGCCATTTATGCCCGCTGTAGCGCCAGGGAGCGAAAGTGGGTGTTCAGGGACTGGAGCAACTCCTCCAGGTCCCCGTCCAGCATGGATTCCAGACGGTGCAGGGTGAGACCCAGGCGGTGGTCGGTGATCCGGCTCTGGGGAAAGTTATAGGTGCGGATCCGTTCGCTGCGGTCACCGGAGCCCACCTGGGTCTTCCGTTCCTGGGCGATCTGCTGGGCCTGCTCATGTTGCCTCAGATCCAGCAGCCGGGACCGGAGCACTTTCAGGCCCTTGGCCTTATTCTTATGCTGGGATTTCTCATCCTGGCAGGAGACCACCAGCCCGGTGGGCAGATGGGTGATCCGCACCGCGGAATCCGTGGTGTTCACGCTCTGGCCGCCGGGGCCGGAAGAGCGGAACACGTCGATGCGCAACTCCTCGGGGCTGATCTGCACGTCCACCTCCTCCGCTTCCGGGAGGATGGCCACGGTGACCGCGGAGGTGTGAATGCGCCCCTGGGATTCCGTGGCCGGCACCCTCTGGACCCGGTGCACCCCGCTTTCATACTTCAGCTGGCTGTAAACCCGGTCGCCGGAGATGGTGGCGATGATTTCCTTGAACCCGCCGATGCCGGTGGGAGAATGGCTCAGCACTTCCACTTTCCATCTCTTCCGCTCTGCCAGACGGCTGTACATGCGAAAGAGATCGGCCGCGAACAGGGCCGCTTCTTCGCCCCCGGTGCCGGCCCGGATCTCCAGGATCACGTTTTTTTCGTCATTGGGGTCCTTGGGGAGCAACAGCAGCCGCAGTTCCTCTTCCAGGCCCGCGGCCTGCCCCTTCAGGGCCTCGATCTCCTCTGCGGCCAGGGCCTTTAAGTCCTCCTCCGTCTCCTCTTTCAGCATGGCCTGACTGTCCGCCAACTCCTTCTGCACCTGGCTCCAGCGGCGAAAGGCCTGAATCAGGGGGGACAGGTCCGCGTGCTCCTTGCGGGATTTATGGTAAAGATCCTGGTCCCGGATGACCAGGGGATCAGTCAGTTGCTGTTCCAGATCCGCAAATTGCTTTTCCAGTTTTTCCAGTTTCGATCCAAACATCGGCTTATCTCACACCGGGGCGCCGCTCCGAACCGCCATGCAGCCCAGCGGCCCCCAGTTTCGTCTTTTCTCTTAATGGCAAGTTGCTTAAGGTTGGGAATTCCTAATCCTTAATTATAAAGGAAAAACCGCCGTAAGGCAATGAACCGCAGGAGTTATGAGACCCAAAGCGCGGCAGCTCCCCCGCCCGGCAACCGCGCCCGGGGAATTGCAAAATTGTCGGCCCATAATTAAGTTTGCTTTAGGAAGCAGAAATAAAGGGGAAGGAGGGGAACGTCCACGTCCGCCACTGCCATCAGGTCGGCTGGGCCTACCCTTAACTTGGAACCTGGAACTTCTCAAGACCGCGGCTAAATGAAGGGAAGACGCTTAAGGAGGACGGATCAATGAAAATTTTTAACGTCATCTTTGCTTGGGCCATGCCCCTGGCCGGCTGCGCTTTCCTGGGATTTTTAGCAGCAGCCGCGGCCAGCGGGGCCTCCGAATGGAAGTGCCGGCCTACCCCGGGGGATGCCCCGGGTCCCTTTTACCAGGCCGGTGCGCCGGTGCGGGCCGCGGTTGGCCAGGGCTACGTGCTCCAGGGGGTGGTGCAAGCGGCCCGGGATTGCGCGCCCATCCCCGGGGCCAAGATCGAATTCTGGCTGGCGGGGCCGAGCGGCGACTATGATGACGCTCACCGGGCCACGGTGATGGCCGATAAGTCCGGGGCCTACCGCTTTGAGAGCAACTTTCCGCCCCCATATTCCTCCCGGCCGCCCCATATCCATGTCAAAGTGACCGCTCCCGGTTTCCGCACCCTGGTGACCCAACACTACCCCCAGCCGGACCACACCCGGGCGACCCTCGACCTGGTGCTGCTGCCGGCAGGGTAGGGGGCCAAGAGGTTTGGCGGGGGAGGGACAGGGAGTGCTTATACAAAGTTGCTGTCAAAGAGGTAATATTGAGCGTGTCATTCTGAACGGAGCGAAGCGCAGTGAAGAATCTCTATTTTTCCACGAAGTTAGAGATTCTTCGGTCGCCTTCGGCTTCCTCAGAATGACAAGGGGATTGTCATCCCCGCATCTTTAGATGCTTAAGTGAACAGCATTGCCCCTAAATTCCCCTCTAATAAAGGGGGACTTAAGACCCTCCCAACCAACTTTTGCTGGTTGCGAACATATTTGCAGCCTGGGAGGGGTCTTTGAAGTAGGTTCTCAGGTCTTCCTGGCGGCAGTTCCCCAGAGCGGATTTGGGGCCGCAGCTGCACGGGGTGTCTCATTTATGCAAGCGGAAATATTCTTTTAGCTGCTGGTCATAGATATCCAAGTTATGGAGACCGGCATTTTCTTCCAAATGATGTCTTATTTCATGGGTGATGGTTTCCCACAATTCTTCCTCGACCTGGGCGAGGGGCAACCTACGGAAAACCTTGCGAAAGGAGCCGTAGTAAATATCTATCGACGGCTCAATGTAACCGCCGTGATGGTAGTGTCCCAGGATATATAATTCCGGGCTGTCCTCATCCCTAACTTCCTCGGGAGTAACGTATATCCCGGAGATCCCCTTTTTATACATATCCGGTATCTGGCGGACGATCTCATCCGCTAAATTGCAAAACTTATCAAAGGAAGGAAAGTCCTTCATATGAAGCTCTTTACCCTGGCCCTGGTATTATACCGTTTCCGGTTTTCCGTTTTCCGTTTTCCGTTAAAAGAATTTTGATTATCAGTAAGTTACATTACAAGTTTGTTTCATTTGAAAGTGAAATTGGTATTATGTCCCAGCATTACTTTGCATAACTAGATGCTTTAATTTCCCTCCCCCTTGAGGGGGGAGTGTCAGGGTGGGAAAGCAGGTGCAGACCCGCGGCTCCCATCTCCCCCCATACCCTCTTCGTCTCCCTACTTTTCCGCCATTCTCCTGATAATCTCCGGGATGGTCTTGGTGGCATAGTCCACCCTCACTTTGCCGCTTCCCGTAGCGCTGCCTGGATCAAGCCTTATTGGGGGTGAGGCTGTGAATCCCCGCCCTGTTTCTTCATTGGCTTTGCGAGCGTCGGCAAGCCCTTGATAGTCTCCCCGGATTTTTCTTCGGCCAGGCGCAGCTCGTAGAGCTTTTGCAAGTTCAGCCAGAACTCCGGGCTTGTCCCGAAGAAATGCCCCAGGCGCAAGGCCGTGTCTCCGGTCACGGCCCGCTGGCCATTCAGGATTTCGGTTATGCGGTTGGTGGGCACCTTGAGCTGACGCGCCAATTCCGCCGCGCTCATGTCCAACTCTGCAAGTTGTTCGGCGAGATGTTCGCCGGGGTGTATAGCACTGCGTCCCATAATGCACCTCATTCAAGCGAAGGCTGCAAAGGCCCCCTACCCCTTAGGCCGCCTCGCAAAGGGCGGCCTTATTATTTAATCATCCGCCAGGCGGCGGATGATTTCCGGGATGGTGTTGGTGGCGAGATAAGGCAGGGAGCCGCCCCCCAGGACCACTTGCAGGGGCACGCCCATGTCCGCGGCCGCGTTGAGCATCAGGTCGCAGATCCGGAAGTAGGCTTCTTCCCTGAGGCCCAGGGAGCCGTAGTCGTCCGCGTGGGTGTCGAAGCCGTAGTACCAGAGGAGCAGGTCGGGATTAAAAGGGGGAATCAGGGGCAGGTGTTGGCGCACCCGGTCCACGTAATGGCTATCCGGGTCCCCGGTGTCGGCCGGGCGGTAGACGTCCACGTCTATTTTGGTGCCGTCCGAAGAGCGGTAGTCGTCGCTGCAGAAGCAGAGGTGCAGCACCTCCGGGTCGTCCCGCACGAGCTGGCGGGTGCCGTCCCCGTGGTGGGCGTCGGTGTCCACAATGGCCAGGCGCCGCCAGGGGCTGATCTCCCGGACGTGGGTCAGGGCCAGGACCACGTCGTTGAGGCAGCAGGCCCCCCAAAAATCCTGGTAGCCGGAGTGGTGGCCGCCCGCGCCGATGAAACAAAAGGCCCGGTCGATCTCGCCCTTAGCCAGGGCCTCCATGGCCGCGACCACGCCCCCCGCGGATTCATAGGCCGTGGAGCAAAAAGCGTCCCGGGCGATCATGTGAATGATTTCCGGCGCGTGCACCTTGAGGATCAACTCTTCCGAAACCCGGGGGGAGGCAAAGAGGCGCACGTTGGGCCTTTTCAAGAGCTCATCCAGGGCCTCGGGGAAATCCCGGAGGCGGTTGCCGATGGTCATGTAGCTCTTGCGGCTGAAGGACGGGTGATAGAAGATGCCGATGTTTTTCATGGGGAACCTGATAAAATCATAAGATTATCAGCGGGATTTATCCTTACGCAACTCTTGGATCAATAACGTTTCCCAGTCCTGGTATCGGGGATAAAAGATGTAGAAGTAAAACAGGGAGATGGCCATGAAAATAAAGAAGTCAGTATAAATCCCGGTTAAGAGAAAGAGCACGAGGCCATAGATACTGACCGCTTCACATAACGCGAAAATGATGATGGAGGCCGCGGGCAGTCTATTTACTGCCTTGACGGAAATTTTTTGAAAAAACCTGATCACAAAATAATGGAGTGCCGAGACAAATAAGAGAATGTATTTTACGGTGCCGGAAATATGAGCATCTATTAGCTGATGAGGTTTAAAAGGAATCAACCCATGATTAATACCGGTAACGATCCCGGCATAGAGGAACACCGCGCCGATCATGGCCAGGCCGAGATAATTAGTCGTCTTGAATTGCTGCTGCAAGGTATTTCGTGAAGTCTGGCTCATGACGAATCTTCCTGTTGCCTGTTTATAATAGTTCGAAGTTCAAGGTTCAAAGTTCAAAGTTAAGGACGCAACTGTCGATAACTCTTATTATTTATGGATGAGCCGAGTGAAAGACTGTTCAGGTATTCTTTACCTCTTTACACTTCTTCGGACTGCAACTGCCCCTTCAGGATACTGATGATGAAGGGCGCGTCTTCCTTGCCCAGGGACTGGATGCTTTTTTCAAAGCGTTCGATCCTTTCCTTCTTTTCCAGAAAGCCTTGGATATTCACGGCCACTCGCACCGCGTCCTCCAGGACGGCGTGGAGGTTCAGCAAATTCTGGACCGTCACCTCCTGGCCTTCATAGCTTTGGACTGCGCCCTTGAGGGCCCCAAATTCCTGGAGCCAGGTCTGGAGGTGGTCTTCCACCCGGGTATAACTTGCTGCGTCGCCGATAATCCACGCCCGCACGTAATCCTGTTCTTCCTGGGTCAGGGGTTCGCCTTTTTCCAGCTTGGTGATGATGGCCTCCATCTGCGGCCCGGTCAGGTCCTGGATTGCTTCCCGTATTTGGTTCTTGGCGGTGGCCAGCGTTGCGCCGGCCCGCATCAGGTCATCGGCGCTGCTTTGGTCAGAGACCTCCATGATCCGGGAAATGCCTTGAGGTAGCTCCATTTTCTGCCTCCGAAGGAAGATAGGGATGCCAATTATATCGGGCGCTGGGGGGAAAGGGTTAAAAGAGTTCCAAGTTCCAGGTTCCAAGTCCCAAGTTTAAGAAAAATTAGCGGGAAATTTCATAAGGTTGATGACGCTGCTCGGCACCCGGGTTGCGGCAGCAGGAGCTTGGGAACGAGAAGAGAGATTCGCAACGAAGCTTCGCTCCGTTCAGAATGACAGAAGAGGGACCTTCGCAAAGGTTGAAACCTGGGAACGGGAAGAAAAATTCTGGCCAGGCACGCCACCGGCTAGACGAACCCCTCTCGCCGCAGGCGCGACACGACTCCGGCCGTTGATTTGCTCCGGTCCATGGTATAAAAATGCAGCCCCGGCGCCCCCCCATCGATCAGCTCTTTGCATTGTGCAAAAGCAAAGTCAATGCCGAAGTCGAGCAGCGCCTGGTTATCGCCCCCGGGCAAGGCGGCCAATTTTTGCCGCAGATCATCGCTGATGCTGGCCCCGCAGAGCTTGGCCAGATTGTCCATCATCTTGACGCTGAAAATCGGCATGATGCCGGGCAGAATGGGGACCTGGAGCCCCAGGTCGCGGCAGTTGGCCACAAAATCGAAATAATAACGGTTGTCGTAACAATAATTGGTGATGATATATTCGGCCCCTTGATCCACCTTGAGCTTCAGGTATTCCAGGTCCTTCTGTTTGCTCTCGGCCTCAAGGTGGCCTTCCGGATAACCGGCCGCTCCCAGACAGAATTGATAGCGGGGGCGGATAAACTCCAGCATATCCGAAGCATGGGCCAAGCTGGCGGGATGGGGCTGAAAATCCGGTTGTCCGTGGGGTGGGTCGCCCCGCACCACCAGGACATTATCTACTCCCAGATGCAGATAGCTGTCCAGGACGCCCTGGATATCATCCGGACCCAGGCCGTAGCCGGCAAAGTAGGCCATGACCTCCAGCCCTAATGCATTTTTCAGGCTGGTTACCATTTGCCGGGAGCCTTCCCGGGTAGAACCCCCGGCCCCAAAGGTGACGGAGACAAAATCCGGTTCCATGACGGCCAACTGGTCGATTACCCTTTGCAGTTTCTCGTGGGCTTCGGCATTTCTGGCAGGGAAAAATTCGAAAGATATGGTCGGCTTCCCCTTCTGCCACATCTCGGTCACTTTCATGGGCATAGCTCCTGGGAATTATGGGCAATCCTAATAGGGCGGGCCATGCCCGCCGTATTGCGGCGGCCGCGGGCCGCCCTGTAAATGAAAAGTTCAAAGTTCAAGGTTTTACCGGTTACCAAAGCTGAATTGCGGACCGGATTTGGAAATGTAGGGGCGAACCTTGTGTTCGCCCACGCCGCGTCCGGGCGAACACAAGGTTCGCCCCTTAGGAGCTCTTTTTAGGGCGGGTCATGACCACCGGATGGCGGCGGCCGCGGGCCGCCCTATAAGTTAGGCCGCATAACGTAAAATTTCCAACTCTGCGCCGCTTTTGACTGCGGTCTCGGCGCGACCGAGCAATTTTTGCGTCACCGCCTCCCCTAGATAAAATTCGCCACAATTCCGGCAAACCTCAGCAGGCACATCTTTAAAAACGACGGTAGTTTCCCCCCGCTGCAAAGTTACCGTCACCTTTCCGGGAGCGGTATCACCTTGCCTACAGATAACGCACTTCATAGACGCTTCTTGCTCTTAAAATTAAGCCCCGAACCGCTCCCCTACTTCTGGCTTTTGGGCCGCAATGAACTCCGGGGCCTTCACTTTGCCCAGTTCCTTGGTGCGGAAGCGGGTGATGAGGAGCGCGCCGCCGTTGGCCGCCACCTTGAGAGCCTTGTCCCCCACTTCCAAAATCTCCCCGGCCGGAGACTGGGGCGCTTCATTGAGGAAGGAGGCGTTATAAAATTTCACCTTCTCCCCCCGAAAGGTAGTGGTGGCCCCGGGCTGGGGGTCGCAGCCCCGGATGAAGTTATAGACCTCCCGGGCGGGTTTGCTCCAATCCAGGCCCGCCACCTTCTCGTCGCAGGGGGGATCGTAGGTGCCTTGGGCATGGTCCTGGGGGAGGTGGGGGAGTTTGCCCTGGGCCACCAGGGAGACCGCGTCCAGCACGCCGTGCACCCCCTGGGGGAAGAGCTTGTCGAAATAGACGGAGCCGGTGGTTTCATCCGGGCCGATCTCCACGATCTTCTGGAGGAGGATATCCCCGGTGTCGATGCCTTTATCCACCCAGAAGATGGTGAGGCCGGTCTCGGTCTCGCCGTTGATCACCGCCCAGTTGATGGCCGACGCGCCCCGGTATTTGGGGAGAATGGAGGGGTGATAGCAGATGGAGCCCAACTTGGGCGCGTTAAAGACCCGGGGCGGCACGATATCGGTGACAAAGGCCAGGACCCCCAAGTCGGCGGCGAGCTTGACCATCTGCACGTAAGCTTCCTGGTCCCGCATGTGCCCGGGCGTAAAAACCGGGACCCCGGCCGCGACGGCCGCTGCCTTCAGGGGGTCGGCCTTGCCCTTCCGGTCCGGCGGACAAAAGACCCCCACGACCTCCTGGCCCTGCGCCAGTAAACCCTTTAAAACCTCCGCGCCAAAAACCGCCTGACCGATCAACGCAATACGCATGGGTTCCCTCCGGTGGGGTTAGGGGAAAAGGGGAAGAGGGGAAAGGGGAAAGAGAAGTTAACCTTTTCCCCTTTTAACCTTTTCCCCCTTTCTTCTTTTCAATGGTGGTGTTCTTCCGGGGCCTTTTCCGGTTCCATGGTGGCGGCCCAGAAGATAATGCCGCAGGCCGCCAGGATGCTGAGGACGGCCACTGGCGCACTGCCGCTCCAGAAGGCCACGGCGATGCAGACGAAGACCAGGATCACCAGGGGCACCTGTTTTTTGCGGTACGCGGGAGATTTTTCTTCTTCATGATGTTCGGCATGATGAGTCACGTTCCAAACCTCCTTGATAATTATCAGGCTAGTCGTTTTTAATCGATTAGGTGCTTACTGCTTCTTATAAATGAATTCCAGGGCCAGATTCAATCTTTTTAATACTTCCGCCTGCCCCAAAATGTTGACGATGTCGAAGAGGCCGGGGCTCACGGTCTTGCCGGTGAGGGCCAGGCGCACGGGCTGGGCCAGTTGCACCATCTTCAGGCCGGTCTCCGCGGTCAGGTCCTGGAAGAGCTGGTTCAGCGCGGGTTCGGAGAACTCCTCCATGGCTGCCAGCCGCCGCCGGATTTCCTCCAGGTGGGGGGCAGACTCCGGGATCAGGAACTTATTGGCCCCTTTCTCCTCGTAGGGCCGGGGGTCGGCAAAATAGAAGCGGGCCGCGTCCGCCATCTCCACCAGGTTTTTGCTCCGGGTGTTCAAAGTCCCGGCTACCCGGGCGACATAATCCAGGCCGGCCCCGGCGATCCCCTGGCGCTCCAGGAAGGGCAGAAGCATCCGGGCCAGCTCGGGCAAGGGCGTTTCCTTGATATAGTGGCTGTTGAGCCACAGGAGCTTTTCTTCGTCGTAGACTCCCGGAGACTTGCTCATGTGCTCCAGGGAGAAGAATTTGATCAGCTCTTCCCGGCTAAAGATCTCCTGGTCGCCGTGGGCCCAGCCCAGGCGCACCATGTAGTTGACCAGGGCCTGGGGCAAAAAACCCTGGTCCCGGTAACTGATGATGGGGAGTGCGCCCCGGCGTTTGGAGAGCTTGCCGCCGCCCGGGGCCAGGGTCACGGTCATGTGCGCGAATTCCGGCAGGTCTGCGCCCAGGGCTTGATAGATGACGATCTGCCGGGGGGTGTTGGGGAT
>Ga0265296_1001824_pt1 | contig 22934 bp, 10 predicted proteins | sample MunlanPumphouse1_FD_189073 | JGI IMG/M metagenome (GOLD analysis project Ga0265296, IMG submission 189073) | Groundwater microbial communities from a municipal landfill in Southern Ontario, Canada - Pumphouse #1 | ecosystem: Environmental > Aquatic > Deep subsurface > Groundwater | place... | reverse complement strand
CAGGTAAGATTTCCGGTCGGGTCACCGATGCGCAATCCGGCCAACCGTTGGGTGGCGTGAACGTGATTCTGGAAGGCACCAGTTTAGGCGCCGCTTCCGATATGAGGGGGAATTTTGTGATTTTGAATATTTCTCCGGCAACCTACAATATAAAAGCGACCATGATTGGATATGCCCCCTTAACGGTACGGGATGTTCGGGTTGAAATCGACCTGACAACGACGGTCAATTTCGAAATGAGAACCGAAATACTTCAGGGAGAGGTCGTAGAGGTCATCGCGGAAAAAAAGGTCATCCGAAAAGATGTCGCTTCCAGTCAACAGAGTATTACTGCACAGGAAATTGAAGCACTACCCGTCGCCAGTATTACCGATGTATTGGGTTTACGATCTGGGATTACCTCAAGTCTGGAAATCCGTGGCGGTGGCGCCAGTGAAACGTTGTTTATGGTCGATGGAATCGTATTAAGAGATCAGCGGAATAATGCTCCGATGACCAATCTGCCACTCAGTGCCATGCAGGAGGTTTCGGTATATTCCGGTGGTTTTAACGCCGAATACAGTAATGTCCGCTCGGGAGTTGTGAATGTCGTGACGAAGGAAGGCAGTCCCAAGTTTTATGATGGATCAATAACAATAAAAATAAGTCCGGTAGCACAGAAACACTTCGGCATTTCACCGTTTGATCAGAATTCTTATTGGTTGCGGCCATATCTGGACGATGCTGTTTGCTGGGAAGGGACGAGTAATGGAGCCTGGGATGCCTACACCGCCCGGCAATATCCGGGTTTCGATGGTTGGAACGCCATTTCTCAACAGACCTTGAGTGATGATGATCCGAGTAATGATCTGACACCCTATGCGGCTCAACGAATTTTTAAATGGCAACATCGTAAAAAAGGTTATGTCTCAAAACCAGATTATAATATCGATTTGGGTTTTGGCGGACCTGTCCCGGTGATTAGTTCTAACCTTGGCAATCTGCGTTTTTTCCTGTCTCACCGAAACGTCAGTGACCAGTACATGATGCAGTTGGCCACTGATGCTATGCACGATCAAAATACGATGCTTAAGTTGACATCCGACCTGACACCTTCTATGAAGTTGTCAATGATTGCCATGTATGGTGAATTGGATGCAACTACCCAATCGCGTTCGGGTGGTACCGACCTCATGAGCACTGTCTGGGATATCGCCGCTGAATTGAATCAGATCGGATTCACTGCGCCCTGGCGGATTTATTCCAATACATACTGGTGTCCGACCAAACAGTATTACAGTACGCTGTCCGCAAAGATTGTGAAAATTGTCGATCCGGGAACATTCTGGGAAGCCCAAGTCAAGCGTTCTTACAAAAAATATCATACTGTACCTGGCCTGGTTCGTGACACTTCCAAAGTGTACGAAATCTTCCCTGGATACTACGTCGATGAAGCTCCGATCGGTTTTGAAAAAACTCCGGTTTTTGCCATCGGCGATCAATTCGGGATGGGGGGGGCAGTCAGCACCTCGCGGGACAGTTCCCGATTCACTTCGTATAGCGCCCGCTTCGACTATACCAGCCAGATTGATTTCCGAAATCAGGTCAAGGCAGGACTGGAATTCAACATCGATCAATATGACATGCATTTCGGCCTGTTCAACGCCTTTTTGCCGGAAGGAAATACTCATACCAAGTTTCAACGATCTCCAATCCGGATCGTCGGTTATTTGCAGGATAAACTCGAGTACGAAGGTTTCATTACGACCCTTGGTATCGTTAATGAATTATTAATTTCTAATGGTAAATGGTACGATTTTACCGACTATGATAAGGAATTTTTATCGGATAAATTCAATCCGGCGGTTGATGATACTTTCAAGACTAAAACGGTCAAACCTAAATTTTATATCAGCCCGCGCCTGAATGTGTCCCATCCCATTACAGTCAATTCCAAATTATATTTTAACTATAGCCATAATCGTGAAATGCCGACGGCTGAATCGATGTACCGGGTTCAGAGATCGCCGCTGAATCAGTTACAATATATTGGTAATCCGGATATGCCTCTATCACGGACGATTGCCTATGAGTTGGGATACGATCAGGCTTTTATGAAATCCTATTTACTGCATCTGGCGGCTTATTACAAAGATGTGGATAATGAACAGGAGTGGACCAGATATCTCGATATTAGTGGTAAAGTGAACTATTACAAACTGACCACGAATTTATTTGAAGATATTCGCGGTTTAGAGGTTGAGATGACTAAAATGTACGGCGACTGGATAACCGGTAATGTTAACTTCGAATATCGGATTGGGACTTCTGGTTATTTTGGTGTCAAGCAATATAATCAGAATCCGGCTGATCAGAGAGAGTATCTGAAGAATAATCCTTATCAGACCAAACCCCGTCCGATCCCCAGAGTTAAAGCCAACCTTGATTTTCATACTCCCATCAATTTCGGGCCCCGTTTTGCAAATCAAAATCCGCTCGGTGGCTGGCATATGAATTTTTTAATGTCATGGCGTGAGGGAAACTATCTGACTTGGAATCCGCAGAGATACTCCGGAATAATATATAATTTTCAGTTTAAAAACTTCAGCAACATTAATTTAAAAATTTCAAAAGTCTTTAACTTTGACTGGATTAAAGTCAAAGTATTTGCCGATGTATCGAATCTGACGAACTTTAAATATTTCTCGAATAGTTCGTTCTGGGATATCCATGACTACAATTATTACATGTATTCGTTGCACCTGCCTAAAAGTAAAACAAAGAAATTGGGTTATAATAATTGTATTCCCGGAGATGATCAGCCCGGTGATTATCGCAAATCTGGGGCTGCTTTCCAGCCGATGGAATATGCTGCTGATTACACTAAAATTACTGATCCTGTTTCGCAAGTTATTTATTGGGATGCAATTACCGAAAATTACATGCAATTTACGGATGGTCAGTGGTCTGAGGTCAGCAAATCACGGATCGATAAACTCCTGGAAAATAAAGCCTATATCGATATGCCAAATCAGACGTTCTACACTTTTCTCAATCCGCGGGATATTTTCTTTGGTGTGACATTTACATTTGATTTTAGATAATTAATAAAAAAGGATATGTCATGAAGCAGATATCAAAAATTAAAATAAGTCTAATATTTCTAATCATTCTGATGAGTCCGACCGGTCTGTTTATAAAGACTGCGTATAGTGATGAATCCAAATGGATAGCGATCGGGATGCTCCATAATTGGTATTCCAGCGCTGGTTGTGAGATGGAGGTAGGCCGACGACATCTCATTCCAGATCAACAGGACGGATTAAGATGGCCAGCCTTGTTCGAGAACCAGGATATGCAGGCCGCTAAAGCATTATGGATTGGGGCAACCGATTACAATGATCCTACCACGGGACAGCACTTTGACTATAAGGTTGTCGATATTGGGACACGAGTCCTGGATGAGAGCAATGAAATTTTCCCCCAGAAATTCGTAATGATCGGAAAGACCAGCCATCCTGTGGTTACGGTCGATGGAACCCTGGCTTCGCATACAGTATATATGGATGAGGTTAACGAAATAGATCCCAGTCTTCCGGTCGATCGTGAAATTTTCAACACCGTCAATACCTCGATCGGAATTTCACTGAAGAGAACGATCTATGCAGTTAGTCAACAGTATCATGATAACTATTTCATTTATGACCACGTGTTTACCAATACGGGTATTTACAACAAAGCCGGAGCAACCAATCAACAACCATTGAACGATGTTATTTTCATGTGGCAATTTCGCTATGCAGTTAGCAGGTATGTGTCCGCTTATGGATACCAGTACGCGCCACAATCCGCCTCGTGGGGACATAATACTGTCAATGATATCCTTCATCCGTTTTATGGCGACGACATTCGGGCTATTTACGCCTGGCATGGGCTTCATTCCACCTACGGTTGTGATAATATTGGAGGTCCCAATATCGGTAGTACTAAAATCGCGCCTGATGGATTTCTGGGGGCCGCGCAATTTCCGGGTATAATTGTCCTCCACGCTGATGTATCTGCCACTGATAAAAATGACGACATGATGCAACCTTTTAGTACTCCCTATTTCAGTTCTGATGCAACTTTTACATCTGCAGGCTCTCATAGTCAGTTTAGTGCTTCCGGAATGGCAATCGAATATGGCGTGATGGCGCAAGGCATACCGGGCCAGACTCATGCCAAGAAAGTCGGCTCCGGTTTTGCTAATCTCTGGACACCCTCGGCCAGTGAAACCAATCCGGGAGGTTTTTCTCAAGCAATCGCCTTTGGTCCGTACGACATGGCGCCTGGAGATAGCATCCATATCGTATTCGCGGAAGGAGTCAACGGGTTAAGCCGGGATGAATGCAAACGAGTCGGGAATCAATGGTACAACCAAATCACACCCTATATCAAACCGGATGGTTCGACTGCCGCTAACAGGGACGATTTTAAAAATGCCTGGGTATTCACCGGTAAAGATTCCATCAGGAAGACCTTTATGCGGGCTAAGAGCAACTGGGAGAATGGCTTTAATTATGATACTCCGCCACCGCCACCTGAAACATTTACGGTAAACTCCGGCGGCGATCGGATCAGTTTGACCTGGTCAGCCTCCGCCGAAAGTTACCAGCATTTTGGAGGATATAAAGTCTATCGCGCAATTCATAAGCCCGATACGACTTTCGACCTGATTTACGAATGTGGCCAGGGCACGGACAATCCAGTTGTCAACCTGTATGACGATAAAACGGCTTTACGCGGATTTGATTACTATTATTATATCACTACTTATGATGACGGGATGGTGAACACCATTGATCCCGGCAGACTGATTGAGAGCAATCTATTCTGGACACGGACGACCGAACCAGCCTATTTGCGACGTGCAGCCGGAACAGCTCTTTCTCAGATTCGGATTGTCCCAAATCCTTATAATATCAGGGCGAAAGATTATCAGTTTGGAGAGAGTGCTCCTGACCGGATCATGTTCTTTAACATACCACCGAGATGCCTGATAAAAATCTTCACCGAATCGGGAGAGTTGGTCAACACGATCCAGCATACCAACAGGAGCGGTGATGAATCCTGGAATCTGATTACGAGTTCCCGTCAGGTGATTGTCAGTGGTTTGTATGTGGCCTACTTTGAAGTAACGGACGACTATGTTGATCCAAATACCGGCAACTTATTGTTTAAAAAGGGTGAATCAACTTTTCAAAAATTCATTGTGATTAGATAAAAACAGGAATTGTCATTAAAGTAAGGAGAACATATATGAAACTCAAAGAAATTACCTCAAAAATGAATATCATTACCATCGGCTTAATGATTTTACTTATGGTCGGGTGGATCATGAGATGCGAAAAATTTAATACGGCAGTTGGAGACCAGATCAGTGATGATGAATACGAAATGACTGAGATTGATAATCAGGCGGCTCATATCCTGGCTGATACGGTTATTTCGAAAAATGTTTATAAAAGTAAAAATAGTGCGGCATATGACACTCTTCAAATTTATTACAGTGTGTTATCGATAGGGAGTCATATAGATACCGTCGAAAGCCAGAAAAAAATGGGTTTGATAGATACTCTGATAGCCTGGCAGAATTTATCTCTGGATACCACCTCGCATGAGTATACCCTGACTATCGGAACTTTGACTGTAACCGTATCACAGGATTCAGCCATTTTATTATTTGATCCATTGATGACGAATGGCTTTCTGACAGAATTCAAAAAAGACTACCATATAATCCAGACTGCTTCAGTAACCGATTCGATCCCGATTGAAGATTATTCAACCGTCATTGATACCCTTTATGCAAGAAAATATAAGGTTGCGGTGGAAGATACGGCTTATCATATCATAACTTCCGCTCTTAACGATATGGCTGGTTTTACTTTGACAACCGGATCGAAGCAAGAATTCGTTTTCTACTTCACAGACTTTGTGTTACTGCGGATTTATGACGGAACCGGGCAGATTATTGAAGCTAAGTCAAATAACATCCCGTTAGAATTGATTGCGGGCTGTTTTAAGATTGAATCTGAAAAACCAACCCCGATCGTTAAAGCCCGCTATGCCTATGAATTAATGGCGAATACGAATTATCTGTTTATTATTGTTAAGAATGATCAAACCACGGACGACACTTTCAACTGTGCCATCTTAAGCGAATAAATGTAAAAGGATGGAGGAAAAATAATATGAGACGAAACACGTATATAATCCTCTGGTTGATTTTACTTATTACTCAGCCACTTTTCCCGGGAAATAAGAAATTGGCGCAAACTGGCTTAAAGTTCCTGAGTGTCGGTTCTGATGCACGGGGAGGTGGACTTGGCGATGCAGTGACGACTGTCGAAATGGGTTCCAGCTCGCTATTCTTTAATCCGGCCGGGATGGCTCGATTGACCACCCGCTTTGACGTGGCCGCCAGTCAGAATAACTGGTTTGCCGATATCAAGCATAATTCATACAGCGTAGCATTCAGACCTGCTTTAGGACAATATGGGGTCTTCGGTCTGACTTTCATGTCAGTCAATTATGGCAAAGTTCAGGGCACAATGGTCTGGGGCAACGATCAGGGCTTCATCGATACAGAAGTCCTTAGACCTACAGCATTTGCCGCAGGTCTTGGTTACGCCAAAGCCCTCTCCGATAAGTTTTCCGTCGGCGGTCAGATGAAAATTACCGGACAGTACCTGGGTAAAAGTATGGTGCCGGTCGGCGACGACAGTCTGGAAGTAAAACGTAACCAGGCAATCCTGACGGCTTTCGATTTCGGTACGATGTTCCGAACTGGTTTTAAGAGTCTGATCTTTGGAATGTCCGTCCGGAATTTCTCGAACGAGGTTAAATACGAGCAAGAAAGTTTTCAGCTACCGCTGACATTCCGAATTGGTTTATCGATGAATGTCCTCGATTTGTTGGATATCAAACCTGGTCTGATGAGCTGTCTGGCAACGATCGATGCGGTGCATTCGCGGGATTATCCTGAACAGATTAAGGTCGGTTTAGAATACAAACTCCTGGATATGTTTTCCGTGCGTGCCGGATTCATGGCTCCCAGTGATGAACAACATTATGCCTTTGGCTTTGGAATTCAAAAGTTAGGAGCGGCGATCGATTACGCTTATACACCTTTTGGAGTATTCGATAATGTTCAGAGGTTCACATTAAGGTTCGCGCTGTAATGAGTTTTTTTGGTGTTAACTTGACTGGAGATTAATTAATGCGGTATAATTATCTCGGACGGTTGCTGATTATCCATTTTCTGCTGTTTGAGTTTATACAGGCAGGCATAACCGGTAAAATTATCGGTACAATCACGGATGCCCAGAGTGCGGCTCCACTGGTCGGGGCTAACGTGGTAATTGAAGGAACGTCCATGGGTAGCGCCACTGACCTGCAAGGCAATTATGTCATTTTAAATGTACCACCGGGGACCTTTTTTTTGAAAGTCTCGATGATCGGATATAAATCTGCTCTGGTTAGAGATGTCGAAGTGACGATCAACCTGACCTCTACCGTTAATATACAGCTGAGCACGGTAGTTCTTGGAATGGAAGAGGTTGTCGTTGTCGCTCAGCGACCAGTAATCAGCAAAGATATTTCGAACAGTCAGATGAGTATTCAGACTGAAACTATTCAAGATATGCCGCTAACCACTGTGAAGGAGGTATTGGTATTGCAAGCCGGAATTGAATCAGGTGCTTCCGGTATTTGTATTCGCGGTGGTGATGCCAATCAGACCGTTTTCATGGTGGATGGCTTATCTATGAATGATGAGCGGACGAACAATCCCTACATGGCGGTTGCCCTGAGTTCTGTACAGGAAATCCAGGTTCAGACCGGTGGTTTTAACGCCGAGTATGGTCAGGCTCGTTCCGGCGTCGTAAATGTCGTCATGAAGGAAGGTGATCGGAATAAATATAGTGGTACTCTAATTTTCAATTATAGTCCGGCGTCTTCAAAACATTTTGGTCGTTCGGTATACGATCAGTACTCCTATTTCAACCGGCCTTTTTTTGATCCCGCGGTCTGCTGGGTCGGCACCGATAATGGTACCTGGGATACCTATACTCAGAATCAATACTACAAATTTGAGGGTTGGAATGCTGTCTCCGAAGCAACTCTCCAAGACAATGATCCTAATAATGATCTTACTCCGACAACTGCGCAACGGATATTTGAGTGGTATCATCGTCGTCAAGGCGATATTGAAAAGCCAGATTATGTGGTGGATATCGGTTTTGGAGGACCGATCCCATTGCTCGGTGAAAAGTTCGGTAATCCCAGGTTTTATTTGACCCACTACCGTCTGAAAGATATGTTTGTCATCCCACTCTCCCGGGACGCTTGGGATGAAAATCATACTCAGTTAAAGATCACGACTGACATCAATCCGACCATGAAATTAATGCTAAGCGGCTTATACGGTGAAGAATATTCGGTTTCACCTTATACCTGGACGACTACTCCGACCGGAAGATTATTGAGATTCCAGAGTGAAGTTGCCAACCTTACCGAGAGCACAAATCGCGGTATCGCTATTCCTTATATGCCAGGCTATTTCAGTCCCGGTTCCATTTTTCATCAAATGTACGGTGCGAAATTTACGCATACTTTAAACGCTCAATCACTATACGAAATCCATCTGCAGTATAAAACTACCCGGAACAACGTTCGTCAGATCGCTACCCGGGATACCTCAAAGATTTATGAGATCGTCCCGGGATATTTCCTAGATGAAGCACCTTATGGATATTCGGCTGACGGCACCAGTGGACCAGGGAGCGTGCACCTGGGCGGGTGGATGAATCTTGGACGTGATTCGACTGAGAATTCAACTTTTACTATTGGAGTTGATTATACCACACAGTTTAATCCTCACAATCAGATCAAAACCGGTATTGAATGGGTAATGAATGACTATGATATTAAATCTGGTACTTATAGTCCGGCCATGCCAAGCTGGACGCGCTGGATGATTTACACTGTCAAACCTTTTCGTTTGGGAGCATATTTCTTTGACCAAATGGATTACGATGGTTTTATTGCTAATCTCGGACTCCGTCTGGATTACTCGAATGGCAACACCAAAAAATATAAACTGAGTCAGTATAGTAAGTATTACAGTAGTGAATTAGGGGCGGTTATCGAAGAGGATGCTCCTTACCGGGATTCAAAAGCGACATTCGTAATCAGTCCACGGCTGGGTGTTTCTCACCCGATAACTGAAAATTCCAAATTGTATTTTAACTATGGTCATTACCGTTCCGAAGCCAGCTCTAACTATCGCTTTATGATCCAGCGTGAAATTTCCAACCAGGTAGCTTACATCAGCGATCCCGATCTGGCACTTGAAAAAACGGTCTCATACGAGCTAGGTTATGAGCAAGGTATTTTAGATATGTTGTTACTAAAGATTGCGGCTTATTATAAAGATGTTTCCATGCAACCGGGTTGGGTATTGTACAAAGGTTTGTCAAATGTGCGTTATTATAAAGCCGCCAATAACAACTATGCCGATATTCGTGGATTTGAATTCACTCTGTATAAACGCCTCGGTGACTGGATGACCGGTTTTATCAATTATACCTATGATGTCCGCAAATCGGGTTATTTTGGGTATTTGGAATATAATGAGGATCCACAGGAACAGCGTAATTATCTGCGTCAAAATCCGACCATGACACGGCGTCATCCGGCGCCATATACAAGATTGAGTCTGGATCTCCATTCACCGGATCGTTTTGGTCCCAAGTTGGTCGGTCAATACTTATTGAGTGGCTGGAAATTAAATATCCTGGCTGACTGGCGCGCTGGTCAATACGAAACTTTCAATCCCCAAAATCTTCCTGGTATCGTCGATGATATTCGCTGGAAGGATTGGCAAAATGTAGATATGCGTTTATCGAAAATATTGGTTTTCGGGTCGGTAAGCGTTCAGACCTATGTTGATATATCAAATGTTTTCAATTATAAATATATGAGTGAATCTGGTTTTGCCGATGCGTTTGACCGGCGGGCGTATCTCGAGACGCTGAATTTTTCATGGGAAGAAGGAGTCGAACATGGTCATGATCGGATCGGTGATTACCGACCAGTCGGTGTGGCTTATGATCCGCTCGAACCGAATCCCGATAACGATTCCGCGATAACCGCCCGGAACAAAGTCCGGAAGGAAAATAAATCTTACATTAACATGCCGAATATAGCGGAATTGACTTTTTTGAATCCTAGAGATATTACCTTTGGTGTGCGAGTTAGTTTTTAAATATGGTGAAGGAAGATAAATGAGCAAAAACAGTCGCCAATATAAAGCCATCGCTGGTCTGATAATCTTGGGATGGGTGACATTGACCCTGGCGCAGGTGCCCGGTGGTAAAGAGAAAAAAATCCGGATCGGTCAGTTACAAAACCAGTTCACAGCCTGTGGCTTTGAAAGGGCTTTCACCGGGACAGAATATATTGGCATGAAGTGGCCGGCAGACTATTTTTTACAAGATAACTCTGTGATTGAACGTGCCTGGATCAGTTCGGAAAATTTCACGGATTCCAAGAATAAAGACTGGGAAAAATATGGTGTCTACTTTGATGAAGGCACCGTAAATGTGACTACTTTCCCGGTAGTCCACGAACAGATTGCTCGTTTTGCACCGCCGAAGGTATACGTTGATGGGATTGATATAACCGCCCCATTCGCCGATGAAGTCGATCTTGTCGATCAGATGATCGTACCAGACCGGATTATTAATAACGTAGTCAATACGATTATGGGACTGACTCTGCGGCGGCGGATTTTCGCTTTCAGTCAGCAGTATCATGACGATTATTTCATCAAGGAATATACTTTCACGAATACCGGTAATATCGATTACGATGATGAAATCGAATTGACCGCACCCCTGACCGGTGTCCGGATTGGATGGAGCACTCGATACAGTACCGCCCGGGAAGGCGCTACGAAATATGACAACCAGCAATCTTGGGGAAAATTCAGCTGGGTAACCAAACGGGGTGAGAACTACTGGCAACATGCCAGCGAGCATATCACTGAAGCCGCACCAATCGTTGATTGGTTGAGGGTCGCCATCACCTGGGCCGGGCAGTCCGATCGTCGCCCCGAATGGGATAATATTGGTGCTCCCGATATTGAAAGGAATGGTCGCCTTTGCTCACCGCAGTTTGCCGCCATCGGCGTCATCCATGTCGATAAGTCGGCTACTGATAAAAACGATGATCCTTCTCAACCGTTTTTAATGGGTTGGCACGCCTCTGATGCGGTTATTGGTATTTCAGATCAGCTTAATCCAAATGATCTGCAAGGCATGAAACGTCTTTATGAATTTCTAAGGGGAAGTGCCTATCCGACTGCTGGCAACGGCAACACCAACCGTTTCTGGGAAACTTACACCGGCGGCGATATCCTTGACAAGCGCTCTCCCTTTCTGATTCATAATGATGTGGGTGGCACCAGTATCTGGATTACTTACGGTCCGTTTGATATTCCACATGATTCCAGTATTACGATCATTGAGGTCGAAGCGATCAATGGTCTCGACCGAAAACATTGTGAAGAAATCGGTGCCCGCTGGCGAAAAGCTTATAAAGATGCGAATGACAAGGGACCTTTTACCTTGCCACAAGGTACGACGACAAACAAGGACGAGTATAAAAACACCTGGTTTTATACCGGGATGGACTCGATCCTCGAAACAGTCGGTCGCGCCAAGCGCAATTTTGATCTGAATTATCGCATTCCCCAACCACCACTCCCGCCTTCAAAAGTCGAGGTCAATTCCGGTGGTGACCGCATTACTATCAGCTGGGATCCGAGTGTCTCTGAAAGCGATCCAGCCTTTGCCGGCTATAAGATTTTCCGGGCAGTCAGTAAACCGGATACTCTCTATCAGGAGATTTACAGCGGTGGTAAAGGTGTCTATCAATATGATGACACCTCCCCGGTCCGAGGATTTGCTTATTACTACTACGTTATTGCATTTGACGATGGAAGCAACAATACGACCGGTGAGGCTAATCCGACCGGGTCCTTATCCAGTAGTCGATTTTATACCAAGACGACCGAACCTACCTATCTAAGACGCCCACCAGGTAGATCACTTAAAGAAATCCGTATCGTGCCGAATCCTTTTAACATTAAAGCCAAGGACCTGCAATTTCTTGATGAAACCAACAAAGTCATGTTTTATAATATACCGGGACAATGCATTATTAAGGTTTATACCGAGCGGGGTGACCATATCCAAACAATTCACCATACCAACGGTTCCGGTGATCAGGCCTGGAATTTATTGACCTCTTCCCGACAAACGGTGGCGAGCGGGATTTATATCGTTTATTTCGAGGTTATCAAGGATATCTATGACATTGCGACCGGCGCCCTGGTATATAAAAATGGTGAAACGACAACCCGGAAATTACTCGTAGTGCGATAGAAGCAGAATGATTGGAATTTGGATGATAGCAAAGGGAAAAAATATATGAGGCGAACGTTATTCACCGGTATGATCTTTATTATCATAACGCACCTGGCTCAGGCCGGAGATTTGAAGTTGGCGCAGACGGGATTTCAATTTTTAAGTGTTGGATCGGATGCGCGCGGCTGTGCCCTGGCGAACGCGATGACGACCCGGGAGTTTGGCAGTGGGGCTTTGCAGTATAATCCGGCCGGGATGGCACGCATGAAGCAAAAACTTGACCTGACGATCAGCCAGAATAACTGGATCGACAATATTAAGTACAACGGATTCAGTTTGGCAGTCAGTCCCTCCGGTGGTCGCTATGGTGTAGTTGGTTTGTCATTCATGGCGGTTGACTACGGGGAAGTACAGGGAACGATGGTTTGGGGCAATGACCAGGGATATATTGATACGGAAATAATGCATCCGGGTGCCTTCAGTGGTGGAATCGGTTATGCGAAGACGTTGACGGACAAGTTCGCAGTAGGCGGTCATGTCAAGGTCGCCGGTCAACAGTTGGGCAATAATCTGATTCTGACGGGAGAAGGCGGAGACAGTCTGAAGGTCAAGGAGAATGTCCTGGTGACGACCGCCTATGATTTTGGGACGATCTATCAGACCGGATTCAAGAGTTTGGCCTTTGGGATGTCGGTGAACAATTTCAGTCGTGAGGTCAAGTATGAGCAGGAGAATTTTGAGTTGCCGTTGACTTTCAAGATCGGGCTCAGTTTTGATCTCATGGACTTGATGCCGACACTGGGAGAGCATAATGACCTGCTATTGAGCGTAGATGTTTTGCATCCGCGCGATTATCCGGAGCAGATGAATATCGGTTTGGAGTACCGGTTGAAGGAATTGCTGGCAGTGCGCTGTGGTTACATGGTGGTGAGTGATGAGCAGAACGTCTCGTTTGGCTTTGGTTTGCAGAAGTACGGCCTGGGAATCGATTATGCTTATGCTCCGTTTGGAGTGTTTGATAATGTGCAGATGTTTACCCTTAGATTTATTTATTAATTATTGGAGTGGTAGATGAAGAAGTATCCGCTCATTTTAATAGCTTGTATTATTGAGTTGCTTTGTGTTTTGGTTTTTGCCGGTAACACTGGTAAGATCAGTGGCCTGGTCACGGATGCCCAAAGCGGGGCGTCGCTGGCCGGTGCGAACGTACTGATTGAAGGGACATCAATGGGAAGCGCCGCCGACCTGAACGGCAACTATGTCATTTTAAACGTCATGCCCGGTACGTGTACCCTTAAAGTTCGCATGATCGGGTACAAGTCGGTTACCATTACCAACGTGGTTGTCAACATGAACCTGACAACTACGATCGATGTTCCGATGACTACGGAAGTTCTCGGGATGGAAGAAGTTGTCGTAGTAGCCAGACGTCCGGTGGTGGTAAAAGATATTGCCCATAGCCAATATAATATCGAATCCAAGACTATTTCATCCATGCCGGTTTTGGAGTTGAGTCAGGTAGTTGGCTTACAGGCGGGCGTGAGCGGTTTTTCGGTTAGAGGAGGCGCAGAACGACAGACTGCATTGATCGTTGACGGATTTGTTATGAGCGATGAACGGTCTAATAAACCAGTAACCTCGATCAGTCTCACTTCGATCAAAGAAGTTCAGGTTATTACGGGCGGTATGGCGGCCGAGTACGGCAATGCGCGCTCGGGAGTGATTAACGTGGTCACTGCAGAAGGAAAGCGCAACCGATATAACGGAATTATTAATCTGATTTATCATCCCGCGGCCGCGAAACATTTTGGCATCTCGCCTTATGCGGAAAAATCTTATTTTAATCGCGTCTACTTTGATCCTGACGTCTGCTATACTGGTACATCCAGCGGCGCCTGGGATCTTTGGAGTCGTAAGCAATATCCTACTTTTGAAGGATGGAATGCCCTATCGCAAGCCACCTTGAAGGATAATGATCCAGCCAATGATCTCGCACCCGAGGCCTTACTGCGGCTCTATCGTTGGCAACACCGGCGTCAGGGTGATATAAAAAAAGCCGATTATGTTGCCGACGTCGGTCTGGGTGGGCCGATCCCGATAATAGGACCAAAGCTTGGTGACATGCGGTTTTATTTTACTTATTCCAACTCCCGGGATATGTTGATCGTTCCACTATCACGGGACGCCTATTATGATCAAGTCGCTCGTTTAAAAATAACCACAGATATTTCTCCTAAAATGATGCTGACTTTTACTGGCCAATACAATGTCAATCAGTCGGCAGTTCAATATGAATGGACAACTACACCAACTGGCGATGTCCTGCGTTCCGATTACACTATTGCCAGTCTCACCAGCTCGACTAAAGAGCTGTTGTATGTACCGGGGCGGTTTAGTCCGGCCGACATATACAATACTATGTTGGGTGTTAAAATTAATCATATCCTCAGCGCCAGGACCTATTATGACGCTGTATTCCAGTATGATCGTCACCGCTATAATACCTTTCAGATGAGTTTAAGAGATACATCGAAAGTATACGAAATCGTAGACGGCTTATATGTTGACGAAGCACCATATGGTTATTGGGGATATGGCACTTCTTCCATCGAAGGCCTGCGTACCGGCGGGTGGATGAATCTGGGGCGTGACTCAAGCATCGTTTCGACTTATCGCTTTAATTACGATCTGGTCAGTCAGCTCAATCCTGCCCATCAGCTTAAGACCGGTGTTAATATGGTTATTAATGATATGAATATTAATTCATCGACGGTCAATCCCGGAATGTCAACCTGGAACCGTACGCAGGTTTATGAGGTATTTCCCTACCGGTTAGGAGCTTATATAAATGATAAAATGGAGTACGAAGGCTTCATCGGAAATATCGGCCTGCACCTTGATATTTCCAATTCGAATACCGATGTCTATCAACTACAGGAATATGATAAGTACTATAAATCCGGCTACGGATCGACGCTGGAAGATTCAGCCACAACCAAGAAGTCGAAAATCAGTACAACTCTCAGTCCGCGTTTAAGTGTCTCTCATCCGATCACTGAGAATTCAAAACTATATTTCAATTATGGCCATTACCGTTCAGAACCTGCTTCCACCTATCGTTTCAGGATTCAAAGGGAAGCCAACGGACTCGTGACCTACCTTGGAAATCCTGATCTGGCAATGGAAAAAACTGTCTCCTACGAGCTCGGTTATTCTCACAATCTCTTTAATCAGGTGTTATTAAATTTGGCGGCTTACTATAAAGATGTCACCAGTCAGATTAATTGGGTTTATTATCAGAATATCAATAGTTCGGTTCAATATTACAAAGCCGAGAATAACAACTATGAAGATATTCGCGGATTTGAAATTACCCTTGATAAACGCACCGGAACCTGGTTGACCGGATTTATAAACTACACGTATATGATCAGTTCTTATGGTTACTTTGGGATTCAGAAATATTTCCAGGATCCCAGCACCCAGCGCACCTATCTGATGGATAATCCCTATCAGACAAAACCCCATCCGCAACCCTACGCGAGGGCTAATTTCGATCTGCATGCGCCTATGCAATTTGGTCCGCGTTTTTATGGTTTCTACCCGTTCGGAGGCTGGAATTTAAATGTCCTGACAACCTGGACGCAAGGTGCATATGCGACCTACAATCCGAATTATGTGCCGGGATTGATCAATAATGTTCAGTGGCGAGATTCATGGAATTTCAGCACGAGAATTATTAAAAATCTTACTTTTAAAAAATTCCAGATTCAGGCTTATATCGACATTATCAATCTATTTAACTTGAAGTATCTTAGCTATGCCGGTTTTACCAGTAATCAGGATTATCTGGAATATATGGCTTCGCTCCATTTTGATTATGAGGAAAGCATTGAAAACGGGCATGATCGCGTCGGTGTGTATCGTCAACGCGGGGTCGAATACGTGCCCATGCAGGAGACGAATGATTATACATCTCTGAAAACTCCGGATGCCCGTGTTCTCTATTATGATCAACCAACCGGTCAATACCTCCAGTATAGCGATGGCGCCTGGGAAGTACGCAATGAAAGCTGGGTCAAGAAAGAAATTCTCGACAAGAAAGCCTATATTGATATGCCGAATAACACCTCATTTACGTTTCTCTATCCGCGGGAAATTAAGTTTGGTATAAAGATCACCTTTTGAGTAATTGGAATAGAAATTATGAATAATCAGCAGAAACTGAAGATTGGATTGATGCTTGGATTGTTTGTTGCGACCGGCATCGCCCAGGTTGATGAGAATGAAATGCGCTATTTCCGGATCGGGTCGCTTCAGAGTCAGATCAGTTCCTATGGTTCGGAACGCGGCTGGAATAATATTTGGTACGAAGGGTTACGGTGGCCAGCGGATTACCTTAAGCAGGATAATTCGGTTATCAAACGCGCCTGGATAACTTGCAAAGATTTTACGGATGCAAACGGTCGCCATTTTGATTTCTGGGCTATGTCGATTGTCAAAGCCTGGGCTAAATATTCGCTATTTCCCGTCACCTTGAAGCAGACCAGTAAATTTGAAATCCCATCCATATTTGTGGATGGAAATAATCTGGTTGCGGCTTTTACAACCGATGTAGATGATATCGATCCGAATCAGATTGCTGATCGGGTAATCCTGAATGTCGTCAATACTTCCGCCGGAATTACCATGACCCAGAAAGTGTACGTATTCAGTCAACCTTACCACGATAATTACATAATCAAGGAGTTTACTTATACAAATACCGGTTATGTCGACTTCTCACCGGTTCAGGTCCTGAACGATACAATCCGCGATTTTCGAGTTGGTTGGGGGACACGTTATCAAGGCGGTCGGGAAGGCGCCGAAGTCAACGATGGTAATCAAACCTGGGGTAAATATACCTGGGTGACTATACGGGGAGAGAACTATTCCCATGCTAATCAGCAATTAACTGAAGCCGATGGACCGGTTAGCTGGCTCAGATGTGCGATCAGCTGGTTCGGACAATCTGATCGAGTGACGACCTATGATAATATCGGCGGTCCGTATATTACCCGTGACGGACGACTGGCTTCACCACAATTCGTCGGCACTGTCATTCTGCATGTTGATCGCAGTGCCACTGATAAATCGGATAATCCGCTTCAGCCGGCAGTTCTGGGTTGGCACGCCGGGGATACTTATCCGGGTCTTAACGATCTCTCCTTGAGTGATGTGCCTAAAATGAGCCAGATCTATGATATGATGTCTGGTACTCCTTTTGGAACTGGCATGGGAGGCACTTCAACTATTGGTGGCGCTAATCAAAATGGCCGCATGTGGGAAAAATATACCAGCGCTGATATTTTGAATCGGCTCGTACCTTACACCGTTCATGGTGACGGAGGTGGCACCAATCAATGGATTTGTTATGGTCCCTGGGATTTGGCTCCTGGTGAGAGCGTGACAATAGTTGAAGCCGAGGCTGTAGCCGGTCTGAGTCGTCCGATGTGTGAAACAGTCGGTCGGGCCTGGAAGAAAGCCAAAGATGATCCTAACAATAGCTATAGCGCTACCTGGCCGGATCAATCAGTTGCTGGAATTAAGTACAGCGATCAATCAGCCGATCGTTATAAAAACCAGTGGTTTTATACTGGTATGGATTCACTATTACTGACCTTTAGTCGCGCCAAACGAAACTATGACGCCGGCTTTGGGATTCCGCAATCGTCGGCTCCTGCCCTTTATTTCAGTGTCGAATCCGGTGGAGATCGGATAAAACTGTCTTGGGGCGCCAGTCCTTCAGAGGCAGAAACTGATTTTGTTGGCTATCGCATCTATCGCGGTATAGGTCGCCCGGATACCGTGTTCCAATATCTGGCCGAAGTACTCAAAGGAACCCATGAGTACAGCGACATGAGCGCCGTCCGTGGTTATTCCTATTACTATCATTTGGTCTCGGTCAACAACGGCTCCAACAACGCCAATGGAGTTTGTAATCCGACTGGCCGACTGGAGAGTGGCCGTTTTTATTCGCGCACAACCGAACCGGCTTATTTAAGGCGTCAACAGGGAGTGTCATTTAAAGATGTCAGGGTGGTACCAAATCCATTTAATCTAAAAGCTAGTGAACTGCAATATCCTAATCAAAAGGATAAAATCATGTTTTTGAATATTCCGGGACGGTGTGATATTAAAATATTCACCGAGCGGGGTGACCATATCCAAACCATTCATCATACCAATGGTTCAGGTGATGAACCCTGGAATTTGCTGACTTCCTCACGGCAAGTTGTGGTCAGTGGTTTGTATATTGCCTACATTGAGGTCACTGATGATATTAAGGACATGAATACCGGCGAACTCATTTGGAAAAAAGGTGAACATACGACCCGTAAAATCCTGATTGTCCGTTAGACTGTTTTAGGAGCCATGTGATGATTCAAACCAGGAACAGAAAGAAACAAATAAGATACGGCATTGCGTTGATCATATTCATCACGATCAGTATCCTTCAGGCCGGAGATGTGAAGTTGGCGCAGACGGGATTTCAGTTTTTGAGTGTCGGATCGGATGCGCGCGGCTGTGCCCTGGCGAACGCGATGACGACCCGGGAGTTTGGCAGTGGGGCTTTGCAGTATAATCCGGCCGGGATGGCGCGCATGAAGCAGATGCTTGACCTGACGATCAGCCAGAATAACTGGATCGACAATATCAAGTATAACGGTTTTAGTTTGGCAGTGAGTCCCTCCGGCGGCCGCTATGGCGTGGTAGGCCTCTCATTTATGACAGTCGACTACGGGGAAGTGCAGGGAACGATGGTCTGGGGCAATGACCAGGGATTTATTGATACGGAAATGCTGCATCCGGGCGCCTTCAGTGGGGGACTCGGTTATGCGAAAACATTGACGGACAAGTTTGCGGTAGGGGGGCATGTCAAGGTCGCCAGCCAGCAATTGGGCAATAATCTGATATTGACGGGAGAAGGCGGAGACAGTCTGAAGGTCAAGGAGAATGTCCTGGTGACGACAGCCTATGATTTTGGGACGATCTACCGGACTGGCTTCAAGAGTTTGGCCTTTGGGATGTCGGTGAACAATTTCAGTCGCGAGATCAAGTATGAGCAGGAGAATTTTGAGTTGCCGTTGACCTTTAAGATTGGATTATGTTTTGATCTGATGGACTTGATGCCGGGGCAGGGAGGGTCTCAGGACTTGCTATTGAGCGTAGATGTTTTGCATCCGCGCGATTATCCGGAGCAGATGAATATTGGTTTGGAGTACCGGCTGAAGGAATTGCTGACGGTGCGCTGCGGTTACATGGTGGTGAGTGATGAGCAGAACGTCTCATTTGGCTTTGGTTTGCAGAAGTACGGCCTGGGAATCGATTATGCTTATGCTCCGTTTGGAGTGTTTGATAATGTACAGATGTTTACCCTTAGATTTGGACTTTGAAAATAAAATGATATTTATATTGACAAATCAGATGAAAATAATTAAACTTTCAATAGGAGTTGTATGATGAGAAGAAATTTACTGATCGTCCTTGTTACCGTAGCGACCCTGCTGGCGATCAGCGGTTGCGAAAACGATTATCCGCCGAGTCCCTGGAATCCTATTGATCCCGGGAAACCTAACGGGGTGATTACTTCGATTTCACCGGCTGATACGGCTTTTGAAGGGGTTGGAATTATCGAAATTACTGGTCAGAACTTTTCGAGCGTTGCCGACGAAAATATCGTTTTCTTCAACGCTGAGAGAGGTATCGTGCTGAATGCAACACCAACTTTGTTGACTGTGCAGACACCGATTGTCACTACGATTCCGACACAGAACTGGCTCGATTCGATCAAAATAAAACTTGCTCCACAGGGTGTCTATGAATTTGGCGAGTACCTTAATCCGGATAGCACTTACCATCCTTATCGTCTGAAAAAAGCCGCGATCGAATACGGCAGTTATGATGCTTCAGACAAACCACATGCGCTCGACTGTGATAGTACGGGTGCACTCTATGTAGTTGGCGAATCGAAAATTATTTACAAAATTGTCCCCAATGGAGTTTATGGCTTTACAAAGACAACTTATTGTTCCAATACCGGCTTTGCTATTATTACCGGTTTAAAAATTGGACCTGGCGGCAGGCTATTCTATTTGCGAAAAGAAAAGAATATTTATGTTGTTCCTGCCGGTGGTGGCGCAAAAAGCGAGTTTATTAAAGTCAGCAGTAAGGTCATCGATTTAGACTTCGATCAAAACGGTACTTTATTTGCCGCAGGGATAGACTCAATTTATGCCGTCAATACCAATGGAACACCAAGAAGCAAGGGTGTTGCTGAGTATAAAGATTTTACTATCGTATCAGTTCGAGTGTATGATAATTATGTATACGTTGCCGGAACTTACAAAGGGACTGATCCTGTGATTGCAAAAAAAGGTATTTGGCGTAATGCTATACTAAATACAACCGGTGCCTTAGGACTTCGTGATGAAGTGTATGATTGGACTGATTATGTAGGTGTAAATGGCCCGGATATCCAGTCAATAACGTTCGATGAAGATGGTGATTTGTATATTGGAGCTAAAGAGTCTTATGTCACTGTTGGATCTGCCAGTAATTATGTTAAAACCACAGCGATCTCAATTTTACAAAAGGATACTCAGACTATTGAACCGTTATATGATTTGATATTATCACCACCGGTTACTTATATGTCTTGGAATAACCAGAATTATATTTATTTGGTGCGACTGACAGATTTAGAGACGGCAACTGGCGCTCCAAAAATTCGGATTTTAAGAGTTGATGTAAACAAGCGTGGTGCGCCATATTACGGTCGCCAATTATAATGAGACTTAGTAATCATTTCTATATGCATAGGAATTAGCAAATTGAAGGTAATCTTAATTAACGAAAGGAGAATTGTATGAAGAAATTGTTAGAGTTAGCAAGTGGAAAATACTTAAAATTAAACGAAAGGAGAATTGTATGAAGAAATTGCTAATTGTTTCCTTGTTGCTGGCTGTGTTTGTGACTTTTTCATGGGCTCAGGTCTGGACATGGGAGTCGGATTTTGCGACGAACACTCAACCGCATGGTGTTGTCATTACTCCTGATGGAAAAATCTGGATAGGCTATTATGCCTATACTGATTCAGTCTTAAAAGCCGGAGGATCGACTTATATGAAGACAGCGCCAATCTGGATTTATGACGATGAATCGGACACAGAACCCACAAAGTTGACCTTCATTACCATTAGCGGCGTGACAGATACTTTAGCGAGTTGGTGCCGCGGTCTCTCTCTTGACAATAATGGAAATGTCCTGTTCTCAGGCAATCAGGTACTGTATCGGATCAACTATCAAACCCTCGAAGGCATGCAAAAGTACATGTATCCGACTGCCGGTTCGCTTACCTCAGCCGCCGTCGATGAGAATGGATATGTATTTATAGGCAGAGTAAGTAAGGGCCAACCTTTGATTATTTTGGATGAGGATTTTGCGGTGGCTGGATACGTCACTGATACGCTCAAAACTCTTCAAAGAAGTTTACTCGTTTCCAAGGACGGGAAGGATGTTTATGTTCCTACCATTTATAGCGGAGTTAATGGCATCAGACATTTTCATGGTGCCGACGGCCCTGGTGGCGATTATGTACTGGTTGATACGATTGGAACCGTTTTCACCGATACAAACGCAACAGTTGCCGAACATGTTATGACGGGACAGGCTGCTGATTGGGATGCCAACGGTCTGATGTGGGTCGGAACTTACTGGGACGTTGGAGTGAAGGATTTCATGGGCTGGTACGCTCTCGATCCGACCCAAGAATGGGCTATCGTAGACACAATCGGACATAGTCTGGGCAAGTTTGTGAAGGGTGGTCCTGTAGGCGGTGGCGCTTATTATTCTCCACGCCATCTCGCTTTTTCGGCTGATGGTAAGACAGCTTTCATCAACGATTTTGATGGTGGCGTAACCATGAAATTCACGAATGCCAATCCGAAAGGTCCCGGTAGCACTCCGATACCGTTAACAGACTTGGTTAGCGTGGGTGTCAGGGAAGAGGATGGTCGGAAAGTACTCGCAGTTAGTTTCAAACTGCATCCTAATTTCCCGAATCCGTTCAACCCGACTACCACCATACCTTTTGAAATTCGGAACGAGAATCTGGTGAAATTGACGATTTATGATCTGCTCGGCCGCGAAGTTGCCACATTGGTAAATGAGAAACTGTCGGTCGGTCCGCACAGCTATCAGTTTGACGCCAGTGGTTATGCTTCCGGTATGTATATTTACCGTCTGGAAGTCAATGGCCAGCAGGTATCCAGGAGCATGATTTATCTGAAGTAATCTTTCGCGACATCTTGCGCTTTACGAAAGGTCGGCTTTCAGCCGACCTTTCGGTTTTTTCTGAATTAGGTAGATTGAGTTGTTTGTATGGAGTGCGTCAACCGAGTTGACGCTTTCGACGAAGTCGAAAGAACCTTCTCGATTTGA